>Ga0209199_1002022_pt1 | contig 22686 bp, 20 predicted proteins | sample COGITO_mtgs_1105_7_FD_184805 | JGI IMG/M metagenome (GOLD analysis project Ga0209199, IMG submission 184805) | Pelagic marine microbial communities from North Sea - COGITO_mtgs_110523 (SPAdes) (version 2) | ecosystem: Environmental > Aquatic > Marine > Epipelagic ...
CTGGCTGCCGCCGGCAATCACGGCGTTTGGTTGTGTGCTGCTGTTTTTCTATGCTGGGCATATTCAGGCATTTCTGATGCCGATTGTCACGTTGAACTGAGGAGAGGCTAATGGCACAATCCCCGACCGAAAACACCGACTCCCATCCTATTTTGGGCCGTATTCTGGGCTGGGTTGACAGGCCGGGCAGCGGCAATCGGATCTTCTGGGCGCTTGTGGTGCTGTGCGGCGTCTTGTTTGTGGCAGATTTCACCTATCATAAACATGGGCATTTCGCGGTTGAAAACCTGCCGGGCTTTTATGCTATTTACGGCTTTGTCATGTTTACGGCGCTTATTTTGGTGGCAAAAACACTGCGCATTTTTATCAAGCGGCCCGAAGATTACTATGGCAAAGCGGCAGTAGACAGCGAAGATTATCCCGCAGCGCAGCTTGAGAAGGTCGATCATGATGGCGCTTGATATGATGCCCACCGCCTTTTTGTTTCTGGCAGCGGCGCCGCTGCTGTTGGCCCTGCCGCGGGGGATGCTGCGGGCAATGCTATTGCTGTTGGTGCCGTTGGTTGCGGGTTGGCAGATTTGGACCCTACCGGAAGGCACGTTTGCCCAAGTGCAGTTTCTGGGTATGACGCTGGATATGATGCGGGTGGACAAACTGTCTCGCGTGTTCGGGCTTATCTTCTGCCTTGCGGCATTTTTGGGCAATCTTTATGCGTGGCATGTCCGTGATACTGTCCAGCAATTGGCCGCCCTGTTCTATGCAGGCTCTGCAATTGGGGCGGTGTTCGCCGGGGATTTGGTGACGTTGTTTTTCTATTGGGAAGGCACGGCAATTGCGTCGGTTTTCCTGATCTGGGCGCGGCGCACCGAGGCGGCCTATCACACCGGTCTGCGCTATCTTATCATCCAGATCACGTCAGGTGTAATTTTATTGGCCGGGACGGCTTTACTGTTCCGTGAAACTGGATCGATCGCGTTTCAGGCAATGACGCTTGGCTCGCTAGGGACCTGGCTGATTTTCTTGTCGTTTGGGATGAAATGCGCCTTTCCACTTTTGCACAATTGGCTGCAGGACAGCTATCCTGCGGCCACTGTGACTGGAACGGTGATCTTATCGGCCTTTACTACAAAGCTGGCAGTTTATGCCTTGGCGCGGGGCTTTGCCGGCACCGAGATTTTGATTTATATCGGTGCGGTGATGACCTTATTTCCGATTTTCTTTGCCGAGATCGAAAACGATCTGCGTCGCGTATTGGCCTATAGCTTGAACAACCAGTTGGGCTTTATGGTGGTGGGCATTGGCGTTGGTACGGAACTGGCGTTAAATGGCACCGCATCACATGCGTTTGCACATATCCTGTATAAGGCTCTGTTGTTCATGAGCGTCGGAGCGGTGTTGTTTCGCACCGGGACATCGAAAGCCTCAGAGCTTGGGGGGCTGTACCGGACCATGCCGCGCACTGCGATGTTCTGTCTGGTGGGGGCGGCGTCGATTTCGGCCTTTCCATTGTTTTCGGGATTTGTCACCAAATCGCTGATTTTGGATGCCACTGCGGTCGAGCATTATCCCGTCATTTGGGCGGTGCTGGTGTTTGCTTCGGCAGGTGTGCTGTCGCATTCGGGCATTAAGATTCCGTATTTCACATTTTTTGCTCACGACAGTGGATTGCGCCCAAAAGAGGCACCTATCCATATGCAGTTGGCGATGGGGATTACTGCTTTTTTCTGTGTTGCGATTGGCGTCTATCCTGAACCTTTATATGCGTTGCTGCCCTATGAGGTCGAGTTCCATCCCTACACCACCAGCCATGTGGTTGGGCAATTACAGCTGTTATGTTTTGCGTTATTGGCTTTCACAGTATTAATGCGCACAGGTATTCATCCACCCGAGATCAGGGCGATCAATCTTGATACTGATTGGGTTTATCGCCGGTTTCTGCCGCGGGTAATTGCGCAGCTGTCTGGGACAGTTGGACAGATTTGGTCATCGCTTGAGGGCTCTATCGAGAGCCGTTTGGCCCGTACGATAACCCTTTTGTACCGTCTGCACGGCTCCGAGACAGGTTTGGCCCGGCCGATGCGCCCAGGGTCGATGGTGCTTTGGGTGGCGGTCCTGTTGGGGGTCACGCTGGTGGTAAATTTTATCGTTTGATCCTGTTATCTTTTCAGCGTGCGGTTTGGGCGTGGATGCCATACGAATATGGTCACAGCTGTGGTGGAAAAATCCGACCACTAGGCAGCCACAGGCTCATGGCTTGCCAACTTACGCCTGCGCAAACCGCACCGATGGCGGCATAGACCAGATAGGCGATGAAAATTTCGGGTTTGACCAGTGCCCAGACCGCCACGGCGGCGGGAATGCAAGTGAGACACCGCCTGCAATAATGAAACTCATCGCCGCACCTGGGCTCATGCCTTGTGTGAGCAGCGCATCCACCAAAGGCACCGCGGCATAGCCGTTCAAATAGGCTGGCACACCGACAAGCGCTGCAAGTGCAATCGTGCCCAGACCGTCGCCACCCAATGCCCCGGCAATCCAGCTCGCGGGTATATAGTGCAACATCAGCGCCTCAAGTACATAGGCCAATGACAGCCATTTAAACAAGAACACACCATTGCTGGTGACCGTGGTGATCAACGTGTCGCGACGCTCTGCGACACGCCAGAATGACCAGAGCGGCTGTCCTTGAAAAGGTGTTTGCCCGCCACAGCACCCAGATTTGGTTGGTGCCTCCCGCAGAGGATTTTGTAGCAGCAAAGACCCTGAAAACGCCATTGTTGTCAGGCCGCCGAAAGTACCGATTCCAATGGCTGCCATGGCTTTGGCGATTGCAAAATCCCACCCCAGTGTGCCCGAGGTGATCAAAAACATAGCCGGATCCATCAAGGGCGATGCGAGCCAGAATGCCATTACGGCGCTGAGTGGGATACCCAGTACCAACAAGGCTGCGATGAAGGGGATCACTTCGCAAGAGCAGAACGGCGATAGCCCCACCAGCAGAGCGGCAAAGACAATCATCTGAAGTTCGCTGCCCACAAAACCTTGGCAATCAAGGTCTCGGCCCCAGGCGCCTTGAGAACGCCAACTGCCGTGATGGCAAATAAAATAAACGGCGCTGTGCCAAGTAAGGCACCAGTACTGAACCGCAGGGTTGGGATGAGTTGATCCGAATCAAACAGGGCCAATAGCAAAAAGCACGCGGCGATAGCGGTCCAAACAGGATCGCGCCACATGAAAGGGGATCGTGCATGATTGGTTGAGGCGTTAGCCATGATCATGGACCTCGCCGGCGTTGCTGGCATCGGCGCAGCAGGCGTTGACAAGAAAATCTGCCAGGCTGTGCAGCTGGTCATAGGCAACGGCGGCGCAGATGATTGAACGGCCTTGGCGGGTTTGCGACACCAGCCCCGCACTAGACAAAATTTTCATATGGTGCGTCAGGGTTGAGCCTGTAACACCACTGCGCCTGCCCAAAGCGCCAATGCTTAGACCCGCGGGCCCTGCACGCACCAGCACCCGCAGCACAATGAGACGCTGCTCGGACCCTAAAGCGGCAAAGCTAGAGGCGGCAATTTCAAGAACAAGCGGGGCTGTTTCATTAATTTTTAAATTACTAGAAATATAAAAATAATTTGACCTGTCAAGGTTTCATTTCTAACTTTATAGAAATAAATTGATTGGCGGGCGATATGAACGGGTCCATATGACTTTTCAAGCCAGCGTATGCATGTGGGTGATCTGCCCATCGCCTATTCCGCATTTCAACTATGCCAAAAGCGGAACTTTAGCGATTTTGACTGAATAGAATTTTTCCGATGTCGACTATGCGGATCAAGTGACCCACTAATTTGAGAGGTTTGTGTTCTTTCTGGCAGCTGTGCCTTGAGCCCATTTGGGTATAACTCTAAATGCCCACAGTCCAATTCTTCCACATCGAACCAAAAGACGCGGCACGTTTCGCCTTTGTCCTCAACGTATTCGATTGGCCCGTCTTGCTGATAGGCGACATCTGGAAAAATGACGTCTGAGACAAAGGTGATTTCGTGCCCAATGACGCCTTGGTGCGTAAAGATATTCTCAAAAACCATCGGTTTGCCAATGACCTCAACCGTGACGCCGAGCCCTTCGTCGAACTCTCTTACAAGCGCATCACGCCATGTTTCGCCAAATTCCAATCTACCACCAAGTGGTCTAACGCCCTTTATACTGCCATCACCGAGATAGATTTCACTCGCCAGTAAAAGGCTATCTCGCCAAACGAGACCTCGCGCTTTCACTAGAATGTTCTGTTGCGGTCACCAAATACTCATGTTCCCACGCTATCGGTCCAACCAGCAAAGACAAAAGATCTTTGGGCTCACTGCACCAGATCACTCGGTGATAGGGGCGCTTTTAGGTGTTGTTGCCTGTCCTCCATGATTGAATATTTGCCTGAATTTCCCCTCACACCAACGCTAAATCGGGACCATCCCGATGTGCGGAACTGGGCTTTCTCAAAGGGATCTCGTTCAATATGACCTTTGCAATGTCAGGAGCATTCATGGCACGCATCAATGCACTATAGTTCATTTGTAATCTTAGCGCGCTACCCACCCGAGGGTGAGAACGAATTGTCTGTATCACCATGTGATCGCTGGTTGCACCAAGACAGGTGACCCCTTTGGGGAGGGTGAGGCCGGATATATCGGTGTCTTGCTTTCCAATAGCAATGATCGACCGGATTGCGCGAATGTTGTCAGGAACGAGGTGTAGTTCCTTCAGAGCCGGATTAGTGAAATTTACTTTAGCGGGAACTGGTTTGACCTTTGCTTCAATGACTTCAGTGACGAGCGTAAACGCATCGGTGAAAAGCCCGCTTATTTTGTCACCTGACACAGGTTCAACCCCCAGTAAAATCGCCTCGCCCAATCTCAGATTGTTAATACGCGTGCTTGAGTGTGCCCCAAGTGCCCAGGGCAAGTTGGCAGAGTTGCCACCTGAAATTACGCGTATTAACGATCCGTGTGCCCGTTCGGTGTCACTGGCGATGGTTGAAAGATCTTTCATTTTTGCAGCGTCCGGTGCCATGCCACTGAGACATGCGAAGTTTGCGCCAATACCTCTCAGCTTTACACCTGGCATTGCGGCGACTTGTCTTGCAATGGCTGCAACGTTCTCTGGCATGATCCCGTCACGCATATCGCCCAGTTCTACCATTAACATAATGTGGTGAACCAATTTGGCCTTACGCGCGGCTTCTGCAAGGCGTGCGATCACTTCCATCTCGGAATTATAGCTGGTACTGCAACCTCGCACGACGCGATCTGCTTGGCTTAGTATCGGTGTACGGATCAAAGTGATCGGGGTTGTTATGCCGGCCCTTCGCAGCCTTTTTACGTTGGTTATGCGCGCCTCACCAAGATCAACGGCGCCACCGTCGAGCATGGCTTGAGCGATTTTGGGATGGCCGCAGGTGGCTTTGGTCACGGCGGTCACAGTGATTCCACGCGCTTTCAGGCGCTCAACAAGATATCGTGTGTTGTGCTGTATTTTGCCTAGATCAACCTGAATCCGTGGTGTGGTGATCATGCTGCTGTGACCGGCTCCTGTTGCAAGTTGGGGTAGGCTAGGACAACCATGCTTAGCAAATCTGCCACCGGGCGGCTCAATGCATCCGTAACGGGCAATCCCAGCCTTTTTGATTGAAGCGCGATCGTTGCGTCCACCTCACCATCTTTCATCCCCTCATGATTGATTGTGACACCAATGACTTTTGTATCAGCGAAGGCTTCTATCAAAGCAATTTCATCCTCTGGGCTGGGCATGGGCATTTGGGGGAAATCGCAACGATGCGGTCGCTTTGGTGCGTACTGGAGGATAACGGCGTCTGGTTGGCTGCCACGCAGGATAAAGGCCGAGGTGCAGAAAGCTGGATGGCTCAAAGCGCCTTGGCCCTCGATCAAGATGACATCTGGGTGTTCAGCTTTAGACGCGGCCACGATGGCCCCCTCCAATTCGCCGCAACAGAACTGGGGTGGAACCGCATCCATGGCAACACCATATTTGGCCCCCTGCATCAACCCAGTTTGGCCCGTGCCAACAAGCACCGTCTTGATGCCCTTTGCGTTCAAAGCACGGGCCAGAACTGTTGCTGTTGTGCGTTTTCCAATCGCACAATCTGTGCCAAGCACCGCAATACGAACTGCGTTGACTTGTGCAATGCTGCCATCAAAAAGGCGCATGTCTTTGCTTTGTTTAGGCTTGCGGATATCTCTGATTGTCACATCTTGCTTTGATGCAAAGGCTGCAATCTCAAGATCTTCACTAAGGTATTCATGCAGCCCGCTGACAATATTCATTCCCATTGCAATAGCATCCAATATCACAACGCGGTCCTGCGATGACAGCTTTCCTGTCGATGGGGCCATCCCGTAAATCAAAGTGTCCGGGACTGTTGGCTCATGCACCAAAGCCGCCTCGAGATTGCTGAAAATGGGAATGTTGTTAATGATGTCATCCAAAATTTGGCCGCTATCTTGTCTGTCGTGGGAACTGTCGATGACTGAGACGATTCGGTAAGCCTGAGAATGCCGGATGAGTCCATTTGCTGTTTTACCATCAACTTTTCCGAAATTACCTTCACAATATACGATTGCGGTTGGAACTGGGTTGGGTTGAAGTGTCGAAACTGTCTCTAATTTAGGGGACAGATTTGTGGGTGATGCTTGCAGCCTGATGTTACTAGGGTTAGTATCGGCAGTCTCAATTTCGGTTTCCATGTTCGTCCTTTTGGTGAAGTGGGCACATGACGCTTTAGTCATGGCAGAGAGCACTGAAACGCAGTGGTTCAGCCCCCAGTTATTGATCTCGTGGTCGTTCATTACAAACGGGCAGCACCACACAGGAAAAAATGTGATCGCGCCGATAGAATCGGTAACTTTTACAAAAATCAATTCCCCTTAAATCGGGGCGACATAGTAAATTTTTGTGATGGAAGAGTGCAATTCGCTTTAGTAGGCATCGAGCCCAGTCAGCAGAAAACAGCAACCCTCTATTCTCTACCTATAGATGTTGGGGGTAAAAAATACAACCCCCTAGAGTTTCTATATCGACAGTGTAACCATGCGTTACGCTGCATTACCAGGGTGGCTTGGCCTCCGACTGGCATTCTTTGCTGTGCAACTGGGCTCCGCATGTTTTATAGCCGGAACATCCGCTGAATTACTTTTATCCCAGCAATAAAATGAGTTACTAATACTAGAAATAGGTGGATCAACATGCCAGAAACCCTTCATACACTAGCATCAAAGATACGGTCATGTGCGCTCTGCAAGGGTTTGGAGTTGGGGCCAAAGCCGGTATTTCAACTAGATGAAAGTGTTAAGATTCTGATTGTGGGGCAGGCCCCAGGGCGGCTGGCCCATGCGAAAAACCGGCCGTTCGATGACCCGTCTGGAGATCGTTTGCGCAGTTGGATCGGCGTAGACCGAACCACATTTTATGAAGACAAAAGGATAGGGATTTTCCCAATGGGACTTTGCTATCCCGGGTCTGGGCCAGGCGGCGACAAACCGCCAAGAAAGACGTGTGCGACAACATGGAGGCTACCGGTTCTGCAGGCCCTCGAAAAAGTTGAGCTTACTTTGGTTCTTGGACGCTATGCAATTGCCTGGCATTTGCCAGATTTTCGCGGTCACCGCGTTACCGAAGCGGTCAGACGGTCTGCAGAAGGTCGAAAAGGCATCTTCATTTTGCCACATCCCAGCCCCAGAAATAATAGGTGGTTGAAAAAAAATGCTTGGTTTGAAGCGCAGATTGTCCCGCGTATTCGGTTGCAAACGGCGCAGGTGTTAGACGGCACTGCCTTGCATTAACCTTGGTAATCGTTGTCGCTGGGTTGTTATTTTATAGCGTAAAGCGTCTTAAAAGCGCGATTTTGAAATTCCGTCATGGTATTCAATTATTCTGTGGATGATTTTTAAAATTCCAGTCAAATAGGTGTGCTATAGCCGTGTCGTTTCAATTTTTACCGCTGCGGGGTGGGGATGTTCTGGCTTGCGCCCCGCGCCAAAAATAATGGGTGCAGGGACGTGGTGAAATTTTTCTATACTTACGTTTGAAGCAACCCATTCGTGGCGAGATGCGTAGTTAAAGTATCTGGAGTTCGCTGTTTGGGTCTGAGGAGGAGGTCGCAAACTGACGTGCGCAAGGGTCGCAGATCTTTACCTTGCGTCATCCACACTGGCACAATACGCCATGAGACATGAAAAACCCGTGGTCAAGGCCCAGCTGCTGCCTTTTCTACGCAACCGGGTGTGTGGGGTTCTAAATGACTGAAAAGACGCTGATTGATCTGGCCCATGCAGCAATGGAGTGCGCCCTCGAGGACGCCACACTGCGGCTGCAATTTTATGAAAAACTGGCCGCATCCGAGTTGTTTTTATTGGTCACAGAAGAGGTGACAGGTGATAGTGTGTCACCTGAAGTGTTCGATTTATCCGACAGTCGATTTGTGCTGGTGTTTGACCGGGAAGAGCGGCTGGTCCAGTTCACAGGCCGGGTGGCCCCCTATGCGAGCCTGTCAGGCCGGACTATTGCGACGATGCTGGCGGGGCAGGGGATCGGGCTTGGGGTTAACCTTGACGTAGCCCCCTCGTCTATTTTGATACCGGCAGATGCCGTGGATTGGCTTGCAAGCACGTTGCAAGCCGCCCCAGAACAGCTTGAGACGCGGTTACAGGAGTTTTCTGCGCCCCGTGGGCTGCCAGAGGTTTTGCTGACGGCACTTGATGGTAAACTCGCCTCAGCCACCGGACTTGCGCGCACCGCCTATTTGGTCGGGGTCAGCTATGAACAAGGCGGGCATGGTCATCTATTGGCTTTTATCGATGCACGCCCGGGCGCACAGGGTGCTTTGGCTCAGGCTGCGAATGAGGCATTGACGTTCTCTGGTATCGAGGCCGGGTCAATTGATGTGGGCTTTTTTGACAGTACCGATCCGTTGGTTGGGTCTTTGGCTGGTTGCGGATTGCGCTTTGATTTGCCAGACCCGGTGCAGGCGCAAAATATTGCTGCTTCTGCCCCGGGAATGGACCGAGATAAACCACCGCTTTTGCGCTGATCAATACCCGGTGTGACGATCGACTAGGTGCAAAAGCGCCTCGCCGGCTTCGCCACGTCGTATATTTTCCGCAATCACTTTTGACGCACTGTCTGGCCGTGTTCCAGAGGCAATATGTGGCGTCACCGTGATTTTGGGGTGATGCCAGAACACATGCTCCGCGGGCAAGGGCTCAATATCAAAGACATCAAGTGTCGCATGCCCCAAATGCTCTGCATCCAGACAGGCCAGTAGGGCGTCATCATCAATCAGTGGTCCACGTCCGGCGTTGATCAGCACAGCACCTTTTGGCAACGCCGCCAGCCGCTGGGCATTGATCACGCCCTGCGTGCCAGCGGTTAGAGGCAACAGTAAGATGACAATCTGTGCAGTTTCGAGGGATTTATCAAGCTGGTTTTCGCCGTGCAGCACCGTGGCTTCCGGTATTTTTTTTGCTGTTCGGCTCCAGCCAGTGACGGGGAACTCCAAATTTATGAGAGCCTGTGCACAAGCTTGTCCCAAAGTTCCCATCCCCAAAATAGTCACCGGTCGCTCGCGGGCCAGTGGTGCGATTTCGCTGCGCCAGAGGCCGTCTTGACCTAAAATATGCGAATCCATACCAAGATGATGGCGCATCACATGCCCCGTGACCCATTCGACCATGCCGCGGGTCATGCCACGGTCGATCATCCGTGCCAGTGGTATCTTTAGAGTTTGATTTCCCACGATATTCTCTACCCCGGCCCAGAGATTGAGAACCGCACGACAGTTTGTATAGGGGGTGAAATCTTGCAATGCGCTGTTGGGTGCATAGACAATATAATCCACCTGTTCGGGTGAAAATTTGGTCCGCATATCAAAGGTCAGCCCAGCTGCATTCAGGGCTTTGGTCAGCGGCGCTTGGTATTCATCCCAGCGGTCAGAATGGGCGGCAAACAGAATATTAATCATTATAGGCTCATCTCGGTCTGTGGACATGGGCAGATTGTACCAGCCCAAATCCGATCATCAAGATCAACATGGCTGATCCACCATAGCTGACTAGCGGCAGTGGCACACCGACCACGGGCACCAAGCCCATGACCATCGACATATTTACTGCAAAAAACAGGAAAAATGTACTTGCGATGCCAAAGATTAAAAGTGAAGAAAATCGGTCCTTATTTTTCAAAGCTGACAGAATGCAAAACACCAGCACCAATGCATAAAGGCTGAGCAGGGAAATGGCGCCGATAAACCCAAATTCCTCAGCCAGTGTGGTGAAAATAAAATCGGTATGTTTCTCTGGAAGAAAATTCAGCCGGCTCTGGGTGCCTTGCATAAAGCCGCGCCCACTCCAGCCGCCCGAGCCAAGTGCGATCTTGGATTGAATGATGTTATACCCGGCTCCCAGCGGGTCATTGGTTGGATCTAGAAAGGTCTCAATGCGCCTGAATTGATAGTCTTTGAGCATTTGCCAAGATGTTCCCTGGCTTTGAAACACAATCGAAATCAATCCGATCCCGGCTGTGATCATGGTGATGAAATACGCCCAGTGTACGCCGGCTAAAAACATCACCACAGCACCCCCCAAAGTTAACAGGATCGCTGTGCCCAGATCTGGCTGCCTCAACACAAGTGCGGCGGGAAGCAGGATGATGGCTGCGGGCAAGATGACCCAAATGATCTTTGAGGTTTTCTCAAGTGGCAACCAATCATAGTAAGATGCGATGGCCATGATAAGCGTAATTTTCATGACTTCAGATGGTTGTAAGTTGATAAACCCAAGGTCAATCCAGCGTTTTGCCCCCATCCCGACGGCGCCAAAAAATTCAACAAACAACAGTAAGCCCAAAGCGCAAAGATAGGCGAGGCTGGAGACGCTGCGCCAGAACCAGATCGGCAGCATGCCAACGATCACCATCAAAAGGAACCCCAAGATGAATCTTTTGATTTGAGGGCTTGCCCATGGCGTAAAAGATCCCCCCGCAACCGAATAGAGTTGCAACACCCCTAGAGCGGCAATGGCTGTTAGCAAAATGGCCAGCGGCCAGTTGAAAAACAATATTTTGCGCAGCCCCGTCGGCACAGTTTTGACGGTATACTCAAGATAACTCATACTTTGCTTTTCCGAGTACTCTGAAACGGTTGTCGCAACTTTTCCAGTTCTTGACGCTGTGCCTTAATTTTTGATCGGTCCTTGGCTGGATAAGCGCTGAGCGGGGGATCCCCGTCATAAAGCGCCTGAAGCGTGATATCGCGAGCAATAGGCGCTGCAGTCTTAGAACCGCCGCCGCCATGCTCAACCACCACCGCAACAGCGATTTCCGGTGCGTCGAAAGGGGCGAAATTGACAAACAGCGCATGGTCCCGGCGGTTCCAGGGTAAGTCGCTGTTTTTTGTCACCCCCCGTTTGCGTTCGGCTTCGGTAATATTACGGACTTGGCTGGTTCCGGTTTTCCCGGCAAGTCGGAATTTTGCGTCTATGATACGTGACTGGTACGCTGTTCCACGACGATTGTTGCTCACTTCGTACATGGCTTTGCGTATTTGTTGCATATGTGCGTCCTGAAGTCCAAGCGGCGGGTCTTGACGATTTGGCTGCTCGATACCATCGATCTTTTTGATAAGTCGTGGTACCACCGACTTGCCGCTTGCCAACCGTGCTGCCATGACGGCAAGCTGCAGCGGCGATGTAAGAACATAGCCCTGCCCAATCGCAGCGTTTACCGTATCGCCGATCACCCAGTCGTGACTCCGGTTTAATCGTTTCCACTTTTTATCGGGTGTGAGCCCACTCGCCACCCCGGACATTGGAATATCATGAGCGGTGCCAAGGCCAAACCGCCGTGCAATATCAGTGATTTTTTCGATTCCGACCTTCAGCGCCAATTCATAAAAATAAACGTCACAGCTCTCGCGCAGGGAGGCCTCAAGATCAACCTTGCCGTGACCGGCTCGCTTCCAGCAGTGAAAACGACGTCCGCTGACTTCAAGATGTCCATTGCACCGCACTGTTTCAGCCGCAGTGATTAAACCTTCATCCAGTGCAGCAAGCGCCGTTAGCATTTTAAATACAGACCCAGGAGGATAGGCATCTTGAACAGTTTTTGACGCGAGGGGTCGGCGTTTATCTTCTCGCAAGGCAGAGAAATCTGCGAATGAAATGCGGTGGACAAACTTATTAGGATCGTAGCTAGGAGAGGAGGCAATGGCCAATAGATCGCCAGTTTGGCAATTGATCACCACCGCCGATGCGCTGAGTTCTCCCAGTCGCGCTTGAATATAATCTTGCAACTGGGCATTCACCGTCAGTTGAAGGTTGGCACCGGTTTCGCCCTCTTTTCGATCCAGTTCCCGCATCATACGGCCAAGAGAATTGACCTCTACTCTCTTTGACCCGGCACGCCCTCGCAAGGCTGTTTCGAATTCAGCTTCAATCCCCACCTTACCTATTTGAAATCGTGGAATGCGTAAAATGGGCTCGGGATCCCTGATGCGTTCGAGGTCCCGACTGCTGACTGGCCCGACATAGCCCACGACATGGGCGAATATGCGGCCCATGGGATAGCGTCTGGACTGGCCCACTTCGGGTGTCACCCCCGGCAGAACTGGCGCGTTTACCGCGGCTCGGGTGATGTCTTCCCAAGTAACACGATCGGCAATTGTAACTGGCAGAAACGGTGCTGACCGGTTCATTTCTGCGATTGCCCGGTTTAGAGCGTCAGGATCAAGTTCGATTAAACGCGTTAATTTATTCAAAACACTTGTGACATCTCCAGCGTCTTCACGGACCATTGTGATCCGGTAACTGGGTTCATTCTCCGCAATGATCGTACCATTTCGGTCAAATATCTGACCACGAATAGGCGGTAAAAGCCGGATGTTGATACGGTTTTCTTCGGCCAATAGTCTGAATTGATCGGCTTGCTCGACTTGCAGGTGACGCATCCGCAAGGCAAGTATGCCCATGAAAGCGGCTTGTGCGCCACCCAGTATGAGCCCGCGCCGAGAAACTGTTTTCGCACTACTGTTGCCGTTTCTAAAGGGGCGTCTCATAGCCGGTATCTCAAGATGCTGTCATCATCGGTGGGCGATTTGTGAATGCCCAGAAGATGGTGTGCCAAGCCGGTCAACACTGGATACAGCAAGATTGTTCCCACGGTCTGCATGGCAGATAATCCGGCAGGTGGTGGTGGTGCCATTGTCAGCGTCAGAAGAAAATGACTGCCCATCGCCTGCATGATTATGACCAGAGCGATGGTCAACCATTCGACGCCAAAAGTAGCCACGCGCAAATGTTGGGAGCGGCGTTTTAACCATTCACAGCTTATGACCATAAAAAGGCTCATCAAGCCTGGGGGGCGGTGCAGAATAAAATCGGAAAATAAAAACAGCAGCGCGACCGATCCTATAGGAATGTAAGCGGGTCGTCTGATCGCATAGACAATTGTGATGGCCATCAAAAGGTCTGGGCCAACCCAGGTTGGCGGAGTGGTTCTGAGAGGTAGCAGCTGATAAAAAATGATTATCAATCCGATCCCAATATACAGCAGTTGCTTTAACAATAGCGCAGCAGCACGGCGGTCAATCATTCAAAACTCCCGCTGCGGCCCCTGTCAGCCTGCCAGACGTGTGCCTTGGCGCCACCAAAGTTCCTGGCCCATCGACGTCTCGACGGCTTTTGCTGCGCAGCACCCGCAAAAATTTTAACCGTTCGTAATCGGCTGCAAGCCGCACCCTTAGGCGGCCACCGGGATCTTTTGCAACCTGACCAATCAACAACCCGGGGGGGAAGACTTTGCCATCACCGGAGGAGACGATACGGTCGCCGGGACGCACCAGTTCGGGATTTTCGATGAAATCGATTGGTGGCGCCAATGTATTGTCTCCAACGATTAAAACGGATTGACCAGAGGGTTCGATGCTGGCGGGGATGCGGCTTGAGGCATCCGTCAACAAAATCACCCGGCTGCTTTTTGCGCCAACACCTGAGATGCGGCCAACAAGACCCAACCCGTCCATCGTCGCCCAGCCATCCAGAATGCCGTCTCGTGCGCCGACATTCAGCAGCACAGATTGACGGAACGGCGAGCCACTATCGGCGAGCACCACCCCGGTGACGCGGGTTAGGTCTGGGTCAAGCCGAACTTTGTTAAGGTCTAATAGGCGTGCATTTTCCTGTTCGAGTTGCAGGGCAGCCTCTTTCCAGGATTTCATCTGCTGTAATTCGCGGCGCAGTTCCTGGTTTTGCTCATACAAACTTTGATAACTTTGAAAATTCAGCGCCAGTTCCGTTATCGCCATAACCGGTGCCATCGCCCAGGTGAAACTGGGCATAACCTGGTCAATGACATGAGAGCGAAAGCGCTCGACCCGCGGGCTATCGATCCTCCAGACCATAAAAACACCCAGCAGACATAGAATAATCACCGCTTGCAAAATGCGCCTGAGCGGTCGGGTAAACTCATCCGATTGTCTTAGGTCTTGGGGCATGTTTGCTCCCTTTACAAAAAGGGCGTTTGATCAGCTGTCATAATCGATGGCGTGACGCAGTTGGTCTTCGTATTCCAAGGCCCTGCCAGTGCCGAGCGCGACACAATTCAAGCTTTCTTCAGCAACCGATACAGCCAAACCGGTTTGCTCGCGAAGGGCAAGATCCATATCGTGCAATAAGGCGCCACCACCCGTCAGCATAACCCCACGATCAACAATGTCAGCCGCCAGATCTGGTGGTGTTGATTCCAGTGCCGTCATGACCGCTTCGCAGATTGCTTGTACCGGTTCGGTGAGCGCTTCTGCAATCTGCGCTTGGGTGACTTCGGTCTCTTTTGGAATGCCGTTGAGCAGATCTCTTCCCCGGATTTGCAGCGCTGCGCCGCGTCCGTCGTCGGGCATCCTTGCTGTGCCAATCGTGGTTTTTATCCGCTCCGCGGTGGCCTCTCCCACTAATAAATTCTGTTGTCGGCGTAGATAGCTGATAATCGCTTCATCCATCCTGTCGCCTCCTACGCGAACCGAGCGCGCATAGACGATGTCTCCGAGTGACAGAATTGCCACTTCGGTGGTGCCGCCGCCAATATCGACAACCATATTCCCTGTAGGGTCGGTGATTGGCATGCCGGCGCCGATTGCGGCTGCGATCGGTTCGGCTATCAAACCGGCTTTGCGGGCGCCGGCACTGAGCACTGATTGACGAATCGCACGCTTTTCGACCGGAGTTGCGCCATGCGGCACACAGACGATGATTTTGGGTTTGGAAAACGTGCTGCGCCGATGGACTTTTCGGATAAAATATTTGATCATTTCCTCTGCGACATCAAAATCGGCAATGACGCCCTCGCGCATTGGTCTAATTGCCTCAATACTGCCCGGCGTTCTGCCCAACATCAGTTTGGCGTCTTCCCCCACAGCCAGGACCCGTTTGATACCGTCTTTGACATGATATGCGACCACCGAAGGTTCTGAGAGGATTACACCACGTCCTTTGACATAGACCAAGGTATTGGCGGTGCCGAGGTCAATTGCCATATCCTGAGAGAGCAGACCTCTTAAATTACCTAGTCCAAACATAAGTTTATTTTCCAATCGGTTCATAACTTAAATTCCGCGTGGTTCAGGCGCGGCATGACCAACTTATAGGCTTGGAACTCGCCGTTTAAAAGGAAAAGATCTTGTTGGTTGGTTATTGGTCTAAAGATTTTGCCGTGGTTCAGGAATGGGGTACGTTCGCCGCGTGGTAAGAGCACAGCACGGCGGGCGCTTCGACAGGGCAGTTGCAACTGCCAATGGAGTTTTTGAGCCGAATAAATTTGACAATAATCTTGTGCAGAAGGAACTGGAATAGTGTCTAGACCGCGCATTGGTCGGTTTCGCACGTTCTTAGGTCGGCTGGGTTGGGCATAAATATTGCGTTGGGGTACATCAAAGAGCGAGAGAAAAGCCATGGAGTCGGGTCAGGATGAAAACACATGTCAAAGCCTTGGTCGTAGGCGGCGGAGCCGTTGGAACCTCGATCGCATATCATTTGGCAAAAGCCGGGTGGCAGGACGTGATGTTGCTGGAGCGCGATGAGCTGACTAGCGGGTCGACCTGGCATGCTGCAGGCTTGCTGCCGTATTTTAATATGTCTTTTGCCACGACACATATTCATGATTATTCCATCAAATATTATAAGACCCTTGAGGCCGAAACCGGGCTCAACGCCGGCTTTTCTGTCGTCGGTAATTTGCGTATGGCGCAGACTGACGCGCGCATGGATGAGTATATGGTCTATGCCACAACCGCCGAGACCTGCGGGGTGCCCTATGAATGGTTGTCGGCTGCACAGACAAAAGAGCGGTATCCACTGCTGAATTGTACAGATTTAAAGGGGGCTATTTTTCATCCCACGGATGGCTATATCAACCCCGCAGATGTGACTATGGCAATGGCAAAAGGCGCGCGCCAGCGCGGCGTGGTGATTGAGCGCAAATGGCAGGTCGATGGCTATCATTGGACCGGCAGCGACTGGCAGGTCACCTGTACCAAGATGACCGAAAAGGGTGGTAATCTTTTACCATCAGAGGAGCAGATCATCATCACCGCCGAGCATGTGGTGACTGCAACGGGCAATCACGCGCAGCGTACGGCCAATCTTTTGGGTCTCAAGATACCGGCCATCCCGGTTGAGCATCAGTTCATCGTGACCGAACCTGATCCCGATCTTGTGGCTTGGCGCGCTGCTGGCCACCCCGAGCATCCGGTGTTGCGGGATGCTGATGCCAAATGGTATGTGCGCGAAGAGCGCGGCGGTTGGATTTTGGGCCCCTATGAGCGCAACGCGCCCGCACGCTTTGAATTTGGCGTGCCTGACAGTTTTCGCGCCGATCTTTTTCCGCTTGATCTTGAACGGATCGAAGAAGAATACATGTCGATGATCCACCGCATTCCGTCCTCTGAAACAGTTGGCCTTAAGGATGATTTTAACGGACCGATCTGTTACACACCAGATGGTAATCCGCTGGTGGGCCCCGCCCCCGGGTTGCGCAATATGTGGCTGGCTGAGGGCTTTAGCTTTGGCATCACCGCGGCGGGCGGCACCGGGCATTATCTGGCTCAGTTGATGGTTGAGGGGGAGGCCGAGATCGACATGGCTTCGCTGGATCCCAAACGCTATGGCCGTTGGATGACCACCGAATATGCGGCGCGCAAAAACGAAGAATCCTATGAGCATGTCTATATTCTGCACCACCCCGATGAGGAGCGGGCCGCATGTCGGCCCCTGCGCACGGCACCGGCCTATGACCGGCAAAAGGCGCGCGGCGCGCAGTTTGGCTGTGTCAACGGGTTCGAGCGGCCAAATTATTTTGGTCCGCTGGATGCGCCCGACACCTTTGATCATGACGCCCGCAGCTTTCGTCGTGGTGGTTGGTGGCAATATGCAGTGGATGAGGCCCGTGCCATCCGCCAGGGTGTTGGTCTGATCGATGCCACTGCGTTCACCAAACACACCGTCAAAGGCCCTGGCGCGACGGCGTTTTTGGATTGGTTCACCACCAATAAGTTGCCGCGTGTCGGCCGCATCAATCTCACCTATGCGCTGACCGCCCACGGCACCACGCGCACCGAATACACCATCGTGCGCCTGGCCGAGGATGAATATTACCTCGTCTCTGCAGGCGCTTGGACCGACTATGACAGCGACTATCTGCGCAAGGCGGTGGCCGACAAAATGCCTGAGTTTGGCGCGATTGAAGTGCAGGACGTCACCACCCAATGGGGCGTTTTTGCCATTGCGGGGCCAAAATCCCGCGAGGTGCTAAGCGCGGTGATCAAAGACGCTGATCCGGCAAGCGCGCTGTCGAACAAGCGCTTTCCGTGGCTGTCGGCGCGCCAGATCGAATTGGGCATGTGCCCGGTCAATGCCATCCGCGTGGCCTATACGGGCGAGCTGGGGTGGGAATTACACCACCCGATTGAAATGCAGAACTACCTTTTTGATCTGCTCGAAGCGGCCGGTGCGCCGCATGGGATGAAGCTGGTGGGCGGACGGGCGCAAAACTGGCTGCGGCAGGAAAAATCATACCGCGCCTTTGGCACCGAACTGGGCCGCGATGCCACCCCGCTTGAGGCCGATCTGCCGCGCTTTGTTGATCTGGGCAAAGAATTTCACGGCAAGGCCGCGCTGCAGGCGCTGGGCATCCGCTCGACCTGCGTGACGTTGTTGATCAACGGTCCGGACGATGCGGATCCCTGGGGGCGCGAAGCGCTTTATACGGTAGACGGCACACGGGTCGGGCGCCTGACCTCGGGCGGTTATTCAGTGGCGTTCGAAAAATCCATCGGCATGGGCTATGTCAAGCCCGCGCATGCGGCGGTGGGCAACAAGCTAAAGGTCAAAATCCTCGATCAGCTCTGGGACGCAGAGATTGTCGAAGACAGCCCCTACGACCCCAAAAACGCGGTTATTCGTGTGGATGGGTGAGGGCGCGCTCAGGTGCTAAATTCACCAAATAAACAAAAATTTTGAAACACTCAGATGATCCAGTTATTGGGTCTGGTAAAAGCTGAAGTAGTCAAGCCACAAAGAGTGGACAGTTTGTGGCAAATTTCTATTGTCTTCATCATACATTGAGCCAAAACGCGAAAAATTAGCCCCATCCCAAGGACGCGTTTCCTCGTTATCATCCAAGCTTAACCGTGGATTTCCAGTAATAAATTTCCAAGAAGAAAATGCGTAGTCAATTGCGTGGCTGTAGTCATTATTGCGTTCGCCCTCTATCCTCTGCCGACAGGTTGTGCTTGTGGCGCCGATATAGGTTTCAAGATCTTTTTGGGTGACATTGGCATTTAAAAACCTGCCAAACATTTCAGGAAATGCGATTTTTACGATGACCAGATCAATCAATAGCTCGATCCAACCATAATATGTGTTCACGTTTGTCAACACATCAGAGTTTGCGAGGGTTAGCGAGGAAACGATTTGTCCAATTTCGCGCAGCGAAATATTGTTGACGGCGAACACAAGTTGTAAACGACTTTTAAGAGGTTCCGCAATATGCTCTGGAATTCCCATTTCTTTGATTAGATGAGCAAGATATTCGAGTGATGTTTGTTTGCGATTGTGCGCATCGCCAATTGTAGATGGCAGTTCAAGCGTTACCTGTATGAATTTCTTGAGGTACGATTTTGCATCAATGTTCTCACCGTAACGGGCCACAACGCTGTTTTCCAAGGCGCTTATATTCACGCCAAGCACAAAATGGACATGTGGAACCGAAAAACAATGTTTGATAACCTCAAGCACTTCTAGGGCATAATCCGGTCGGCAGCGATCAAGTTCATCAATTACAAAAACTAATGTGGAACCAGTTTTATCTGTGTGTTTGGGTTCGGCTAATGCCATCAAGGCTTTCTGGAACTCTTCCATAGCCGTTCGTCGCCCTGTTTCTTTTTTCCAAAAGGCCTCGATAGCCGTAGCGCTTTCGCCGCCGACTGCGTTAATGGCGGTACTGCTGATCGCGCCCGCGGCTTCTGACATTCCAGTGGTTGCGACAGCCAAGCCTATTCGGGTTAAAGGTTTTGCCAGCTTGATGGCTGCATTCATTACATTGCCTATCAATACCTTCTTTTGGGAAGGCACTCGTTCCGAAAGCGCCGATACCAAGGCAGGAAGCGGATCGCTTAGGTAATCATTTGCAAATGCATCAAAATAAACGACTGTAGAGCTGCTATTGTTTTCTATTGTGTGCGCACCCACCCACCGTTTTAGAAAATAAGATTTCCCAGTTCCCCACTCTCCGTTGAGGGCTAGAACCAAAGGGTCGTCTATGCGTTCAAGTAAATTGGTTAGTGCTTTACTTGTTTTTTTCCGGCCTAAAATATCGCTGCTGCCGAATCCTTCATTATATAAATCAACAGGGGGTTCAGGAGGTAAAAATTTCATTAAAAACCTGCTTTCCAAGTTTGTTTCGATATCGGCTATTTATATCAACTTTTGACCGATTTAATTAAGTTAAAAACTACCATAAGGTGAGTATGGCGGGTTGGCGTTAATCGTACAAGCGCCGTGTTTTCCGGTGGGGTGGCGAAGGCAGAAAATCTGTGCGCCCGTCAGATAAACGTTCTAATTAGGGAGGCTATAACAGAATTATCAAAGGCCAGAAATTCCCTCTTTTGTCGGCAAAATTTCCACCTGCGCGATACTGCCGCGATACCGATAGTGTTTTTGGGCCTTAATCCGGCCTAGGAAATCGACAGAATTTCGCCCAGCGGTTTTTTCTTTTTTGCCGCTTGGGGGATTGTCGCGCCGGCACTGGGATAGCCGACCGGAATAATCATCACCGGCTTTTCATTGTCTGGCCGCTGGCAAAAATCATTGAGAAACTTCATCGGATTGGGCGTATGGATTAGGCACACCAGCCCCGCATGATGCAGCGCCGTGATCAGCATACCAGTAGAAATTTCAACGATTTCAGGCACATAGTAATGTTTGTGCCGCACGTCTTCACTGCCGATGCCTCACCTCAAACTGTTGTGCGGGTCAGCCACTCGCGGCCTTTCAGCATTGCGCTCCAATACACTGTTGGCAGGATCGATTTTTTCAAAATCCACGCCGAGCGGCGCGCCTGCGTCGAATCCCACGGGAAGGTCGGCATCACCTTGCCGCCATAGCCAAATTCCGCAAGGATGATCTTGCCGTTTTCCACCGTCAGCGGGCACGACCCATAGCCGTCGTATTTCGGCGCGACTTCGCGCCCTGCCAGTTGGGCAATGACGTTTTCCGCTACGATTGGCGCTTGTTTGCGCGCCGCGGCCATAGTCTTGGCATTGGGGGTTGAGGTCACGTCGCCGAGGCCGAAGATATTTGAGAATTTTGTATGCTGCAGCGTTGCGGGATCAACATCGACCCAGCCGCCTGCATTGGCAAGTGCACTGTCGCGAATGAAATCCGGCGCGCATTGCGGCGGACAGACGTGGATCATATCAAATTGACGCTCGATGATTTCCGGCTCTGCGCCCTCTTTGGCGACTTTGAACCAAGCCGTCTTGGCAGCGCCGTCGATCCTGACAAGGTTGTGGCCAAAATCAAGGTTAATGCCGTATTTGTCGACATATTTCATCAGCGGCGGCACATAGGGTGCACAGCCGAACAGCACCGGACCGGCGTTGCAAAAAGACACATTCATGTCTTTCAGTTTTCCGGCCTTCATCCAGTGATCACATGACAGATACATGGCTTTCTGTGGGGCGCCCGCGCATTTGATCGGCATGCCGGGTTGGGTGAAAATCGCGTTTTTGCCTGCCATTTTCTGCACCAGTTCCCAGGTATAGGGGGCAAGATCATAGCGGTAATTCGAGGTCACGCCGTTTTCGCCGAGCGCGTCGTTCAAGCCCTCAACGGCCTCCCAATCTAGCTTAAGTCCGGCCGCGACGATCAACGTGGTATAGCCAATGACTGCACCGTCCCTCATGGTCACATTGTTTGTCTCGGGGTTGAAACTGATAACTTCATTTTTGATCCGTTTCACGCCAACAGGCCAGACGGCGCTCATATCCCGACAGGTTTCGTCTTTTCCAAAAACGCCAGCACCGACCATTGTCCAACCCGGTTGGTAATAGTGTTTGTCCGCCGGCTCAATAACGGCAATATCAAGCGATGTGTTTCTTTTGTGCAGGCTAGCTGCTGTTGCCAAGCCGGCAGCGCCGCCGCCTATGATTAGGATCTGGTGTGAAATCGACATAAGGCTTCCCCTGTTGAATTATGTTATAGTCAATTGATTGGAACTTTGAGATAGGCACAGCCGGCCGGCTCGGCTGGCGGCAGATTGCCAGCGCGCATGTTAACCTGAACCGCCGGGATGAAGAGCTTTAGCATGGAAAGCTGGGCATCGCGTGTTGTTCGAAAGGAGACAAATTCATCCTGTGTTTTTTGTCCCCCTACGTGAATGTTTCGGGCTTTTTGATCGGCCACAGTGGTTTGGCAACAAAACGCATCGCGCCCCGGCGCCTTGTCGTCATGGCACAAAAACAGCTGTGTATGGGTGGGCAAGGCCAGAATTTTTTGAATTGACTGGTAGAGGTCTTTTGCAGGCTCTCCGTGAAAATCAGCTCTCGCTGTGCCAAAATCTGGCATGAACAACGTATCGCCGATGAAAGCTGCATCGCCTATTAAATAGGTTACACAGGCAGGTGTATGACCCGGCGTGTGCATAACCTGAACGCTCATATTGCCAATGTCAAAACGCTCGCCGTCCTTAAACGGGCGGTCCAACCGGCTAGCACTCATTTGAAAGTCAGTGTCCGTATTGAACACTTTACCAAACGCTTTCTGTACTGCATCAATGTTTGAACCGATAGCAACTTTTGCCCCAAAGCACTTTGCCAGATAGGGTGCTGCGGACAAATCATCTGCTGGGACATGGGTTTCAATGATCCAATCCAACTGCCAGCCGTTTGAGATGACTTCCTCTGCAAGCATATCTGCATGCGCGGTATAGGTCTGACCGAAGGCCAGATCAAAATTCCAAATCGGGTCAATAATAGCACAAGACGGAGAACTTGGATCTTTCACGATATAGCAGGCTGATTTTGTGGCTTCATCAAAATAGCTGTGCACTTCAGGGGTAAGTAGCCATAAATCAGAA
>Ga0209199_1002023_pt1 | contig 22678 bp, 18 predicted proteins | sample COGITO_mtgs_1105_7_FD_184805 | JGI IMG/M metagenome (GOLD analysis project Ga0209199, IMG submission 184805) | Pelagic marine microbial communities from North Sea - COGITO_mtgs_110523 (SPAdes) (version 2) | ecosystem: Environmental > Aquatic > Marine > Epipelagic ...
AACCGCGGACCCCCTGCTTGCAAAGCAGGTGCTCTCCCAGCTGAGCTATAGCCCCATTAATCAATGAAACGCTATTGTACTTGAAAATATTTTATATTTGTACAATCTTTTAAATAAAAGAAAGGGCAGTTAGACCACCCTTTAATTTAGGGAATGTTGCACACCCCTCTCCCAAGAAAACTAAAACTTATATGAAAAACCTACTTTCATTGTTCTTGGTTTTTGTGATCTCGCTCCTTCAGATGGGGCTCTTGATATAATATTCTCATCATCAAGAATGTTTTCGATAATTACATAGACATCCATTGAGTCATTTAATGACTTTTTGAGATTGGCATCTAGAATCGTATGAGCATCTATTTTGTTAAATTTACCACATGCTGCAATAGAACATGATGAACCAATATCAATTAATCGAAGATTACCACTTAGACCAGAATCAGATATAAATCCAGCAACTAATGACATAGAACTGCTTGGTATATATGGCAAATCATCTCCTGCTGCAACTAGTCCAAAATAATCACTTTCTGAGCTATTGTTAAATGTTGCGTCGGTAGATGTATAGCTTAATGCTATAGGGTAAGTTACGCCTACACCTTCTATTATCCAAGATCCACTAAATTCAAGACCAGAAACATCAGCCTCACCACCACTAAATACAGCTGACTCTGTTGCATCACATGATGCACCACTTACCAATGTACATTCTGCAGCTAGATTTGAATAACCACTTGAGAAATAGAAAGCTTCTATATTGGTAGTGCCCTCAGAAAACCTAAGGCCTATTTCAGTATTATCTGCTTCTTCTGGTTCAACACCAAACATTGGGGTCATGCCCTGGTGAAAACCTGCAACCAGCATTACATTATCATTTAAGTCATATGTAGCAGCAAAACTTGAAGTCGCATGATCATTCTCAGCAAATGTATCTCTTACAATAGTATTTCTAACCGCTGTAAGATTCGGTCCGGCCCCTTCATCCCATCTTCTGTGACGTTGATCATAATCCTCAGATCTATAACCAACAGTTAGATTAAGTCTTCCAAAATCCATGGTATCTTCTAAATAGTATGAAGTAGCTGCCGATTGTCTCAATCTATTATTGCTTCCACCAAGCCCTACATATCCATACAATGCTGAAAGAGAGCCATCTGCTGCCTGGTCAGCATACTCATATGCCTGAACTCTACTTTCTGAGTCTTCCATATCTCTGTAACCTAGTTTGATGGCATGAATTCCAACATCTGTAGAAATAACAAATTGATATCCCTCATTAGTGTAATACCTATTATTATGTTTATACTCTATTTCAACAGCAAGCTCGCCATCTAAAATAGCTTGAGCATTAACACTCCCATTATTAGCATCACTAATTAACTCATTAATATCATCTCTTTCACCATGCTCAGAGTCATTATTAAAGTCATTAACTTTAAACCAATCTCTGTGATAGTCGTTACTCCATGATGTAAAAACAACATCAAAACTATCGAAGTCACCAATATATGTTAAGGATGATTGATCTCCATCATTCATCATCTCGTCATATGCTGTAGCTCCATATCTCATTCTTGGATTAGCATTAAAACTAGCTTGTGAAAGACCTACATAAGACTGGTTTGAGGTTTCATCCAAATCTACCATTTTAAATGTTAATGAATGATTCCCACTTTCGTATCTAGCCTTAATCATGAGATCAGATTTATCAAAACCTGTATTGCCACCTACATTTGCAATGCTATCAAACCCATCGCTAGAATGGTCATGAACTTCAATCAACGCACCAAGTTTGCCACTTGTTCCTCCATAATATGCATGTGTTCTTGACATGCCATTCTCACCTAATTCCTGAACAAATTTTCCTGAATTTAATTCTGGTATTGGAGTACTAATTAAATTTATAGCACCTCCAATAGTTTGTGGTCCTTGAGATACTGCTGATGGACCCTTAAGAACTTCAACTGAATGTATTCTTCCAGTTGTTGGAAAATAATATGCAGCAGATGATGTATAAGGAGAAGGAGCAACAAGAACGCCATCTTCCATAATAGCCACCTTTCCTGATCTCTCGATTGCAGTTCCTCTAATTGAAATATTTGGTCTTAATCCATAACCCTCTTCAGTTCTCATGTACATTCCTGGAACCGCAGATAAAATCTTAGCAATATCAGTATCCATAGCTTTTTCTAAATCTTCATTATTAATAACTGTACCTGAGCCAGCAAGATTTTTAGCATCCTCTTTTGAACCAATTATAGTTACAGACTCCACGTTATCATTTGCTGATACCAATGATGTGGCCGATAGCATTATTAATGCAGATATTGTTATCAATGCTTGTCTAGTTTCAATTATTTTTTTAATCATTTTTTCCTTTATCTAAATGTGTAAAAAAACTGGGGGAAGAAATTCCTTATTTGATTAAATAACAAACCAAATAGCACACTTTCAGGGGATTATTAACTTCCCCCCAGTCTAAATAAGAATCATTCTCATTTATGATTGAGAATGATAATCATTCTCATTTAGAAATGCAAGAAGTTTTTTTATTATTTTAGAGGAACGTTTTAAAGACTATTTATTGCCACGTATTGCAAAGAATATTCCTAAAACTAACAAGAACATTTGCTCACTTGTAACAAATTTTGTACTTAAGCTAGTAAACCAGTCTGAATGAGCGATGTATAAAGCGCAGGTCATTATAATTACTACAAGAAGCCCAGATAACCTTGTTAATAAATGACCAAGTTGACTTGCAAACAAGCCCACTACCCCACCTAAGATAATTCCAATGCCGGCAGCCATTTCACCAAGAATTACTAAATTTACCCATAGCTCTGGCATAGGTATAAAAATACTTTCAAACCATGTAACCATTCTATGCTGCTCATCCATCATAAAAGGCGCAGGAAGTTTTCCATAACCGTGAAAAAAGAAAGCTATGCCTAATGCAAGCCTTGGAAGCCAAGGGACAATATTTAATAATGGATTTGTTATTTTATCTAGGGTGCTATTTATTTTTTTCATTGGTTATGTCGATTGTGTTTCTAAAAGTATATCTTTGTCGTTGCAAAGAGCAAAGCCATTAATGTGAATAAAATTATCTAATTCGTCTTGTCCTATATGGATATGAGCAAATATTTTTCCTGTCGGCGATACCTTCTCTTCATCAATACATCCCATTCTAAATAATTTAGCTCTAATTTTTCCTAAAGATGCCTCCAGAGAAATCCAGCCTCTGTATATACCATTAAATAAATCATTATTAATTAGTTCTCTTAACTCCTGAATACCTATATTTTTTTCAGCAGAAATCCACACCTCATTATCCTTGTTCTTGCTATCAAAATTAGTTGAGCCCTTAATATCACATTTATTATTAACTCTAATCTGTGGAATAGATTGTAAATTTAATTCATCTAAAATCTGATTTACTTCTTTTTCTTTTTGGCGATGATCTATATCAGATATATCTACTACATGAAGCAACAAATCGGCAGATTTAAGCTCATCAAGAGTAGCCTTAAATGATTCTATTAATTGTGTTGGCAGTTCCGATATAAACCCAACTGTATCTGAGAATAATATTGGCCCCAATTCTGGATCTATATTTTTTCTTGTTACAGAGTCTAGGGTAGCAAAAAGTTTATCTTCTGCGAGTTGTTTACTATTAGTTAAAGAATTAAATAAGGTGGTTTTGCCTGCATTAGTGTATCCAACTAAGGCAACAAGCTTATTCCTACTTTTTTTTCTTGAATAGCTGTTAAGTTGTTTTTGCTTATGAGCCTTGTCTAACCTACTTTTTAAACGCTTAATCCTATGCCCAATAAGACGTCTATCTGTTTCAAGCTGAGTTTCTCCAGGGCCTCTTAGTCCAATTCCACCTTTTTGTCTCTCTAAGTGAGTCCACCCTCTTATTAGTCTTGTTGATAAATGATTTAACTGTGCAAGCTCGACTTGAAGCTTTCCAATATGGGTTGTTGCTCTTGAGGCAAAGATATCTAAAATAAGCTCTGTTTTATCTATAACTCTTACTTTTAATTTTAATTCAAGGTTTCTTGCTTGAGAGGCAGAAAGTTGATGGTTAACAATAACGAGCTCGGCCTTAGATTTATCAACTATATCCAGGATTTCTTCAAGCTTACCTTTGTTAATAAAATGACTTACTGAGGGTGATTTTTGTTTACTAGAACTTGATTGAACAATCTCAGCTCCTGCCGAATTAACAAGCTCATAAAACTCTCCATAAATGTTTTCTAACTCTTGTCCTGTTCTTAAAGATTCGACATCAATAAAAATTATAAGGGTTCTAGGTATGTGAGTTTTTTCAACAATCATAAAGTTAAACAATATTGTAGAGATTTTATAAAAATTTGTTACTATTAAATGACTTCATTAAAAATTCTTTTGGAGGATGTTTATGGATAAAGGTGAGCGAGCAAAAAAATCAGCTGATGCTAGTATTAAAAGAAAAGCTGTAAAAGAGATTAAGAAAAAAAAACTTAATAAGATATATAGAGAATTAAGAAAAGCTCGAAATAAATAAATTTAGCTAAAAGTAGCTTAATTTTTTCAGATACTTTAAACCACAGTAGGGGATTTTATAACTAATAATATGATAGAAAAAATTTTAAAAACACTCTCAGATAATTTTGATAAATATGTACCTATAGGTATAGTTATTTTGGCATTCTTTATTGCAGCTATAGTCTAAACTTTCTAAAACTTCTTCTTTTGTGGCTGGCACTTTCCTGCTGCCATTATCTCAATCTTTGGGTTTCTATTCTTTGTGCCATCTTTCTTGTTAAGCCATATATCTCCAGATATCTGTCCTTTGCCAGTAAACCAGTTGAATGAATTAGAAATACTATAAATATCGACCTCATAATCAGGAAATAATGGATGTACATCTCCAGTATTCATGGTGTGGGTTACAGTTATACCGGTATCAGTCTTGGTTGATTCCCAATCAGCATTAGAGTTTATCCATGCTGGAGATGGATCAAGAGTATGTTTTAAAGATTTAAAAGATTCCTTGCGTGTATCTACATCCCAGTACTGAACAACGTACATTTTATCCTTTTGCCAATCTTCTTCAGCAAAATTTGTTTTAGCTCGTTGAAGTAAAAATAATGATTGTTGAGTCTGTCTAGCCAAATTCTTAAAAAGCTCTATTCCCTCTGAAAGGTATGTTTTTTTTATGTCTTTATAAGTTACGGAATATGTTCCATCTAGCTCACATAGAATTTTAGAGGATTCAGCCATGGCTGGAAAAGATATCAGGAAAAGAAGTAAAAATCTCATAATATAATTTTAAATGAAAAAGGCTCTTAATAAAGAGCCTTTTAATAATTAATTTAAGAGGGAGCTCTATTTAAGCCTTATCTCCATAATCCACCATATGATCTGCGGTTCTTTCGTTAGTGCCGTACATAAAATGATTTGACATATTCTCCCTATACTTGCTTGCAGGGACTGTTAATCCGGCTGCTTCTGCAACTTCTCTGATATGCATAGGTGTTGCACCACAACAAACACCAAGGTAGTTAATGCCTAACTCAAATGCCTCTTTACCAAACTCACGTATTTCATATCTGTTGCAGTACAAAGGATCTAATGCTGTTGGAAAAGTTCTGCCATGAGGTGCAGGACAAGAACACCCATGATTATCAGGCAAATTAAAAAATGTAGGATTTGCATCTGTTGTTCTATATGGCAATGGGAGAGCTCCCATATGACACTTAAGTACTTTTCTTGCTTCTCTTAAGTAAGGCATCATTGTGTCAGGACCCCTGAAACAATTCATACCTACAACATCAGCTCCTCTTTGTTCTAATTCTTTCATAGTATCGAGTATAGATACCCCATCTCTCATTTCATTTTCTGCCATTGGTGCAATGGTAATAACTGATGGAAGTCCATATTTTTGAATAATATCAAGAGCCATATATGCCTCTTCAGCATAATAAAAGGTTTCGCCAACCAATAAATCAGCCCCTTCATCTACAGACCATTCAACCATTTCATTAAACATTTTTTCAACTTCTTTATGAGAATCTAAATTACCTTGCTCCCATATATTGGAGTTAGAAATATTTCCAGCCATAAGATTTGGCTCACCACCATCAGTTGGATTGTCAGCAACTTTTTTTGCAATTTGTAATGCTGCTCTATTTAGAGGTTCAATTAACTCTTCTTTCCCGATAACTCTCATTTTTTCTCTATGAGCATTGTAAGTAAAAGCCTCAACAACATCTGATCCAGCGTGCTGAAAGTCTTTATGAAGATTCTCTAAAGCCTCTGGATGTTCTAGTGAGACCATAGGCACAAACTCTCCAGCTGCTAGATAACCTCTTTTTTCAATTTCAAAAAGAAACCCTTCAGCACAGATAACTGGCCCTTCATTAAGTCTTTGTATTAATTGTCTTTTCATGATTTTTTTCCTAAATAGTTTTAAATTAAATCCAGGAAATTATTCCGTTTTAGCTTTTCTTTTAATTCGCAGCAATAGGATCAAATCACGAATAAGTGAATTATAAAGACATATATATGATTTTGTAAATAAAAAGTTTGCATTAAAAAAAGAAGAATTCTAGGGCTATTGAGGGTATCGACTGGCCCAGAATTTATCTAAAACAAAATACCAAACACTATTTAAAAGAGGCTCCACAATAGCATCAGTTATAGCATCTGAGAACTCTGCACCTGTGAAATACATCACGCAAGCAGCAGCAATGACAAAATGGCCAATGGTATAAATGACAGTTCTAATGATTGTTCCACGATTGGCTTCATACACTCTTTGAATGGGCGCATTAAATAGCATTACAGATTTTTTTATTCTTTCAATCATAATAAATGAATGGTAACAGACTTTTAAAAAAAAATTCTTAATTGAAGATAAAGAAATAAGCCTTTACCATTGCATCATGCCAAATATAGAAAAATTACTAAATGAACTAACCCTTGAAGAAAAAATCTTATTGCTAAGTGGGTTCGATGCATGGCACACGAACAAGGTTGAAAGATTGAATATCCCAAGTATAAAGATGTCAGATGGACCTAATGGGGTTAGAGGTAATGGTAATTCAGGTAAAGCCTCTGCTTGTTTTCCAAGCGCTATATCCCTTGGTTCAACTTGGAATATGAGCTTAATTAATCGTTTAGGTATTGAATTAGGTGAGGAAGCTAAAGCAAAGGATGTCGATGTTTTACTGGGACCGACAATAAATATTCATAGACACCCTCTGGGCGGTAGGCATTTTGAGAGCTTCTCTGAAGATCCCTATCTTACTGGAAGAATTGCAGTTGATTATGTCGATGGGGTTCAATCCAAAAATGTTGCTGCTTGCTTAAAACACTTTGTTGGAAATGATACAGAGTATGAGAGATATACGGTGAGTTCTAATATCGATGAGAAAACACTGAGAGAAATTTATTTACTTCCTTTTGAAATGGCAATAAAACAAGCAAACGCAAAAGTTGTCATGAGTGCCTACAACCAGCTTAATAATATTTATTGTAGCTCTCATAAAGAGTTGTTAATCAATATTTTAAAACAGGAATGGGGATTTGATGGTTATGTTGTTAGTGACTGGGGCGCAGCACTAGAAACAGTTAAAAATGCTAATGGCGGGTTAGATCTTGAAATGCCAGGTCCTGCAAAAAGCTGGGGTAAATTGCTTCAAGATGAAGTAGACAAGAATTCAGTTTTAATAGAAGAGATTAATGACAAAGTAAAACGAATTCTTAATGTCGCAGCTTTTACAAAAAGATTCGATAGTCCTGAAATTAAATCAGAGAATAGTAATGATAATGAAGCACAACGCATCTTGCTCAGAGAGGCAGCTCAAGAAGGTATGGTGCTTTTAAAAAATGAAGAGCTTTTGCCGCTTAAAAATAATTTACGATCCTTGGGTGTTATTGGGCCTAATGCAAAAAGTGCTCAAATTATTGGTGGAGGTAGTGCCCATCTCCAATCTTATTATGAATCACACCCCCTGGAGGCATTGGAAAGCAAGATTGGGGATTCAGTTGATATTAAGTACTCCAAAGGCTGTCATACACATAAATATCTTCCAATATTTAATGCGGATCTAATTGAAGCTGGTTCAGATAAAAAAAATAAATTTCTAGTTGAATACTTTAATACTGCTAATGATGAAAAAAAACTTATATCTCAAGAATATGAACTAAGAAATAAGTTTTGGGCTCTTGAGGGGTTTGCTAAAGACATAATAGCTAAAGAAGAGAGACCTGATATTTTTGTAAAATTCTCTTGTACATATTCACCAGATATTACTGGTATACATGAATTCGAAATCTTTGCCATCGGAAAAAGTAAACTTTTAATAGATGGTAAGGAAATCATAGATAACTGGAGCAATACTGAACCAGGTGATGCATTTTTTGCACTTGGCACAGCTTCCAGGAGAGGATTGGCTAACTTGGAAGAAGCTAAAGAGTATCAGATAGAAATACAATATAAGTTTGAAGGCAACTTCCCTGCTATATACATTGGATGCAAGGCTCCAGATAAAGTGGACTTATTTAATGAAGCTATCCAAGTAGCAAAAGAAGTTGATCAGGTAATTATGGTCGTAGGGACTAATTCAGACTGGGAGACGGAGGGTAATGACAGAAATGACTTTAACCTCCCTTCTCAACAAAATGAATTAATTGATGCTGTTATTGGTGTTAACCCAAATACTATTCTTGTTCTGAATACCGGATCACCAATTAAAATGCCTTGGATTCATAAAGTTAAAAGTGTTATTCAAGCTTGGTATCCAGGTCAGGAGTTTGGAAATGCTCTCGCTAATATTATTACTGGAGATGTCAGCCCCTCAGGCAAATTACCCTCAACTTTTCCTATCAATATTGAAGATACCCCTGCTTTTTCTTCATACCCAGGACAAGATTTACAAATGCATTATGATGAGAAGCTTCTAGTTGGTTATAAATGGTATGAAAAGAAAGATATAAAAACACAATACCCTTTTGGTCATGGGCTGTCCTATACAAAATTTGAATACTTTAATCTCGTAATTGATGAGCTTAAAGATAATTTAATTTCATGTAAATTTACTATAAAAAATATTGGAGATGTTTCAGGTGCTGAAATTTCACAATGCTATGTGGAGCATACTGTTGAGGCTCCATCTGAGCCTTTAAAAAAACTTCAAGGGTTTGATAAAATCTTTCTAACCCCTCAAGAAGAAAAAGAAGTAGAAATTATATTAAATGCTAGAAGTTTTAGTGAATGGAGTCTTGATAAAAAAGAATGGGAAGTTAAACAAGGATCTTACAATATTCATATTGGAGCTTCTTCAAAAGATATTCGTCTGTCGAATCAGATTAATTTATAAATAGCTCGTTCATTTCTTCTTTAGATAGGTTTAATTGGATAGCTGCAATAGAACTATCAGTTTCCATAACAGTCCTTGGTCCAATGAGTGGAAATATTAAGGGAGATTTTTGAATTACATAAGCGAGAGCAACTTGAATTGGTTGAACATTTCTTGATTGCGCAATTTCAAAACATTTTTCTCTTCTTTTAAGGTTTTTTTCATCATGCCATACCCTTACCTCCTCTTCTAAAGATGGGTTTGAAAAATGCTCATTGGAAGTAACTTCTTTTTTCTTTATAAAAAATCCTCTTGCTTGGCTTGACCACGGAAAAAGCATAATTTTGTTGTCTGTAAGATAATTCAAGTACTTATCATTAGTGCCAACACATCCAGACCAGACGGGATCAATCATATCGGCGAGACTGAAATTATTACTTAAAACACTAAATGCTGCTTTGTTGTTGGATGCAGAATAGTTACGTGCCTCTGAAAAACGATCGAGCTCCCAATTTGAAGCCCCTAAAGATCCTATTAAACCTTCAGACCTGACTTCATTTAGCACATCCATAAACTCTGCTACAGGTATATCTGGATTATCCCTATGCAGGCAAAAGATATCTATTTTATTAATTTGTAAACGTTCTAAGGATTCTATGATCTGTGGCCTTATAAATTCAGGAGAGCATTCGGGAGTATGAGCACCCTTCCCAAGCACTATAATTTCATCTTCAACTTTTCTTGATTTAATCCAATCCCCTAAATATTTATCACCTTTTCCATTATTGTAAATATATGCCGTATCAAAAATTCTTCCGCCTGATCCATAGAAGTGATCAAACATTGTAAATGCATGTAAAGCAGAGGTCTGGTTGTCACAACCTAATGCCAATCTAGAACCTAATTTATTAACTCCAATAAGCGGCGTTTCTTGTAATTTTGATTTTTGGATTAAGTAAAATCTTGATTTTGAGACTGGCGAGTCTTCAAGCTGGCTAAAGGGACAGGCAATGTCTAATGATTTTCTCCATTTATCTAGCCAAAGCATATTGCTTTGCGAATCTAAGTGAGAAATATACTGAGACTCTAATTTATTAGTTAATATACATTCAGACGCATGATCAATTTCTCTAGTAAATAATCCCACTTCATCCTTAAAAGGAATTTCTTTATATAATTTTCCATCTTTATATATCTCTATTGATGAGTTTCCATCTTGGAATTGGCCACAATGCCATGGCTGACTAGCAACCAAATCAATGCTGCCATCAGAAATTTTTAAATTGTTAGAGTAATCTTCATCAATAGCGCATTTAATATTCGCCTCTATATTATCTGAGAAAATTAAGTGCGCTTCCGATTGAAGGTCAACACCAGTAGAATCAAGCCTTCCTTTAGCTTTGATGCTCTCTGGGTCAGCAAAAGACAAGCCATTAAGTTTTCCAGCGATCAGTTTCGCCATTGATAATGGGTAGCAACCAACATCAAGAATAGCTCCGCCCCCTAAATGTTGATTTCTTAATCTATGTGATTCTGGCAAGTCAGCAGAGAAGCCGAAAGAACTAGTTATTGTTATTTTGTTTTTTGTACTATCAAAATTGGAGAGATTATCAAGAATATTGAATGTTTGTGGATGCACCCTATACATGTAAGCTTCCATCAAGAACACTTCTGCTTCTTTGGCTAAATTTAATAAAACCATGCTTTCAAGATGATTTATTGTTATTGGTTTCTCACAAAGAATGTGTTTCTTATTCTTGATTGCTAATAATGTATATTCATAATGAGTGCTGTGAGGGGTTGCTATGTATACAGCGTCAATTTCTTCTGAGGCAATTAAATTATCTATATCTCTATATGACTTAATGTCGAATTTAGATGAAAAACTATTAAGCTTTTCATTACCCCTTCCAAAAACTCCAATCAATTCTGAGTATTGGCAGTATTTTATAGAATGTGCAAAAGCAGTAGCTATACTTCCAGTTCCAATAATACCCCAACGAATTTTAGACATCTAATGCTCTCCTATTTTCAATATCTTTAATTAATTTTTCATGGAAATTTTTATCTATAGGATAAAAATAAAGCAAAGCAAAGCTTATACATACTCCTATGAGAGGAATAATCGACATTAAATTTTTGAGTGCTTTTAATGTTTCTTCTGATTGTTCCTGGTTAGGTTCAAACCCAATACCTGTTAAGGCTATGCCCAATATAAATACAGCAATTCCAATTGCTCCTTTCTGGGCAAATGTCATAAATCCATAAAGAGAGGATTCAGTTCTAATACCAGACTTCCACTCACCATATTCAATAGTATCAGGAAGCATTGACCAAAAAAGTACCCCAGTTGCACCATTACCGAAACCAATAAAAACTAAAATATACAGCAATGTGTTTAGATCGCTTATTGGGTAATAGTAAAAGATAGAAAAGCCAATTAATAAAGCAATCATTGCTAGAAGCCAAGTGTTTTTCTTACCTATTTTTAATGCTGCATATGTCCAGAAAGGAACTGCAAATAAGGTTGCTCCATTAAGGGTTCCTAATATTAAACCTTGGTACTCATGTAACCCTAGGGCATATTTTGTAAAATATATAAGATTGTTATTGAACATTAAATATGTCGAAATCAATATTATGATTGCTGAGAAAACAATCCAGAAAGGATAATTTTTTGATACAGATCTTGCCACTTCCAAGAAAGTAGGTAGTTCCTTTTTGTTTGCCTTAAACCCCCTCTCCTCTACAAAATAAACTGTGATTTTTAAAATAAAGATAGCTATTAGGCCTGAAACTATTCCAAGATATATAAATCCTAGAGATTCTTCGCCTCCTCCAAAATATAAAACAACTGGAAAGCCTAGTGCAGAAATTGAAAAGGTTCCAAGGGCTGCCGAAAGCATTCTGGAGCTAGTAAGTATTGTTCTCTCATCGCTGTTATCTGTAATTCTTGCTGTTAAAGATGAGTATGGAACACTCACAACTGTAAAACAGGTTCTATGAATTATATTTACTACTAATAAAAATATAATTAATGATGTTCCTTCAAATGGTGGAACCCATAATAAAAGAACAAATGATAATGCTAAAGGAATAGAGCCATAATGGATGTAAGGTCGATAACTTCCCATTTTAGATCTAGTTCGTTCTGCTAAGAACCCCATAAATGGATCTGTAAAAGCATCCCACATGATACCTAAACCATATATAAGGCCTGCTGCATAAGGCGAGATGCCGACAATATCAGTATAAAAATAAAGTAGATAGAGGCTAACACCACTCCAGTACAAACAGATTGCATAGTCGCCTACTCCATAAGCAGCACGAATCCTATTGCTAACTGTGCCTGTCATATATTAATTTATATAATAATTTATTTATCTAATGTATAGGAAAAAGGAATGTATTGCATACAAAAATATGTGAAACTATTTAAATGGATTATAGAGAAGGAATTGCTAAAAAAGATGGTGTAGAAATTATGTTTCGTGATTATGGAGCAGAGAGCTCAAAGCCAATTCTTATGGTTCATGGTCTAGGTGCACAACTTGTTCATTGGGCTCCTCACCTTATAGAATTTTTAGTAAGCAATAACTATAGGCCAATCACTTTTGATAATAGAGATTCAGGATTATCTTCAAGATTTAAAGAGAAACCATCACTGCAGCTAGGATACCTTCGTTACTTTTTAAGACTACCCATCAAGACTGAATATAACTTAAATGATATGGCTAAAGATGGTATTGATGTTTTGGATCATCTTGGTGTTGATAATGCTCATATTCTTGGAACATCCATGGGAGGGATGATAAGTCAGATCATTTGTGCTAAATATCCTGATAGAGTTCGTTCTTTTACTTTAATAGCATCTACTGCTTCTGTTCCTGGGCCTCTAAATGGTCCTACAAAAGAAGTTAGAACTATGATGCTTGAAAGATCACAACTAGAAAATCCAACTATGGAAGAAGTTTATCAACGTGAACTTAAATGGGTTGGTTTAATAGGCATGGAAAATAAAAAGATTGATACTCCTGAATTTAGAGAAGAGACTATAAATAACTATATTAGGGTCGAAGGAGTTAAAGATGGTTTTGGATATGCAAGACAGCTTTTTGCGATACTTTCTTCTAAGAATAGGTTAAGAAAAATACGATCTATAAAAGCAAAAACTCTCATCGTTCATGGTAAAAAAGATCCAGTAATAAATGTAAAAAATTCATATCTTATGAATAGCCTTATACCTAAAAGTGAACTGGTTGTAATTGATAATATGCGACATCTAATCGAAGAAGAAATATTAGATCAATTTAAAAACAAATTATTAGCGCATTTGACTCAAAGCTAGGTTTAATTTTCTAAAATTAAATTAGTAACATAATCTCCAATTGATAAACAGGACGTCACTCCAGGGCTCTCAATTCCCTGAATATTAATTAGGCCATTAATGCCATGATTTTTAGAGTCAAGAATAGAAAAATCCATCATATGCTCTTTTGCATTTTGTATTTTTGGTCGAATACCAACATAGTCTGGTTGGAGCTTATCTGGATTTAAGCCTGGCCAATAACTCTGGATGGAGTTTATAAAATGGTCCTTAAGGGAGTCATTAAAAGAATAATCTATCTCGTCAATCCAATCTATACTAGGCCCAAATCTTATTTGCCCTGCTATATCAAACCCAACATGCAAGCCTGAAGTAAATTCATCTGAGACTGGGTAGACTAGTGTTTTAAATGGATGATCGCCTGTATATTTAAAATAATGCCCCTTTGCATAATTTATTGGATATATATGTCTTGAATGCAGTGGCTTAATATTATTTGAGACCATCTCAGAGGATATGCCAGCAGAGTTAATGAGATTTTTAGAATGGACAGTAAAGTCTTTTCCGTCATTACATTTAATTTCAAAAAGGTTATCTTTTTGTGTTGCTTTTAAGAATGCGGTATTTAACGAAACCAAGCCTCCATTATGTTGAATGTCGCCCTCTAAGGAGGTTATTAATTCAGGCACATCGATAATGCCGGTATTTGGTGAAAAAATACCCCCCTCTGTTATTAATTCAGGGTAAAGCGAATTAGTTTTATCTTTTTGGCAAAGTTCTAAATTAACTCCATTGATAATACCTTGATCATAAATATCTTTAAGTCTTTTTAGCTCTGAGGGTTTTGAGGCAATAATATATTTACCTATTTTTTTATGATTTATATTTTTGTTTTTAGCATATTCATATAAGAGCTTATTGCCTCTAATACAGAATTTTGTTTTAAGTGATGATTGCGGATAGTACATGCCGGCATGAATCACTCCTGAATTTCTAGATGAAATACCCTCTCCCGTTCTAGACTCTTTTTCAATTACGGCTACTGACATGCCTTTTTCGCTTGAGTACTTGGCTATAGATAAGCCAATTACGCCAGCTCCAATAATAACTAAATCAAAGATAATTAAACTCCTTTAAAAAATATTTAATTTTTGAAAAAGCTTTCCCTCAACTATTGTTCCTTCAACATTAATTTGATCTATTCTAAGAGGATCGATTGAGAGCGGATTTTCTGAGAGGATAGTAAAATTTGCAAACTTCCCAGGAGTTATAGACCCATAATTATCCTCGATCCCTAAAGTGTATGCTGAGTTTAAGGTAACTCCTTTGAGAGCTGTTAGAGCAGATATTCTTTGATTGGGGCCAGCCACTTCATCTGCATAATTTATTCTATTAACTGCTGAGTGCATAAGAACTAATGGAGATGCAGGCGCCATTGGCATGTCTGAATGAAGTGATAAGACTATGCCTGCTCTATTTACATCACCTAATCTTACCATCTGTTGTGATCTTTCATATCCAACCCCTTTTCTGCTATATAAATCAGACAGAACAGGAACATAATATGGATTTGCACTAACAATTACACCAAGTCTTTTCATTCTTTCTATTTGATCAAATGCTGAGTAGCCAAAATGGACTACAGTGGTTCTATGGTCTTTTCTAGGATTACGCTGCATGTTTTCATCTAAGACATCTAAAAGCCTATCAAGACCAGCATCTCCATTTTGATGAACATGAATTTGATATCCTGCATCCCAAAACAGTCTAAAAGCATCTTTAAAAATATCATTCTCCATTAGCCACGCACCTTGATGACCATCGAGATAACCATCTCTTAAAACCATATTCTGTGAATACATGGCGCCATCGGTAAAGAGCTTGATATGATTTGGTAGAAATTCTACTTTGCCCTGACCCCAGGATAACTGTTTCTTGGTTTCTTCTAAGAGGTTTAAAATATCAGTATGTTCTAGCATATATAGAGCGCTTGGAATATATAGTGATCTAAAAGGAGTCTCTTTATCACCAAAAACAAAATTTTTAGCTTTCTGTATATTCTTATCATGCATTGATCCTGGATTGGCAATCAAAGTAATACCATTTTGGTGTATATATTTTTCTGTTATTTTAAGGCCAGCAATTATTCTTTGGGGGGCGGCAATATATTTCATCACTTTGGGCATTACAGCAATTAACCCTCTTTCGGCAAAATGACCTTCTTTAAAACTAGCTAAATTTTTTTCTTCTTTGTTTAAATGACCCAAATCTTTTTCAGTAATACCAAACAAATTTAAAGCACTAGAGTTCATGATAAATTCATGAAACGATCTATGTATTATCAGAATTGGTCTGTCTTTGGATATAAGATCTAGATCCTGCCTTGTTAGCTTGCCATGAAAGTAATGATGAAATCCCCAGCTCACTAATAGCTCCTCAGCATCACTCATATTATTCTCAATAGTAGACAGTCTCTTCAAATAACCATCTCTATCCCTAACTCCTGCACTTTTTTTATGAGGCACATCCCAGTCATCTATAGCAACAATTTCAGAGTTCATTGTTATGCCAGCAAGTAACGGATGAATATGATGTTCAATAAAACCAGGGACGATAATATTATTTTCATGGGAAGTATCTACTCTAATATCAGGAAATTCTTTAGATAATTTATCTTTTGATCCAACTGAATGAATTCTGTCTCCCTTTATAAAAATTGCATCTATATTCTGATAACGATCATCTAAAGTTATTATTTCTTTAGCGACAACGATTCTGTCTGTTGAGTTTATGGAAAATAGATTAAGAGAAAGCAGAACTGTAAAAAGTATAAAAAATTTCATCTTTTAATTCTGCCACATGAAATGATGTAAGCGAAATATTGTATTTATCCAGATATCATTAAATTAGGACTACCCTGACATTCATTAATGACTGATTCTTTTTTTCTTCTCGGATAGCCCTTTTTTGCATCTAATTTATTCACGTAATCTACACATTCATCAATATTGGTAAAAGGTGGTTTAAGAGTATTCTCACTAGACGCTCCATCACATCCAATAATCCCAAAAATTAAAAATATTGATAAGATTTTATACACAAGTATTCATCTTTTTTTAAATACTTAAATCTTCAAGATTATAGTCTTTAAGGTCCTTTCGAGATTGCTCATTCCATTCAAAAGATGAGCCAGAATCTTTAAAGGGTTGGTATGAATATGCTGCCTCTGAAGGATATTTTTGCTTTCTTGCTTCAATTGCATAACCCATTGCTCTTGATCGTCTTTCAATAACCTTTTCATCAAAAACTTGAGATTCGCTATGGATTCCTCCACCCTTGGTACCCAAAACAGAGGATCTTTTATGAAATCCAAAGTTAACTGTTATACGAGGCTCGAATCCACAATTTGGAAAAGATCCATGAAGTATTTGTCTATTACAAATTACTACATCACCTGGATTACATACTATAGGTACAGCTCCTTCTAGGCGCTCACTTCCTGTTTCTTCTACAAGCTTCTTGATATCAATCTTGCCTGTTTTATGAGTTCCGGGCATCACCCAAACTCCATTAACAGCTGTGCTTCCGTATGCCTGAGCCATAAAATTAAAGCCATGTATATCTTCATTAAAATTTTCATTATCCCAATGGGTTACTCCGTCTTGATGCCATGAGACTGCAGCACCGACACCGGGTTCTTTTATAAATAATGCCTCATTGAATGGCGCAAAATCTTTGCCATTGATTGATTCGGCTACACGTAAAATATTAGGGTTTGCGTAGGTTCGAAGGCATGCATCAGAAAATTGTAAAGAGCCAAGCAATATTAAGGGCACTGCCATAGGAGCATCTTCCTTTGCTTCTGGTTCAAACATTTTGATTTGATGCCTTCCATTTGCAAGCTCAGTTCCTCCGAGTGGATCTCCAAGGGGTTTTGACCACAATAATGTAAGAGACTTTGAGTCTGCATTCATGGCTGGCTCGCCAGTTGCGGTAATTGTGCTTTCAGGGCCTGTTGGAAATTTGGATCGTAATTCTTTTATATCATCTTTGATATCTCTTACTTCCTCATCACTTAATGCTCCTTCAAATATATAGAAGCCATATTTTGAATAAGCCTGTCGTATATTGCTTGCAAGACTTCCATCGTTTTCAAAAGAGATGGGACCACGATTCTTTAAATTAAGCGCTCTCTTTTCTCCTTCAAGTAAATAATTCTTCATAGCCTCAGCATCATTTCCATAATATGCAGCACATGCTTCTATAGATTTAGATGAATCAATCATTAAAACTCTCCTTAGTATTCAAATAATTTAGTCTTTAATAACCAATGAATATTCTAATAAAGACTACCGGCAATAGCAAAGCAAGAAATAATATAAAAAGAAATTTCCACTTAGTCATATCCATCAATATAAATTAAAAGGAGTAAAAAATATAGAGACAATAACCAAGGTTGATCATTGCCTCTATTGAATTTCAATCACAGGGGAATGGATTGAACAACTAATATAAATACTATCAGTAACAGTAATGTGAGATACAAGTGAAGAATTGTAATATTTATGAAAATAAATATTACTGCAAATAATTCCCTCTTCTATAGCAATGGATGTAAGGTCTTAAGAATGTTGAGCCTCAAGTATTGCCTTGGAGTTATTTATTAATGGTAAAACTAATAAATTAATAATTGAATAAATCAATACGCTTATTGCAATTGATGCTAATGAAATTTCAAGATAGGCATACATGCCTATTAAGAAGCACAAGGCTAGTCTAACTATTTCTATTTTTGTTATCTCTTTTCCATCAAACCACATGGTCGTGCAATACATAGTAAATGTCATCATGCTTATGGTGACCCATAGCTGAAGATAATTTAAGTAACCACTTTGTATAAAAGCTAAAAAAATGTAAGTTATAAATAAATACTGAAAAAGAGCATAGGCTTTATGACGTTTACTGATAACAGGATCATACTTTTTAAATGTTACAGGGTTGAAATTATCCTTGCTTGTTTTTACAGGAAGACTTTCAGGAGTCCAGCTTGTTCTAGCAAACGGAGCGTAAAGCTTATCTTTCCATTTTTTTGATAACCACATTTCTTTTGCTATTTTGACGTAAACATGAAGATTTGCCCAAATAGGATTGAAAGTATTTAATGTGCTTCTTATTCCATATATGCAAGCTTCATTATCGTCTTCCACCTTATGAGTGCCAAACATCCTGTCCCAAATAATAAAGACTCCACCATAATTCTTATCAATATATTGTTCATTTTGAGCATGATGAACTCTATGATTTGAAGCAGTCACAAAATAGTTTTCATACCAACCAAGTTTAGGAATATGCTCGCTGTGAACCCAAAACTGATAGACAAGATTTAATGAAGCAACACTTACAAATACATACGAAGGTATTCCAATAAGAAACATAGGTATATAAAAAACCCAACTCACAAATGCACCAGTACCTGTTTGTCTCAAAGCAGTACTGAGATTGTAGTCCTCGCTTTGATGATGTGCTGCATGAGATGCCCAGAAAATCTGACGCTCATGACTAATTCGATGAAACCAGTAGTAAAAAAAATCATAAATAACAAATGCAAAAATCCAAGTAAAAGCTGACGATGCATCCATTCGCCATAATGCAAATTTAGATTCTGCTATATAAAAAACATAACCTGCTGCACCAATAATAATTAATTTATTTGCAGTTCGCAGCGTTCCCATAAATAAATTACTGATGGCATCATTTAATCTATAGGTATTCTTCTTTATTGCTATTCCATATACCAATTCTATTAAAAGAGCTAATAAGAAAAAGGGAACTGCATAGGTAATATAATCCATGATTTATATTAACTTATTTAAAGAGAATTTTTAATACAGCAGGTTTGAAATCTTTCAAACCTGCATGAAATTTAAGTTATATAAGCTTTAGTTTTTAATCAGCGAAGTCTAATCCTTTTGCTAATTGAACTTCCCTTTTGTTTGGGTTCACAGACTCTCTAAATGGAACATCTACAATTTCACCGTCAACTGGAACTCCAGGTGATTCAGAAAACTCATCAGGCAACCTGACTAATAATTTTGTTCCAACCTCTGATGAGGTCCACGGTACCCATGCAAGAGCAATATTTGTACCCAGTTCAGGAGACCACCAAGGAGAAGTAACATAACCCATGTCATTTCCATCGGTATCTGCTATTAGCCAAAAATCAGGAGCATAGTCTGTTATTTCTTTTCCTCCAAGAGTTATTCCAACCATTCTCATTTTAAATGGTGGCGTTCCCTGGTCGATCATGGTGCGTTGTTTTTCAAGCGCCTCTTTACCAATATAATCTGCAGATTTATTACGAGGCACTTGGTAGGCCAGGTTAACCTGAAAGGGTGAAGTTTCATGATCTAAGTCTTGCCCCCAAGATAAAATACCGGCAGCAATTCTTCGATGGTGAGCTGGAGCAATTACCATTAAACCAAATTCCTCACCCCCCTCAAGAACTGCATTCCATACTTTTTCTGCATTCTGATGAGCATCGCGGACATAAATTTCATATCCCTTCTCTCCAGTGAACCCTGTTTGGCTAATAACAACATCTGCACCACCAATTTGAGTTTCCATAATTCCATAATAAGGAACATCTCTAAGCTCTTCACCAGCTAATTTAGCCATAAGATCTTCTGAAAGAGGCCCTTGAATCTGGACAGGGCATACATCAATCTCATCAATAATTACATCATATTTTTTAGTAACATTGACGCCTTGCAACCATAGCAATAAATCACTATCTGAAATTGAAAACCAAAATTCATCATCTGTTAATCTTAATAAAACAGGGTCATTAAGAACTCCGCCTTTGTCGTTACACAAAATTGCATATTTACCATTTCCTGGTTCAATCTTCGTTGCATCACGAGTAATAACGTAATCAGTAAAAGCTTCTGCATCAGGTCCTTTTACTCTTATCTGTCTTTCAACAGCAACATTCCACATAGTTACTCGATTCACTAATGCCTCATACTCAACCATAGCACCACCATCTTCAGGTTTTACATAGCCTCTTGGGTGATAAATACGATTGTAAACAGTTGCTCTCCAGCAACCAGCTTCATGAGAAAGATGCCAAAAAGGTGACTTCCTAACTCGAGTTGAAATCAACATCTGAACAGGCGTTCGGCCGCTCTGTCTAAGGTTATAAGGTACTACGCGATCGCTTTGATCAACACTAGGGTGATTTGGATTGGTCATATTAAGTTCCCCCCGAAATTTAAAGTTATGACTACTTAATGTATATAATTTACATAAGCGTTTTTAATAAATTTACGCCTTTTTTTTAATTTTGTAAATCAAAATTTATGGGGTTTAAATAATATTTTAGAAAGTATTTATCCGAGTAAAAAAATGAGGTTAAAAATTAGTTATTTAATGGTTATCTAAATAATCTTTTACTGCAATTTTGTCAGCTTTCATGTCTGATCTAAAGGCATTAAAAAGTTTCTGTTTATGATTAGGCATTAATCCCTGAGACATATTTTTAATCTGCTGATAAAACCATGCCATTGCACCAAATGCATTAATTACCTTAATTATAGTAAACGGACTGGAAGGAGAAAGGATTGAAGGTCCCAGTGAAAGAGTTTTTTCAAGACTTGGTAATTCTTTCAGCTCACCTGCTATCATTTTTTTGACACAGTAAGGGTCTGCACATAATGGTCTTCCTATTCCAACTATTTGGCAAATATTACTTTTTAAAGCGTCTTCGATACCATCCTTAGTTCTAAATCCTCCTGTAACCATTAATGGCAAAGAAACTGCCTTTCTGATGTCCTGGGCGTATTCAAGAAAATAAGCTTCCCTAGCAACAGTGCTTTCTTTTCTTTTTTCATTTCTTTTAGGGTTAATACTTAGATCATCAACACCTATTAGTTTGGGTTGTTCGTATGTACCTCCTGAAATTTCTATAATATCCACGCCTTCATTTTCAAGCATCTGTGCAACTTGAATAGATTCACTAGCTGTAAACCCACCTTTTTGAAAATCTGCAGAATTTAGTTTTACTGAAATAGGGAAATCTGTTCCCACCTCTTCTCTGCATCTCTTAATAATTTCTAAATGAATTCTAGCTCTATTTTGAATATTTCCACCCCATGTATCAGTTCTATTATTGATATCAGGTGATAAAAACTCTGATAAAAGATAACCATGTGCAGAGTGAAATTGAACGCCAGTAAAGCCTGCTTCTCTAGCAATTTTTGCAGTGAAAACAAACCTTTCTATAACATCTAAAATATCCTCTTCAGTCATAGGGGTTGGGATGCCGTAATTCTTTCCAGGAATTTTTAAACCAATATCTGAGGGCGCTAAAGGTGAGGAATTTATTTCACCAGGAGTTTGTCTGCCAGCATGTGAGATTTGCATCCATAGCTGAGTATTATTTTTTGTTCCAGCTGCAGACCATGCCTTTAAATCATCTAATTGTTCTTTATAGTTATTTGAATCTATAACTACATTTGCTGGCCCTTCTATATTTCGACGATCAATTTGAACATTGCCGGTTAATAAGATGCCAATATCACCATCTGCCCATCTCTCATATAAATTGACATGTCCTTGATGCGCCAAATTGTTGCCTTTAGCAATTCGTTCAGTCATCGCTGCTTTGCAAATACGATTTTTAATTACTTGCCCACATGGCAATACAAAGGATTCGTTAATTATATTAGACATTGATTACTCCCTAAAGATAAGGAGTATAGCTTAACAGAAGAAGATGGTGGGCCCGGTAGGACTCGAACCTACGACCAATGGATTATGAGTCCACTGCTCTAACCAACTGAGCTACAGGCCCCTTGTTAAATCAACATCTGCAAGCATTTCTCTAAAAAAAGGTGTGTCAAAAAACTTAGCGCACTCCGACACACTTGCTTATTAATAATTGCTACTACAAAGAGAAATGAATTTTACACTATTTAAGTGTGCGTATGAAAGAAAAAAGTAA
>Ga0209199_1002026_pt1 | contig 22660 bp, 20 predicted proteins | sample COGITO_mtgs_1105_7_FD_184805 | JGI IMG/M metagenome (GOLD analysis project Ga0209199, IMG submission 184805) | Pelagic marine microbial communities from North Sea - COGITO_mtgs_110523 (SPAdes) (version 2) | ecosystem: Environmental > Aquatic > Marine > Epipelagic ...
GAAGCTGACCGCGCGGTATGTGTTCACCCAGACAGTGCCAGCTTTCAGCTGGTCCGACATCCGCATGGCCCGGCCAATGTTTGATGTCCAAACCCCGGCTGCGAGACCGAAGTCGATATCGTTGCCGATGCGAATGGCGTCCTCTTCGGTGTCAAAAGCAATAACGGACAAGATCGGGCCAAACACTTCTTGCTGCGCGATGCGCATGTCGTTGGTGACATTAGCGAAAATCGTAGGCTCGATGAATCGCTTACCCTTGATGCCTTCTCCGCTAAACGGTTTGCCACCCAGAACACATTTTGCGCCATCCTCAATGGCGACGTTGATGTAATGCAGCACCTTCTCAAACTGCGGCTTGGTCGTGACCGGACCAACATGGGTTTCCATCGACATCGGATCACCGATCGTGGCCTCACCTGCGACTTCGATCAACCGTTTCAAGAATTTGTCATGGATGGAGCGTTGCACCAAGAGGCGTGATCCAGCAATGCAGGTCTGGCCCGTTGCGGCGAATATGCCGGAGATAGCTCCCATGACGGCGGCTTCAAAATCGGCATCTTCGAACACAATGTTGGGCGATTTTCCGCCCAGCTCAAGCGTGACAGGCATGATCTTCTTCGCAGCCGCCTCGTAAATTTTCTGCCCGGCAAAATCGGAGCCGGTGAAGGCCACCTTGGCAACATCCGGGTGCTCAACCAGTGGTGCGCCCACCTCTTGCCCGAACCCTGTGAGGCAATTGACAACGCCGTCAGGGATACCGGCTTCCTTAATCAACTCCACGAATTCCAATGATGAAGCGGATGTAAATTCTGACGGTTTCACCACGGCCGTGTTGCCCGCTGCCAGTGCGGGTGCAAGTTTCCACGCCAACAACAAGAGTGGAGAGTTCCAGGGCGTGATCAAGGCCACGACCCCCAAAGGTTCGTGCTTGGTGTAGTTGAAGATACCTGGGCGGTCGGCAGGCAAAACAGCCCCTTCTACCTTGTCGGCGAGGCCACCAAAATAGCGATACCACTCGGCAAGATACTTCGTTTGCGCGCCCATTTCGGCGATTAGCTTGCCATTATCACGAACTTCCAGCTCGGCCAGACGAGGGGCCTCACGCTCGACAATCTCGGCCAGACGCACCAGCAATTTGCCCCTGGCTGTTGGGCGCAGGGCGGCCCAGTCGCCGCCTTCAAACGCAGCTTTGGCCGCAGCAACGGCGCGATCCACGTCTTGTGTGTTCCCGCGCGCCACCTGCGCCCAGACTTCACCTGTATAGGGGTTGTCAGTGTCAAAGTAGGTGCCCGACGCGGGGGGAACCGATCCGCCATTGATGAAGTGGTTATACTTTTTCATGTCTGCCTCAGGTTTCGGGTTGAAAGACAATGCGGCCGGACACGCGCCCCGCCTCCAGATCTTCAACGGCTTGATTGATGCCCGAGAGCGGTCGCCGCTCGATCGGCATCTGCTTAATCTTGCCCGCCCGAACCATGTCGATGATTGTCCTTAACTGCGACAAGTTTCCCACATGGCTACCGCGCACTGTCATGGCTTTTTGTGGCAACCAGACTTGCGGCATTTTGAAATCTCCACCCGCCTGCCCAACGACAATATAGCACCCCGCCTTGGCCAGCGCGCGCACGGCGATGCGCCCGGTTGAGGCACTCCCGAACGTGTCGATCACTCCCATCAGGCGACCCTCACTCATGTCTTGCAATTGCGCCACGGCATCGTCGCACCCCGCGTTCAGCGCCTTGGCCGCCCCCATCTCAAGCGCGGCTTCAAGTTTGGCATCGTCAATATCGATGGCAATGATGTTGGTGACACCCATGGCGTGCGCGATGGCCACGGCATTCATGCCAAGCCCGCCACAACCCATGATCGCCATCCAGGCGCCATCACGAAGCGGGCCCATTTTCTCAAGCGCATTATAGACAGTTATGCCCGAACAGGCATGCGGTACAACATGGGCTGCATCGAGACCTTCGATATCCACCAGGAATTTCTCGTGTTCGATCAGACAGTGGGTGGCAAATCCGCCCTTCTGTTTCAGCCCGATAATACGCATCGCGGCACAGTCGCTTTCACGGCCTTCTGCGCAGGCCTCGCAAGTGCCGCAACCGATCCACGGAAAGACCAGAACCTGTTGGCCAACGCTCACATCCTTGACCATTGGCCCGACAGCCTCGACCAGGCCGGCAATTTCGTGCCCGAAGGTCATCGGCAGTTGCGCACCACGTTCGGCAAAGGTCAGTCGACCCTCTTCGCCCAGGTCCATGAACCCCTTTTGCACATGCAAATCTGAATGGCACAGACCAGCCGCTGTGACCCGGATCAAGACTTCTGAACCGGCAGGCGCTGGCAGTTCGTTACTGCGTTCCTCAAAAGGGTGGCCCCATTCAATGAGATCGTAGCTGATGTATTCGGTCATAAGGGTTTCTCACAGCAGTGAAGGAATGAAGGTGACGATACTCGGAACAAGATAGAGTATGGTGATCGTAATCGCAAAGATTGCCACGACGCTCCAGGCGGCACGATACGTCTTGCCCATAGGCAAAGAGGGCGACGCTGCCTTGAGCGCAAATAGCGCGTAACCAAAGGGTGGGGTCACTGAGCCAAGCGTCACGTTGATCAGATAGATCGCCCAGAACCAGATCGGATCGAACCCAAACGCATCTGCGATCGGGGCAAAGATTGGCACGCTGACCAACATATAGGCAATCACATCAATGAACATGCAAGCCACAAGCGTGATCAGCATAATGGCGAGGAAAGCAGTAAGAACGGTCAGGTCTTGTGCCAGAAAGTATTTCAGAAAGCCTTGCGAGGCTCCGGTAAAGGAAAGAATCTGTGCGAACAAGCTCGACGCGGCAAAGATCGCCATGATTGAGCCCGTCAGAAGCGCGGCCTCTTTCAGGCTTTCAGCCAGAAACACAAAGCTCAGTTTTTTATAGAGCGCGGTGGTAATCAGGGCACCGACAACGCCACTGGCCGCGGCCTCCGATGGCGTGGCAATGCCAAGCAGGATGAACCCGATGACAGAGAATATAACTAGGAGGAAAGGAATACATTTCAGCAGGATCAAGCCGAGGCCGTCGCGCCCTTCTGTTTCGTCTGCCACATCTTCGGGTGCCAGGCTGGGATTTCGCCGGATGCGCAACCAAACGTAAAACCCAGTCAGGGTTGCGATCAAAAGACCTGGCAAGAGCCCGGCAACAAGCAATCCGGCGATGGAGACATTGACCAACGAACCAAGGATAATAACAACGATTGAAGGCGGAATAATCGGTGCGAGAGTAGCGCCCGAAAGAATGGTCGTAATCGAGAGTTCTTCATTGTAGCCGCGTTCGTTCATCGAAGGCAGAACCGAACGACCCAGCATTGCCGTTACCGCGACGATCGATCCGGACAGCGCTCCGAATATCGTGGACAGCGCAATCACCAAAAAGTAGAGCCGCCCGCGAACCCGACCAAAAATACGGTTGGCCGCATCAAAAAGTACATCGGTCGATCCAGAGCGAAACAAGAGGTCACCCATCAGCACAAACATCGCCACAGTACTGAGTGAAACAGTTGACGAGGCGGTCAGAACTGAGTTCGCTACCATTCCGTAGCCGTTCGACCCAAAGAGCACGAGTACCGTCCCGATGCATATCATGAAGAATGCAATGAATACGGGCAAGCCGGTCGCGAAAGACCCAAGCAAAAGCCCCAGAAGGATCAGAAGCGTTTCAGCCCAACTCATGTCTGTTCTTTCGCCGACAAAGCGGTTGTCAGGAAGATCACGGCGATAATCCCGAAGCTGATGGCTATCGGTGAAAGAAGCACCCATTTCGAGACCTGAATGACAGTGTTTGTCATAATCCCGGTTGAGAATTGTTTGAGCGCGGATGCGGTGATTATCCATGCCATCAGCGCTGACACACAGGCTGAGACGAAGGCCAGTACCCGGTCCCATGCAGCGGCTGCGCTTTCGCCCATTGCTTCAACAAGAAAGGTGATAGCTATGTGCTGCTTGCGGCGCGTGACCTCGGGTAAAGCGAGAAATATCATCACCGGCATAATGAAACTGATCACATCATTGCTCCACTTTGTGGGAGCATTCATCGCATAGCGCATGAAAATTTCCATCACGAAGAGGCCCACAATACCCGCCAAGAGAACCGCGGAGAGGATTAACATCCCCTCCGCAACGACCTTTTCAATCCGATTAAGTGCAGACATTTACTTGGTGAGACCTGCGGCCCGAGCCGTTTCACGGATCGCATTTGCCACATCAGCATCAGTCTCCATGGCCAGACCCCACATGGCTTCGGCCATCCAATCGCTGATGTTTGCTTGCTCCACTTCGTTCATGCTGGTGATCTCCATGCCTTTTTCTTGCAGCACGACCAGCTCATCGGCGGCGATCTGGGTGATTTCTGACAACGCATGCAGTTCGGTTTCTGCCGCCGCTCTGGTTATAGCGGCCTGTGTCTCAGCGTTCAGGCCGTTCCAGGTATCGAGATTCATATACATCCAGTTGCTGAGCGAGCCAAAATCGGGCTGCAGTACGTAGTCAGCGACTTCGTTCAACTTGAAATCGACGATACCCGCAGCACTCCAAGGCGCAGCATCGATTACACCATTTTGAAGCGAGGAGTAGATTTCGCCGCCACTGAGCGGAACCGGGCTGCCACCAAGCTTTTCGATGATGTTGATGTAGGACGCATTGGCACGCACTTTCATCCCATCGAATGAATGGTCTCGGCCTTCCACAGCTTGGTTGGTTACAAAACGGAACCCACTTTCCCCAAGGGGCATGATCCCAATCACTTTGATGCCAAGGGTCTGATAATATTCATCGAAAGCGTCGAAAATACCTGTTTCGCGCCACTTTTCCGGATCGACGGCAATGCCATCGGCACCCATACCGATTTTCGTCGTGCCCGCGTGATATGCAGGATGGGAGAAGACCAGATCGACGATACCGGTCTGAAGTGGCTCGATTTGCTCAAGTGGGCTGATCGACTCTGGTCCGATGATGCTGAATTCGACCTGGCCATCAGTGTACTCTCCAACCTTTGCAACAAAGGTTTCCACATTGACGCGATATGTCGCCTGATTGGATGCCCACGAACTGAGTAGCTTCAGATTTTCGGCCACGGCGCTTGATACCGAAAGGCCAAGCGCAATCGCCGAGACCAAACCCATTGTTTTGAATGTCTTGAACTTCATTGTTTCCTCCCCAAAAAGTGGGCACATTGACTGTTTTCACAGCCGTGCCGTTATCCCACCACTTTATGCCGGGGAGGGGTGATTGGAATTATAAGGGGATGATAGTTTATATAACAAAATTGTATTGCAAGACTTATTGGATTTCCGGAGGAGAGAATGCTCGATGTTGCGCTTGTGAGTCGCGCAACGCATCCACCTCCACCAGACAGGACTGGGCGATAGGCCCCTGCGCCAGTCTGGATGTGCCCTTGTCGATGGTCAACGTGTTGGGGTTGCCGTGTTGACAGGTCTGGCCATCGAGATCGAGCCAGGCACCGGTGGCGATTTGGATGACCTTGGGGCGGATCGCGTCGCTTAATATGAGTTCGGCCATGCAGGCACCTCGGGCGTTGTGGATACGGACGATCTGACCTTCATTTAACCCGCGCGCTGCGGCATCGTCGGGATGCATTGTCACCGGCTCGACACCCTTGGGTCGACCCGCGCGGCTGACGGATCCGTGATCGAACTGGCTATGCAGCTTGTTGCGCGGTTGGTTCGAGATCAGGTGCAGCTGGCTTGGTTCCGCACGGCCCAGCCACTCGACAGGTTCCATCCATGCCGGATGGCCGGGACAATCTTCATAGCCTAAGCCCGCAATGGTTTCCGAGAAGATTTCAATCTTACCGGAAGGTGTGTCCAATGGATTTGCCATCGGGTCTTTGCGGAATGCCTCCATCATGATTGTCGGCGTCTCGGGCACCGGAACCTTGACCCAGCCATCGCGTTGGAAACGTTCCCAGTCGGGCAGCTCAATTCCTTCTTTTGCCGCCTGCTGGCGCGAGCCCTCCCAAATCCAGCGTTGCCACTCTTGAGGTGTTCGACTTTCGGTGAACGCTTCTTCCACATCCATCAGGGCCGCGATGCCGCGCAGAATCTCATGATCGTCGCGGGCTTGGCCAATGGGTTCAATCGCCTGATCCATGACAACCTGATAGGGGTCTTTCGGTGTCAGAGCGAGATCGCTGCGTTCCAGCGGTGTCGTGCAAGGCAGAACAATATCGGCATGTTTTGCCAAGGCGTTCCAGCACCATTCATTCGCGATGATCGTTTCAGGTTTGGCCCAGGCTTGTCGCATCCGGTTCAGATCCTGATGGTGATGAAACGGATTACCTCCTGCCCACCAGACCAGTCGAATATCGGGGTATTCATAGGATTGCCCGTCATAGTCGAAACATCCGCCGGGGTTCTCCAACATATCGGTGACACGGGCGACTGGAATAAAGTCCGGAACCGGATTGAAACCCTGCGGAAACGATCCAAAGTTGACCGATGTGCGGGTCAGCCCGGTATTGTTCATCGCCGAATAGCCAAAGCCCAACCCGGTGCCGGGTAGGCCGATTTGCCCAAGCATCGAGGCCAGTGCAATGGCTGCCCAGAACGGCTGTTCGCCGTGGTCTTGTCGGGTCAGAGCCCAGGCCACCGAGATCATGGTCCTGCTGCGCGCCATGCGCCGGGCCAGCGCACGGATCGTCTCTGCCGACAACTCGCAGATCTCTGCCGCCCACTCAGGCGTTTTGGCAAGCCCGTCCGTTTCGCCCGACAGATAGCCCGCAAAGCGATCAAAGCCGACAGTATAGCTGTCTAGAAAGTCGCGGTCATGTAAGTCTTCGCTGATCAGTACATGGGCCAGTGCCAACATCAAGGCCACATCCGTGTTGGGACGAATGGCCAGCCAATCCGCACCAACACGATCCAATAGGTCAGATCGCAACGGCGTGACATTGACAAAATCGACCCCCGCTTCCTGAGCCGCCATAAGACCTATTTTTTGCACGTGCGCGCCCGTACCACCCTGACTGATTTGGCCGTTTTTCAGCGGAACACCACCAAAGGCCACGAAGAGCTCGCAATCTGACGCGATACTCTCCCAGCTTGTGGTCGTGTCCAGATGACCCCGAAAGGTGCCCAAGACACGCGGAACCAGCACCTCGGCGGCGGCAAAGGAATAGGTGTTTTTTGAACTAGTAAAGCCGCCGATACAATTCAGAAACCGCTTGAGCTGGCTTTGTGCGTGATGAAACCGCCCGGCGCTGGCCCAGCCATACGAGCCTGCATAGATCGCATGGTTGCCGTGCGCATTGCGCACGCGGTCGAGTTCTCTTGCCACCAGCCGATTTGCCTCATTCCAGCTGACTTGCACAAATGGATCTGTGCCGCGTTTGTTGCCCGCAGTACCCTGCCCTCCTTCAAGCCAGCTTTTGCGCACCATCGGTGCCTTGATCCGCGTCGGCCCATCCAGCACGTCGACAATGCCGGGTCCAATCGGCGACGGATCCGGGTCTTGCTCGAAGCCCCGAAGGCCGGTGACATGGCCATCAGTCACCTCCACCCGATAGGTGCCCCAGTGCGCTGAGGTCAGCAATTGTCTTTGCGTCACAGTTTTTCGCCTTTCTATCAGTGCAATGGCAAGATCAGCCCTGCTCGATCGGCCCGTTTACCTTCTTCCACGCGGCCACGCCGCCGGTCAGATTCACAACCGGATGGAGCCCCATCTCTACGGCTACTTTGGCTGCGAGTGCCGATCGACCGCCTGATGCGCAATAGAACACATAAGTCTTGTCTTGGTTGAAGGCAGGGATATGCGCCGGGCTTTCGGGGTCGATATGAAACTCCATCATGCCGCGCGACGATGCCACTGCGCCGGGGATGCGCCCGGTTTTGATCTGCTCAGTTCTGTCACGAAGATCGACAAAGACATGGCTGTCGCCGTTCACAAGAGACAACGCCTCGTCCACACTGAGAGCAGGGACAGCGCTGAGGGCTTGCCTGACGAGGTTTTTGGCGCTTTCGGTGATGGTCTGGGCCATTGAGGTGTCCTTTGTTTTCAGTTTCCGCCGCAGGAGGTTGAGCAAGGCAGTCATGGGCCAGTCAATTGGTGTGGCGGCAGCACAGCTGCAGGCGTGCAGTGGTTTCTCATTCATATTTCCAAATCCAGCCTTGGTTTCCAGAAGGGTCGGAAGAGTTCGATTTTGGGGCAGCGGTCCATGACGACCGCAAGGCCTGCGTCTTCTGCCAGCTTGGCTGCCGCATGATCAACCACGCCAATCTGGCCCCACAAGATCTTGGCACCAATGGCGATCGCCTCTTTGGTCACGCCCATTAAATCCTCGGGGCGGCGAAACACCTCGACCATATCCACAGGTCGGTCGATGGCAGCAAGCGAAGGGTAAACCCTGATCCCGCGAATCTCCTCCAAACCGGGCCGTGGATTAACCGGGATCATGTCATAGCCAGTTTCATGCAACACCCGCAGCACGCCGTAGCTGAATTTGGTCTTGTCCGGGCTCGCACCGACCATGGCGATTGTCTTTACGGATTTGAGGATACCTTGCAGGTAATCTTCGGAATAAGGCTGAGTATGATCCATCTCAAACCTCCTTTGGCGTGGCGATATCCGCCTTAAGCTCATGTGCAGCAAGCGGGTCAAGGAACGGATTGCGGTAAAGCTGGTCGTGGCTTTCCACCCCGATTTCCAGGGTTATGTCCGATGTCGCACGCGCCACACACAAGATCACATAGCCGTTCGCAATCTGCCGGTTGTTGAGCGCGACCTGACGGCGCTGATCCACCTCACCAGCCGTCAGTTTCGCCGCGCAGGTGATGCAGCCGCCGTATTTGCAGCCATAGGGCAGATCCACCCCTTGTTCGCGCAAGGCATCAAGGAGTGGACGTCGCGCCTCGACCTCGTATGTCGCATTGTCTCTGTTCGACAAGGTCACGGTATGTGTGGTCATAGCCAAATGTCGCTTGTGCAGTCGCCGCCGGGATAGCGGGCTTCGTGGCAGCGGCTGGGGCCGTTGGGCTCTTTGCCGAAGTCGACAATGAAGTCCTTGTTGATCGACATGCCTCCATTCACGGGATCACAATTGATCATCACCATAACCCCGCCCCGTTCACGGATTTCAGGATAAAACTGATTGTCCCAGGTCGAGAAGAGTGAGGTCGTCACGTAAAGCCGTTTGCCGTCAAGGCTCAGCTGGAACATCTGCGGCCCCCCCGCCATTTTCACCGCGTTCACCTCGGGCGCACGGCCCAATAGCCCGCCCATCCAAACCTGGCCGGTGAGCTTTGGGTTATGCGGGTCCGAGATATCGTATTGGCGCATGTCACCGTGCAGCCAGTTGTTGAGATAGAGGAAACGATCATCCATCGACACCAAAATGGCCGACATCACCCCCGGCACAGGAATAGGCCATTCGGGGTGCGGCTCGTTTTCGACGTCGATGATTTTTTCCCACTGCCATTTGCCGGCATCATCCTTCCACCAGTGAATGACGTTCGATGACAAAGCCGCACCGCAAAACCCATGCGTGCTGTCGGGATTGTGGTGGAACTTCACTTCCAGTGGGATCAGACCGTCTTCGCCCAGATACATGGTTTCAATCGGGACGCGCTTCTCAAAGTCCCAAAAATGCAGCTCGCGACCGTATTTCAGGTGGCCAACTTCCTCCAGATCAAAGCCCGGCATAAAGGTATTTGGCGCTGCCCATTCCGAACTGACCATGATGTTATGACGCGGCTGATACCAAAAATCATAGCCAAACTTGATGTCGCCCATCGAGTTTTCCCACCGGCCAAGAATCTCGAAGTCCTTGTTGAGGTGCAAGTATCCACCGGGGGCTTCGCCCTTGGCGTTGCCCAAGAACGAAATAATGATCTCTGAGCCCAAGCAATGCACCGTATGGGGGCCGGACAGATCCGCCTTCGCCTTGATCTCGGCCCCGTCGACCACCTTATGCAGGCGCGGCGCGCGCGGATCAGTGGCCGTATCCACGATATGGATGTTGTTTGAGCGCACGCCAGGCAACAGTAGGTATTTGCGCGACATGCTGCCATCGTCAAAACAGCTTGAGCAGGCGTTCCAGCCCATATGATGCAACTCATCCCCGATGCCCGGCATCTCAAGTCGGTGAATAACCTGACTATAGGTCGGGCTCTCGGGGTCTACATCGACCGTCGCCAGATAATCGGGCTTCTGAATGCCCGTCCCGGTGTAAATCGCTATTGTATACAGCAGCTTCTCACGCGGGGCCCTTATCGCCTCAGTCGGTGACGCATAACCAGGTCCGCAACACTCCATAACCTATCCTTCCGTCCGGTTGGCTATCGCGACGATACGATACATATCCCGCAAAACCGGCTTCTCGATCAGCTTGCCATCGATCACGAGTAATCCCGTGTCCGCCGCTTCGAATTCGGTGATAATCCGGCGCGCACGGGCGATTTGCTCATCGGTTGGTGTAAAGACCGCATTTAGCGCAGCAATTTGCTTGGGGTGGACCGAGCCCTTACCGGCAAACCCCAGATCGCGCACCTGCTCGGCTTCGACCCGCATGCCATCAGGATCATCGAGATCCAGAAACGGAACGTCAATGACGTCCAAACCAGCCGCGGCCGATGCGTGAACCACACGTGAACGAGCATAAATCATCGACTGGAAACTGTTCTGGCACCGCAGCTCAGCCGCCATATCCACACCGCCAAAGAACATCGCATCAATCCGAGGTGAGCATTTGGCGATGTCAAAGGCTGCCTCGAGCCCTTCGTTGGTCTCAATGATGACATGCAGTCGCGTGGTATGGCCCGCCTCAGTCAACAACTGATCCAACATGACAACTTCATCAGGCGTACGCACCTTGGGCATCATCAATGCAGGCGGCGGGGTTGCGCTGGCCAACACGGCGTTCACATCTTCGATCCCAAATCGTTCCCGCATCGAATTGATGCGTACAATGCGTTCCACGCCATCATCAGCCTGCGGCACCTCAAACAGCGCCAGCGCGTTTTCCCGCGCCTTCGCCTTGTCCTTGGGGGCGATGCCGTCCTCAAGTTCAACGCAAACAATGTCTGCACCGCTGGCCAGTGCTTTGGGGTACATGTCTGGTTTGAGACCCGGCGTAAAAATGAAACTGCGCCTCGGGCGCGGGTTATTGGCTGACATTCGGTATCCATTTCATTCTCGTGTTTCTGACAGGTGGCAATGCATCCAATTCGATGGAAGCTTGGTCATTTGGGCTACTTCCAGCCACAGTGTATCGGCCGTCGCATCACCCAGAAGGCTGGCAACTTTCGCGCGCACTCGTTCTTCGCGAGTCTCATACTCTTGCCGCGTTATAAGATCATGCCCGCGCGTCACGACCGTTCCGCCATTGAGAACCACACGTACCCCAGCGGCGCTTTCGGCAATCAGCGAGGTTGTCTTTATGCGTACACGGTCGTGTAGCGCCAGAATTTTTGCATCCTGACAAACCGCATCGTTGAACGTATCCATCCGCGCAGTATCATGCTCGTACATCACCAGCGCCGCAACCATTTGGTAGCTGAACTTAGCCTCTAGTCCGGTATCAGGATTTGTGATGTTGCAGATGTCCAGATATTGTGGGTGCACCGTGATCTCGATCTCTTCTATTTCTGCAGGGCGTATCCAATGCTCGTTGCGAAGACTGATCAACGCCTCAAGAGCAGCGTGAGTACCGTGGCAACAGGCGTGAAACTTGTGGCTTACATTTTCAAATAGGTAGGTTTCGTCCAGCCCATCAAAGGCAAAATCGTCAAACCTGCCATGATGCGTTTCGCCGTAGCCCTGTGCGCCTTCAAGCCCCTGTTGTGCGGCGCTCAATCCACGGCTTGCCAATAGCGCCACTTCTACCCCGTTCGCCGCTGCGATCCCGGCATGGAAGGGTTTGCCCATGGTGCCAAACTGTGCCTTCACGCCACCAGCCGTCGAGGCCGCCAATCCCAACGCGCTGCGCGTTTGATCCGCCGACAAGCCCAGCAAACGGGCCGAAGCCATCGCAGCCCCAAACGTGCCAGCCGTTGGGGTGACATGAAAGCCCGTGTGGTAATGATCACGACCCAGCCAGATACCGATTCGCACCGCCAGTTCCATGCCCCGAAGGGCGGCATCCGCGAACGCCTTGGGGCTAGCCCCTAGCTTGTCTGCAATCGCAAGTGCCGCAGGAATGACGGCAACGGAAGGATGCCCCAGCGAGGCGAAATGCGTATCATCGTAATCCAAGGCATGGCTCGTGGTCCCATTGACAAGCGCCGCGGCCCGCGCAGGTTGGCGCTGGTTCAAGCCGATTGCATAAGCTTGCTCATTTCCCCCATCCTCTTCGGCAGTCCCCCGCGTGATCTGGCTGACGGGTTCGTCCCGGGCCGCCAAGGCCACGGCCACCCAATCGACCAGTGACAGCCGAAAGATATCCCGCGCAGAATCTGGCACATCGGTATCCGGCGCCTCGGTGATGAATTCGACAATTGCATCAGTGATATTCGTGCGTTTTGTCATCTGCCGCCTCAATAGGACCGCGGCATATCAAGGACATGCTCAGCCAGATAGCTCAGGATCAGATTGGTCGAAATCGGTGCCACCTGATACAATCGGGATTCACGAAACTTACGCTCAACATCGTACTCCTCGGCAAAACCGAAGCCGCCATGGGTCTGTACGCAGGCTTCAGCAGCAGCCCAGCTGGCATCGGCAGCCAGCAGTTTAGCAAGGTTCGCTTCCTCTCCCGGATTGCCGCCCGCCTCGTAAAGCCGAATGGCTTCGCGCAGCATCAATTCTGCTGCGCGCATTTGGCTGTAAGCCCGTGCAATGGGAAACTGTATACCCTGGTTCTGACCAATGGGACGGCCAAATACCTCTCGATCCGAGGCGTAGTGTGACGCCCGTTCAATAAACCATTTGGCATCGCCAATGCATTCGGCACTCACAAGAATCCGCTCTGCATTCATGCCAGAAAGAATGTGCCTAAACCCCTTGCCTTCTTCACCCACGAGATTGGCGTCGGGCACCGGCATGTCGTCAAAGAAAAGCTCGGTCGTGGCATGGTTCATCATGGTTCGAATGGGGCGGATGGTCAGAGATTTCCCTCGCACCTCACGCATATCAACAAGAAATACAGACAACCCATCTGTCTTTTTGGCCACCTGATCACGCGGCGTCGTACGGGCCAGCAGCAGCAAAAGATCTGAGTATTCTGCTCGGCTGGTCCAGATCTTCTGACCATTCACAAAATATGTGTCGCCTTCACGCCGAGCTGTGCATTTGAGGGCAGTGGTGTCGGTCCCGCTTGTGGGCTCCGTCACGCCAAAGGCTTGCAGCCGCAATGACCCTTCGGCGATCTGGGGGAGGTATCGTTGTTTCTGATCTTCGGAGCCGTGACGCAGGACCGTCCCCATCGTGTACATCTGCGCGTGACAGGCGCCGGCGTTGCACCCCGCCCTATGGATTTCCTCCAAAATAGCGGCACCGGCCGAAATTGGCAGAGACAGGCCGCCGAACTCTTCAGGAACAAGCGCGGCCAAGTATCCGGCTTGCGTCAACGCGGCGACAAATTCAGAGGGATACGCCTGCTCGCGGTCGCATTTCTGCCAGTAGGTGCCGGGGAAATCCAAACAGAGGCGCGCAACGCCTTCGCGAACTTCAGGGTGATCAAGCTCATAGGTCATCATATTGCCTTTGTTTCAGAGATTTGCGCGAATTCAGCACGAATGGAGTCAGTGTCTTGCCCGAGTGCCGGAACCGAAGTCAGGTTTCCGCTGCTCGTGCGAACCGGGAGGGCAGCCATATCAATCTCGATATCTCCGACACGCGCGCTTGTGTTTGTCAGGAACGGGTGGGTGGACAGGTCTGCGACCGAATTCAAGCGCCCATTAGCAATCTTGGCGGCATCCAGTCTTGCGAGAACACTGGGTGTGTCCAGCTTTGAGAAGGCATCGGTCACAATCGCATCCAAAGCCACGCGGTTGATGTAGCGTTCCGGGTTATCCTGGAATCTCGGGTCTTGTGGCAAGTGGGGCTGGTCCAACACATCCTTGCATAGGGCTGTGAATTCGCGGTTGCTTTGTACCGACAACAACACCTGCCCGCCATCACCACAGATAAATGCCCCGTAAGGCGCGATAAAGGAATGCTGCAAACCTGTTCGACCAGGTGCTCCGCCCATGTAACGGTGCGCCAGCAACGGCATGTTCATCCAATCGGCCATAACATCGAACATGCTGATCTTCAGGTCGATGCCCTCTCCGGTTCGTCCGCGTTGCAGCAATGCCCGCAGAATGGCTGAAAATGCCGTGAGCCCGGTCGATAGATCGGTCAGCGAAATACCTACGCGTGCAGGTGTCTCCTCGGTACCCGTGACAGAACATATCCCGCTCTCTGCCTGTACCAGAAAATCGTAGGCCTTCTTTTTTGCCGCCGCACCTGTGTCACCATACCCCGATATGGTGCAAGTGATCAGTCTAGGATTGTCCACCCGTAGCGCCTCTCCGGTCAATCCCATACGATCAACGGCACCAGGGGCCAAATTGGAAACGAACACATCTGCCTGGCGCAGGATCTGACGTATCAAATCAGTATCGGCGACGTCTTTCAGGTTCAGACAAATCGATTCTTTTCCGCGGTTGAGCCAGGCAAAGATCGCGCTTTGCCCATCGGCCCCCGCGTCATATCCACGGGCAAAGTCCCCTTCGGGGCGCTCGATCTTGATGACACGAGCACCAGCATCGGCCAGCAGAAGGCCGCAATAGGGTGCGGCCACCGCCTGCTCCAGCGATACAACAACTGTCCCATCAAGTTCATTGTCTAAACCCATTGTACCCTCTGACTTAACTGCGCGAGAAACCACGCATACGCTTGAGAAAGATGAGGTATTGACAAAGATCGAAAAACAATAATGCTATTATAGCCTCTATATAATTTTTCGATGGCATGGCACAATGGATATCAAACAGCTCAAAACCTTCATCTGTGTGGCGGAATGCGGCTCGCTCAGCCGAGCTTCGGATCGGCTGCGCATCGCTCAACCCGCATTGTCGCGGCAAGTGAAGTTGCTTGAGCATGAGGTTGGTGTTCCATTGTTTGACCGCCATGTGCGCGGCATGAACCTAACAGAGGCCGGCAAGGAACTGCTGTCGCGCATCTCGGGGCCGATCCATCAACTGGAGCAATCGGTCTTTGACATCAAATCGCTGAATGCCACAATCAGCGGTCAGGTGGTCCTAGGTATCCTGCCCACAATACCTGAAGCCTTTGCGGGTCAATTGCTGGAATTCGCGCAAACCGAATTGCCGGACATCACAATCCGTCTGCGCGAGGCTTATTCCATCAATCTTTTGGAATGGCTGCAGTCGGGCGATCTTGATGCAGCATTTCTTTACGGGCCTCCTTCGGCCTATCACCTGAATGCAACGGAATTGCTCTATGAGGATATTGTGCTGCTTAGCCCACCGGGAAGTTTACCTGATCATGGCGAGGAGATTGATATCAATGCCGTATCACGGTTGCCGCTGGCGTTGCCTAGCCGGCCGTTCGGGCCAAGGCTTATCATTGACCGCATCGCAAAAGATGCTGGAGTTCAACTGGCCAGCGCCTTCGACGTCGACAGTTTTCGGATTATCATTTCAATGGTCGAGGCCGGGCTGTGCCACGGGTTTATGCCTGTCTCAAGTGTGACGCGCCTGAAAGCGGCCAAACGCCTGGAGACGCGCAAGATCTCATCAAGGCACGCCAGCCGCCACCTGATCCTTGCATACCCGTCAGATCGGCCCAATACCCGGGCGACCAGCGCTGTGATCAATCTGATCCGCCGCCAGATCGGTCTGATGATCGATAGCGGTGATTGGCCTGGACGTGCCTGCGCTGACCTTATCCAGTTTCTGGACGAGACCAATGATTCTTAATAGGTATGCCGATCATGCATGGCGTCAATCCATGCATTTTATTTCCGGAATGGCTGCATCACAGATAGGTTGTCGCGAATCCAAAGAGAATGCCCGATATGACACCACCTGAAACCCTGATTGTTGAACCCATTGGCGATCACGTCCTGTTGGTAACCCTAAACAGGCCTGAGGCATCTAACGCCTTCAACTCACAAATGGCATGGGATTTGGTTAATCTGTTTGAAGGGCTGGCGTTTGAGCCCAAATCCACACGGGTTGTCGTTCTGACAGGCGCCGGAGAAAAGTCGTTTTGTGCTGGCGGCGATCTGAAAGAACGCAATGGCATGACCGACGAAGCGTGGCAGACGCAGCATGTCGTTTACGAGCGGATGATCCGCGCTGTCATTGCCTGTCCCTTGCCTGTCATCGGTGCCATTAACGGGGCAGCTTATGGTGGTGGCTGCGAACTCGCAGCTGCGCTCGATTTTATCTTTGTTTCTGAAACGGCACGCTTTGCTCAGACCGAGGTGCGTATAGGCATTATCCCTGGCGCTGGCGGCACCCAGACACTGGCACGGGCTGTTGGCGAAAGGCGCGCGAAGGAACTGATCCTGTCAGGCCGGGTTTTTTCGGCTGGCGAAGCCCATGACTGGGGTCTTGCCAATGCTGTCTGCGCCCCTGACGTGCTGCTGGAAAAGACGCTTGAGATGGCCCAAACCATTGCATCAAATGCCCCCATTGCCGTGCGACAGGCCAAACAGGCAATCCACAAAGGTTTGTCGATGAGCCTGATGGATGGGTTGGCCTTTGAGATTGAAGCTTACAATCGCACCATACCGACCGAGGACCGGCGTGAGGGGGTGCTTGCCTTCAACGAACGTCGCACACCTGCGTTCAAAGGGCGCTAGGGGATGAGTGACGCGGTGACCGTTCGCGAAGTTGGTCTGCGTGACGGTCTGCAGCTGGTGAAAACCCGGCTTGATACGCACACCAAACTCGACTGGATCCGCGCGCAGTCCGCTGCGGGTTTTTCCGAGATCGAAGTCACCTCCTTCGTGCCCCCATCCATCCTGCCGCAATTTGCGGATGCGGCTGAGGTCATGGTAGGCGCCCTTGCCCTAAGCGATCTATTGCCGACCGCATTGGTTCTAAACCTGAAAGGCGCAAGACGCGCGATCGAAGCAGGTGCCCGCAAGATAACCTTTGTTCTGTCCGCCAGCGAAGCGCATAACCAATCCAATGTTCGGCGCAGTACGGACGCATCGCTTGCGATGTTTCGGGAACTCGCCAAAGACATCAGCACGCAAGGTCAAATAGAGCTTGCTGGCGCTATCGCAACCACCTTCGGTTGCTCCTTGCAGGGACATGTGTCCGAGGCCCGTGTTGCCGAGATTGCTGAGGCTATGTGTGCGGCAGGTGCGACCGAGATCAATCTTGCCGATACCGTTGGCTACGCGCATCCTCGGCAGGTCGTGCGAATATTCAAAGATATCTCAGCAATCACCGGGCCTGTGCCGCTGGCGGCTCATTTCCATGACACACGCGGTTTTGGACTGGCCAATGTCGTGGCGGCGTTTGATACCGGTGTTTTACGATTTGACGCTTCGCTTGGTGGCCTGGGCGGCTGCCCTTTTGCCCCCGGTGCTTCGGGAAACATCGCAACGGAAGACACAGTATATTTGCTTGAATGCCTTGGAGCGAAGACAGGTGTTGATATAAATGCACTGCTAGCATTGCGCGCGAAACTACCGTCTTGGCTGCCATCCGAGAATCTTGGCGGCAATTTACTCCATGCAGGACTTGCGCACCCATAAACAGCCGACTGGCAAGTCGTGGTATGCCCTTCTGCAAAGCGTTTGATATCGTCAGATGACGCGCGACCTCGATTGGTTTGGATACATCACAAAAACCCCATTCAGCAGTTGAAAATGGGGTGTTTCCCCTCGTCCTGTAGAAGACTTCCAAGCTGGACCCAGGACCCACAGCGCACATTTGCATTCTGATCCCCACTGCGGCATGTTCGAACGTCTGGGTCTCACGCTGCAATGCGACAAGAAAAACAGCGTGGTTGCGGCATTTTTCGCGCTGCGAGCGCTCGCAGCAAGAATTTGACACATCTGCAGTGGGCTCAAAGCAGCCCTTCGCTGCACTTTGCATCAATGGCCGCATTCGCTCGGTCCTACTTGTACAAAAAAGTATCTGATTATTTGAATATAAAAGCTCCTGCTTAGGTCTCCAACTGGATGACAAAACACTCCGTAAGTGAGCCGTAGACCATGCTGGCAACCAAATCGAATAGCTTCACATTTCAAAAGAATGGTATCTGGTACTTCTCCCGTAGAATTCCCGCTGATTTACGGCGGCATTACAGGACAGGCAGAATTGCTTACTCGTTGAGGACTAAATCCATCAGGGATGCTCGTGTTAGGGCTATGAATGATGCTGCTAAGTTAGATCGGCATTGGCAAAATAGTTAGCAGTCTCAACTTTATAAGTGTTTTGTAATCTTCTTCATTACGCTGGAGGATACCTTAAACTTTGAGTTTTTATAACCGTTAAAAACCCAATCAAGTGGTGAGTGCCATATGAAAGCATAGTAAATAACCACTGATCCTACCAACCCAGAAAGACAGCTAAACAGAACAACCAAAGCGGCATTCCAGCCAGATAATAGCAAAATACCTCCAATTGGATAAACAAATACGATATGGAATACATAGGTTGGGTAAGATAATTTAACGAGCCAAGACAAGATTGGCCCACCACCTAAAACAAATCGGCAAGAGACACCTAAAAGGCCTAAAATCATAAATACAGAAGCGAATGTAGAAAGACTATTCACCATCCACATTTCTAATCTGCCAGAAAATACAAATTGAGGATCTTTCATTATTCCCCATGCCATCAATCCTATTGGAAGAACGCTGCAGATTATAACTGCCGTGAGCCAAAAACGAACTGCCTGTAAACGTTGCAAAAGTAGCTGGTTGTTGAAGAGCTGCATTCCAATTAAAAAAAACGCTGCCATAAATATCATTGACCCAATTTTTAACTCACCGAATGTGGTTGGAATTTCTGAAAAAATCCCTCCTAGAGGTCTAGCCCATGGCGCAGACAACGTAATCAAAGGCAGCCATATAAAACTGATAGTCAAAAAATTTAATTTGAAATTTGTGATAAGCTCAAAAGTTCGAGGGTTAATAGCCCTTAAAGATAGTATTATGGCATAAAAGATTAAAAGATAATAAAGGAACCAAAGATGATCTAAGCGTAAAGTAAACGGCTGGTTTATGGTGAGCCAAGAAATAAATTCAGGCCATTTGAAAATTTGAGACGCAGATTCATCAACTGCTGGAATAGCCAACCAAAGTATAATGAGAGGTGCACCTAGCCGAACAACTCTATTTATTGCATAACTGCTTGTCGTTCGTTTTGCTAAGCTGAGACACGTGAAGAAGCCTGCTAACAACATAAATAAAGGCATTCTCCATGAATGTATCCATACGAACAATATGGCAGCTAACGGCCTTGGTTCAGATCCATCTATAGGCTCTAAGTATAATGATAGAGAGTGTAATAAAACTCCTGCCAACAGTGCAGCGGCTCTTAAAAAATCTAGATTATCGAAGCGCTTATATTGTTTAGACAATGGCAATCCTTTAACATTTTACATGTAACGATTGTTCTAAAACAGAAGTTCAAGTTGACAAAATCACAAGTATAAATCCACTTTAAATACTGGAAACGTTGCGTAACCAAGTTGATTTCAGATAAGTGAGAGCCACTTTTCAATTATTCCAGGCGGATATCCTTCCCCATAACTGCTCCCCACACCGTGCGTTAGCCAACCACCAATCTGGTCGATGATATCACTGGAACACTCAACCGCCCGCAGCCTATCCCGCATCGAATGCCTGAAGCTGTGAATAGTGTACCCTGGCCCAATCTTTGTCTTCAGCCATTTGTTCAAAGCAGCACTTGCTGAATTTGCATTGGTACGTTGACCGTCATTATAATTGGGGAATGCAAACTCACTGCCATCAGGCCGTGCTAGTATGCGTTCAGCGGCCCACTTAGCTGATCCAACTAGCGGTATGATCCGTTCACTACTTGCGGTCTTCAAGGATCGCCAAGGATGAGTTCTGATTCCGACGCAGAGGATACCATCTTGCTCAATAAAGTCTGATCTTAGCAGCCCAGCGCCTTCTGCTAATCGCATTCCTGTGTCAGCTATCAGGGCTATCAGCCATCGCTTCTCGTCATCAGCCTGATAGCACTCTGCCTGAACCTTCTTAATATCCTCATGCTTAATGGGGAGCCGTTTCTTAACCCCAACGCTGTGATCGAAATAGACGTTTGAGAATGGGTTGACGATTGATAGCCCAAACTCACTCAGGGCTAAGTTCATAACCGCTCGTACTGTCCCAAATATCCTAGCCACAGAAGCGCCGTTCAAGCCTTTAGCAAACAGGTAATCACGAAACTTGGTAGCATCAGACCGCACATAATCGTGGAGGTCTTTCATCCCACAGCAATCAATCAGATAGCCGCAAGAACGCTTCACAGCAGCTTCAAAGGTTGGAGGGCGGTCATTGCCCTTCAAGCGCAGATAAACTACCACAGCAGCCTTAAACGAATGATCATCGATTGAAGCCTCAGCTGCTGGCTCCTGAACAGCATCAGCAAGTAAATGCTTGCCTGGTAAATCATCGGAGGAAATCTGCAGGATATGCCAATGCCGATCTAACTTAGCAGCATCATTCATAGCCCTAACACGAGCATCCCTGATGGATTTAGTCCTCAACGAGTAAGCAATTCTGCCTGTCCTGTAATGCCGCCTTAAATCAGTAGGCACTCTTCTTGAGAAATACCAGATGCCGCTCTTTTGGAACGTATAGCTATTCGATTTGGTTGCCAGCATGGTCTACGGCTCACTTACTAAGTCTAATTAGTGAGGTATTACAATGCTTTAAGAGATATTTGTGGTGCCCAGAAGAGGACGTCGAACTTTATATATTTCCATTTAATTACAGATACTTATTTTAGTTCTAAAATATAAAAGCGGTCCCGAAAGCGGTCCCGATTTATGGCACACATGGCCCTGTTCAATGCAAAAGGGCGACCCAGAGGCCGCCCCTTGTTTGCTTAAGTGGTGATCAGAAGTTGCGTTCAAACTTAAGAGCAAAGCTAGAGCGTTTGCTGTTGCCACGCGGTCCACAACAAGGCGAAATCTGCAGAACTTAGCCCATCCTCTGAGGTGCTGCTCAGCCCGATTGCAGCACTAGCGCGACAGTCTTGGGTTTAAATCGCTTAGGTTGCTAGGCCTGAACTGCAGGACGGAAGCGTCCTGATCGAAGTGCGTGCCGCCAGTCGTTCGACGCCTAGCTATGGCGCAGAACCTTCCGGTTTGAGGATAGTCATTCCAATCCGACCGGCAATGGCAATGATGCGGTCGATATCCGGAGGGCCGTCAGTCGCCGGAAATTCGACCGTTCCTTCCGGGAGAGGATCACCCCCTTGGGTGAAAAATACCTCGTGCATGGTGCCGGGCGAGGTCACGTTCAGTAGTCGCCCGGGTTTGTCGCCGACGCATTTGAAAGCATGTACTCTACCGTCTGGTATTTTCACGAAATCGCCGGTCTCAACATCTAGTTTCTTTCCATCGAGATCGAACTCGAACTGGCCGTCGAGAACAAAGAAATTCTCGTCTTCGCCCGGATGCTTGTGTGGTGGAGCACCTGCTCCTGGAGCGGTCAGGATCTCTACGATCCCACATCCTCCTCCGGTCTCCTCTGGAAATGCATGAAACTTAATCAGGTTCCCAAGTAGGTGATAGGTTCGGTGGCGTCTTTCGGACATTTGGTTCTTCCTTGTAATTCGAATCAACTTTGTTATAATACATCTGTATCATCATAAGGCAACAGTCTCATAAAATGGCCCCTAGAACCGCACAAAAGAACCGAACCCGCGCTGCCTTGCTTGCCAAAGCACGTGACTTAATGAATCAAGGGGAAGAAATCACCGTTGCCCGTGTGGCCGACGCCGCTGCAATTAGCCGTGCCACAGCCTACCGGTACTTTTCAGATCCGGGTGCGATGTCCATCGAAGCCACACTGGATGTCGAACTACGGCCGACAGAAGAACTGCTTCAGGGAATCCTTGATCCTCGTGAGCGTGTACAGGCCGTGGCGCGCTACTATCTTGCCTTCACTCGAGAAAATGAAGGACAGTTTCGACAATTCCTTGCCCAGACCATGCGCCGATGGGCTGAACAATCAGACAGCCAACTGCGTGGAGCCCGGCGTGTTCGAGCGTTCTCGGATGCTATTGATCCCATTCGGTCGAAAATGAAGCCCGCTGAATTCCAGGATCTGGTTCATCGCTTGTCCATGCTGACTGGGCTCGAGCAACATATTGCCCTGAACGATGTACTGGGCCTGGATCAGGAGACGGGCGACCGCTTGCAGGCCGAAATCGTCGATGCCGTCCTGGACCGATACTTGCCGAAATAATAGCAGGTACGCAGACCTAATATGACCGAATTATCCGCATGTAAGGCATCAGAGGCCGAAAGCTTGGTGCGATCGGAATGAACGGCCGCTTTCCTTTCTGCGACGCGACTGACTATTTTGCTACCAAACCTGACAAAGCGGTCCCGAAAGCGGTCCTGTGGAAATCTATACTACTGTATTTGCTTGTTTTATTGGTAGTTTGAGGGAGATCTTGGTGCCCAGAAGAGGACGTC
>Ga0209199_1002029_pt1 | contig 22624 bp, 24 predicted proteins | sample COGITO_mtgs_1105_7_FD_184805 | JGI IMG/M metagenome (GOLD analysis project Ga0209199, IMG submission 184805) | Pelagic marine microbial communities from North Sea - COGITO_mtgs_110523 (SPAdes) (version 2) | ecosystem: Environmental > Aquatic > Marine > Epipelagic ...
GTACTCCGTCAATTTTGGTGAAATTTTCGGCGGTGCCTGTTTTACCGCAAATTTCTATTCCCGGAACTTTCAGAAAACTGGCCGTTCCTTTTTTATAGACATCGTGCATTCCTTCAATAATAGGATCAAAATAGCCAGGATTAATGGACGTTTGTTTGGGAGTTGTAAAGTTTGGATCCATTCCTTCACTTTCAATAGATTTTAGAATGTGAGGCGTATAATAATAGCCTTTGTTCGCAATGGCGGCAGTCATATTTGCCAATTGAATGGGCGTCACTAAAATTTCTCCCTGACCAATCGCATTAGAAATGATGGTGGTAGCACCCCATTGAAAATCGGGATACCATTGGTCATAGTAATTTCCATCAGGGATGTTTCCTTTTTTTCCAACCGATAAATCATTCCCTAAAAAACTCCCTAAACCGAAACTTTTTATATGACTGCTCCAGATGTCCATGGACTCAGAAGCATCACTGTATTTTTCAACAGTCGTTCTGAAAGCCATCGCAAAATAAGAGTTACACGAATAACTAATTCCAGAATCTAAATTTCTGAACCCACCCCCACAATGGCACTGCATGACGCGTTTGTTTTTTCCATAGATGTATCTTCCCGAACAAATAATATTTGTTTTTGGAGTGATGGCATTTTCTTGTAAAGCGGTTAATGCCACTAACAATTTAAAAGGCGATCCTGGCACATGCATTCTTGTGAGTCCTTTATCGATTAAGGGCCGATGAATGGAATCTAAATACAACTTAGTGTAATTTTTGGAGCGTTGGCGTCCGACTAACAAGTTTGGATTGTAAGAAGGTGCGGAGACAAGACTCAATATTTCACCCGTACTTGGCTCAATAGCAACAATTCCCCCAATTTTGTTTTGCATCAGCAATTCTCCATACGCTTGAAGCTCAGAATCAATGGTGATTTTAATGTCTTTTCCGGGCACAGGAAGGGTGTCAAAGGTCTCTTCTTTATAGGCACCAATGTCTCTATTGTAAATGTCTTTTTGAATGTATTTAACCCCTTTAACTCCTCTGAGTGTTTTTTCATAGGAGATTTCAACACCTTGTTTTCCAATTAAATCGCCAAGACGGTAGTAGGAATCCTTTGCAATTTCTTTCGTATTTGCTTCAGCGATGTATCCTAAGACATTGGCACCAATGGAGGTTTGATAATCCCTTACGGACCTTTTTTGAATATAAAACCCTTTGAATTTTCTTAATTTTTCAGAAAGAAAGGCATAGTCTTCTTTTGAAAGGTGTGCTAGAAAAACCGACGGCAGTCGCGGCGAATAGCGCTTGGCACGGTTGTAATATTTAAGAAAATTGGGTTTGTTAATTTTTAAAAGCTTACAAAACATAAGCGTATCTAATGGCGCGACTTCTCTTGGAATTACCATCACGTCATAACTCGGTTGATTGGCCACTAAAAGGCTGTCATTCCGGTCGTAGATATAGCCACGTTTTGGGTAATGAAACACTTTGCGAATCGCGTTGTCATTGTCAATATCAAAAGCATCGGCGGTGTAAATTTGCAAATAGAACAAACGCCCAACAAAACTAATTCCTGTTAGAATGACCAATCCAAAAAGCAGTACTTTTCTCATGTCTCTTTTTTGCTAAACAGTGATGTAAGGAGTAAGCAAATTATAAGTGTAAAGATGCTTGAATACAAGGCTTGTTGGAGAATCAATGCTATTTTATTTTGATCAAACAGCACAAGAGAAAACAAAATGAAATGATGAATAACGATGAGTAATAAGAAGTAAACCAACCGTTGGCTAAAGTCAGTATTGCTAAATTTTATAGATTGATAGTCGAAGGCTGCACCAAAAGAAAATTTCAGAAACAGCGGTCGGATGTAAGCAATTGCCACACTTGCTGCCGCATGCATTCCTCCAGAATCTAAAAATATATCGATAGAGAATCCTAATAAAAAACTTAGAAAAATAAATAACAATCGATTCTTTGTAACGGGGTATAACAAGATGAAAATGACGTACACATAGGGATTAAGGTCTCCTAAAAAATTGATATTGCTACAGATAATGACCTGAAGTAAAACCAGTCCAATAAAACTTAAAATAGTTTTTAATACACTATTATTCATCGGAAAGATTTAGGGCTTCAAGCTCGTTAATATCTGTATTTTTTATAATGTACACATGCTCCAGATTTTTCATGTTATTAAACAGTTTGACATCAATAATATAAAGGTCTTCAGTATCATTGAGTCGGTAAGAATCAATGTTTCCAACGGGGATGTTAGGAGGGAAGGTTGAGGAGTATCCGCTGGTAACAATGGTGTCTCCAACAGATAGTTTCACGAGATCTTGAACATCTTTTAGTTGTGTTATTTCTGGAGATTTGCCATCCCAACTTAAGATTCCAAAATAGTTTGTTTTTTTTAATTTTACATTGACGCGACTGTTTGTGTTTAAAATAGACAAAACTCTGGAATAGTTTTTAGAGGTTGCATCAATAATTCCCACAATACCTTTGGAAGTAATCACGCCATAATCTTCTTTAATACTGTCGTTCTCCCCTTTGTTAAGGGTTAAATAATTACTGGGGAGGGCATAACTATTTTTATAAACCAGACTTGGATACAAGTCGTATTTGTATTCCAAAACAGAGTCAACGGGAATGGAATTCTCTTGACTAAAATCCATCATTTTTAAGCGACTATTTTCTTCTAAAAGTAATTGGTTCTCGTGCTTTAAATTGAAATACTGAGTGATGCTATGAAAGGTGCCATAGATGCTGCCTGTTATTTGATTGGAGGAATTCAGGAATTTACTGCGATGATACTCATGCGATTGAATCGTGAGTGAAATGGCATAAGAAAACAACAACAAAAACAAGACAAATGTTTTGTTTTTAATGAAGAAATTAAAAAGTTGTTGCATTACTTAAGATCTATTTTATCAAGACACTTTTATACTTTGCAATGTTTTTTAGAACAATTCCAGTTCCTCTAACAACAGCTCTTAGCGGATCTTCCGCAATATAAACAGGCAAGTCTGTTTTTTGAGACAATCGTTTGTCCAAACCTCTTAACATCGATCCACCACCAGCAAGATAGATGCCTGTGTTGTAAATATCAGCGGCGAGTTCTGGAGGTGTTTGTGAGAGTGTTTCCATCACGGAATCTTCAATTCTCAGAATCGATTTGTCCAATGCTTTCGAAATTTCTCGGTGCGTAATTTGAACCTGTTTTGGTTTTCCTGTCAGTAAATCTCGTCCTTGAACGTTCATTTCATCTGGCGGAATTTCTAAATCTTCGGTCGCGGCACCGATTTGTATTTTTATTTTTTCTGCGGTGCGATCTCCAACATATAGGTTATGTTGTGTGCGCATATAATATATGATATCATTTGTAAAGACATCCCCAGCAACTTTTACGGATTTGTCACAGACAATACCCCCCAGAGCAATCACAGCAATCTCGGTAGTTCCACCACCAATATCCACAATCATGTTTCCTTTTGGTTGCATGATATCCACTCCAATTCCAATAGCTGCTGCCATCGGTTCATGAATTAAATACACTTCTTTTCCGTTCACACGTTCAGCCGATTCTTTTACAGCACGCATTTCTACTTCCGTAATTCCCGAAGGAATACAAATCACCATTCTTAGAGAGGGTGTAAATAATTTATTTTTTAGGGCAGGAATACTTTTGATAAACAAACTTATCATTTGTTCGGAGGCATCAAAATCAGCAATAACACCATCTTTTAGAGGGCGAATTGTTTTGATATTTTCATGCGTTTTTCCTTGCATCAAGTTCGCTTCTTTACCGACCGCAATAATTTTTCCAGAGACACGGTCTCTAGCAACAATAGAAGGACTGTCAATGACAACTTTGTCATTGTGAATTATTAAGGTGTTAGCGGTGCCTAAATCGATGGCTATTTCTTCTGTTAAGAAGTCAAAAAATCCCATATGCTATAAAAAATTTATCAAAAATATTAAAGTAATATGCTGTTTTGTAAATGTACTAAAATAAATTTTAGTTTGGAAATAGCATTTACTTAAATAATTTAGTGTTTAAAATGACGTGTTTTTGTGAACACCATCGCTACATTATTGGCATTACAATAATCAATACTTAACTGATCTTTAATAGAGCCTCCCGGTTGGATGACGGCTGTAATTCCTACATTTTTTGCAATTTCCACACAATCAGGAAACGGAAAAAACGCATCACTTGCCATCACGGCACCGTTCAGTTTAAAGTCAAATGAATTTGCTTTGTGAATCGCTTGGTTTAAAGCATCTACGCGACTTGTTTGTCCCGTACCACTCGCAAATAATTGTTTATTTTTGGCTAAAACGATGGTATTTGATTTGGTGTGTTTACATATTTTAGAGGCAAACAATAAATCTTCGATTTCACTTTCAATAGGTGTCGCAGTGGTTGCGTTTTCTAAGATTTTTCGATCATCGGTGATCATGTTTTTCTCTTGAACTAAGACCCCGTTCAAGCAGCTTCTCACACCTGTTTCGGGCAAAGTAACCGTATTTTGAATCAATAAAATTCTGTTTTTCTTTCCTTTTAAAAGTGCTTCTGCATCTGTACTGAAATAAGGCGCAATGACCACTTCACAAAACAAAGTGTGAATTTTTTCAGCAGTCTCCAAGTCAATTTCACTGTTAGAAATTAAGACGCCACCAAAAGCCGAGACTGGATCTCCTGCCAAAGCATCTACATACGCTTGATGAATAGTCTCTCGTTGTGCAACGCCACAGGCATTGTTGTGTTTTAAGATGGCAAACGTTGGTTTTTCATCATGAAATTCGTTCATAAGATTCACCGCGGCATCGACGTCCAATAGGTTGTTGTAGCTCAATTCTTTTCCGTGAAGCTTCGTAAACATGGCTTCAAAATCGCCAAAGAAATAGCCTTTTTGATGTGGGTTTTCTCCGTAACGAAGCTGCTTGCCTTGGGTTTCACTAATTTTTAAAACGACCTCTTCTTTTTCACTATTAAAATAATTAAAAATAGCACTGTCGTAATGCGATGATACATTGAAGGATTTGGTTGCAAAGCGTTTGCGGTCTTCAATTGAAATACTTCCTTCACCCTCAGAAATGAGTGCTAAGAATTCAGCATAATCGTCCACAGACGATACACAAATTACGTCTTTATAGTTTTTTGCAGCAGCACGAATTAATGAAATCCCACCGATGTCAATTTTCTCAATAATATCTTCATTGCTAGCACCTGATGCGACCGTTTTTTCAAATGGATACAAATCCACAATAACAGCATCGATTTGAGGAATTGAAAACGAAGTCATTTCTTCCACATCTTGTGCGTTGTCTTGACGGTTTAAAATCCCACCAAATATTTTTGGGTGTAAAGTTTTTACACGGCCTCCAAGAATTGAAGGGTAATCTGTAATTTCTTCTGCGGGTACGACTTTAATTCCTAAGTCGTTGATGAATTTTTGAGTACCTCCAGTGGAGTATATAGTCACGCCTTGTGCGTTAAGTTTTTCAACAATGGGCGCGAGTCCCTCTTTGCTAAATACAGATATTAAGGCGGATTTGATTGTTTTGCTTTGGCTCATTTGGAAGTCTAAAAATTAAAAAACAAAAGTAGGCAATTATCACAGAAAAATGGAGTCGAATTTCTTGTAAAAAATTGTTTTTTTTAACTAATATCCAGAGTTATCAACAACTACATAAGCGTAGCAACCGATTGGCATACAAATTCTAAGAAACGTTCATCGGCTTTCGTAAATGGATCGGTTGTATTTGAATCAATATCAATTTGTCCAATATTTTGACCATCGACAAACAAAGGGATGACAATTTCAGATTTCACATTGATGCTACAAGCAATGTAATTGTCCTGCGCTTTCACATCCGGAACTACAAAATTTTGATTGCTAACTGCGACTTGTCCGCAAATACCTTTTCCAAACGGAATAATCGTATGGTCAGTTGGCGTTCCTGAATAGGGGCCAAGTTTCAACTCTTTTTTGTCTCCATTTTTAAAATAAAACCCCACCCAATCGTAATGGGGTATTTCAGTTTTCAATAATTCACAGATCAATTGTAGGGTTAGATCTTTTGAATTAGAATCGGAAATTAAGGTCGCTATTTTAGGTTTTAAAACATCAAAAGTCATGAAAAATATTTTTTGTAAAAATACTATTTATCTGATTTAAGTCGTTTAAAAGTTGTGTTGTTTTTTGTTAAATTTTACGTAACTAATGTTATAAGTAGAGGGAGTTTCATTAAATTTGACCGATGCAAAAAACAGTGGCACATAAAATTTTTTCAATGGCACTAGCACTTTTAGTGCTTTTGTCAACCTTTTCATTTAAAATGGAAACCCATTTTTGTGGCTCAAATTTTGTAGATGTTGCTGTTTTTTCGAAGGTGAAATCGTGTTGTAGTGCCGCTGTAAACACCAGTACTGAACTTCAGTTCACCAAAAAAAGCTGCTGCAATAATAAGGTTGTTTCTATTGATGGTTTAAAACAATTTAAAGTTATTTCGTTTTCAAAAGAATTACAGGTTGATAACGTGTTTGAATTGCCTTTAAAATTTAATTTTAATACAGTTCTCCTCACATCTTCAACATCAGATTATTATTCCAGTTACTCTCCACCCGATCTGATGATGGATCATCAAATTGAACATCAAGTTTTCTTGATTTGATTTAGTACAAAAGACAGAAAGGTTCATGCAGTTATCCGAACTTTTCTAATGCCTCTTTACAGTATTAATTCTAAATCAAATTACAATGAAATCTACATTATATTTTATCTTATTATTTCCATTTTTTATTTTTTCACAAAGTGAAATTAAAGGAATGGTCATGGAGCTCAATACTCAAAAACAGCACATTCCCCTGCTTGGCGCCAATGTATTTTGGCTCAATACATCCATAGGAGCCATTACTTCTGAAGATGGAACGTTTAAGTTGCCTTATGAACCCTCTTATAAAAAACTAGTGATTAGTTATATTGGATTCAAAACGGACACCCTTTCCGTAGACAGCCCAAAAATGATTCATCATTTGTTACAAGCCTCTGATGATTTGGGAGAAGTAACGGTTTCTGTACGTAAAAAATCTTCGGCAACCTCTTTTCTGTCTTCTCAGAATATTTCTACCATAAGTAGTAAAGAACTTCTGAAAGCCGCCTGTTGTAATTTGTCCGAAAGTTTTGAAACCAACCCTTCTATTGACGTCAATTTCACGGATGCCATTTCAGGGACAAAGCAAATTAAAATGCTCGGTTTGACGAGTCCCTATATTTTAATTACTACTGAAAACATACCCTCAATTCGGGGTGCCTCTCAAGCCTATGGTTTGAGTTTTATTCCTGGCACTTGGGTAGAGAGCATCCAAATCACTAAAGGTGCTGGAAGTGTTGTCAATGGGTTTGAAAGTATTGCGGGACAAATCAATGCAGAACTGGTGAAGCCCACCACGGACAACAGAGTTTTTGTCAATGCCTATGGGTCTTTGAATGGACGGACAGAACTCAATACCCATTTTAACACCATCCTTTCTGATAAGTGGAGCACAGGTTTGTATGTGCATGCCAATAATAGATCACAAAAATTTGATAGAAATAACGATTCATTTTTAGATATGCCTTTGGCAAAACAACTCAACATCATGAACCGTTGGCAATATTCTAACCTTCAAAAAGGATTGATTAGTTTTTTGAATGTACGGTATTTAACGGATGAAAAACAAGCCGGTCAGCTTGATTTTAACCCCGAAACAGATCGACTTTCAAACACCGTTTGGGGAAGTGAAATCACAACCAAACGCTTTGAGGTTTCTGCGAAGTTTGGTTATGTCAATCCTGAAATTCCGTATCAAAGTTTAGGACTTCAGCTATCGTACAGCGATCATGATCAAACGTCTTATTTTGGATTAAATCAATACGACATACGTCATAAAAGTGTGTACTCAAATTTGGTTTACAATTCTATTATTAGCGATTCAAGACACAAAATAAAAACAGGTTTGAACGCAACTTATGATGATTATAATGAGAAGGTGAATTCGGAATTATACGATAGAGATGAACGCTCTATTGGTGGTTTTTTTGAATACAGCTTTGACAATTTAGAAGCCCTCAATTTAACGGCAGGATTCCGTGTGGATCACCATAATTTATTAGGCACTTTTATCACCCCAAGAGTTCATGCGCGCTACACGCCGTGGGAGAAATCGGCCTTGAGAGTGTCGTTTGGACGTGGAAAACGTGCAGCGAATATTTTTGCGGAAAATCAAAAATTGTTTGCAACGTCAAGAGCGATTAATATCCAAAGTACGGGTGGCAACATTTATGGTTTAGAACCTGAAATTGCTTGGAATTATGGCGTGTCTTTTTTGCAAGGATTTCAGTTGTTTGATCGAAAAGCGGACCTCACCTTAGATTTTTACCGAACCGATTTTCAAAATCAAGTGGTTGTCGATTATGAAAATCCTTATGAAGTCAACTTCTATAACTTGGAAGGCTCTAGTTTTGCCAACAGTTTTCAAGCGGAATTTAGTTTGAATATTTTGGAGCGATTGGATTTAAAAACAGCCTACAAGTTTTATGATGTCAAAACCCAATACAAATCTGGCAAACTCAAAAAACCGTTGACGTCTCAACATCGTGTGTTTGCAAATCTCTCTTTTGAAACGCCTAAAACCGATAAAGGGGGCGTGTGGAAATTTGACACCACATTTAATTGGTTTGGAAAACAGCGTTTTTCATCGACGGCTTCCAGTCCAGAAGCGTATAAAATGCCTGCCTATTCGCCAACCATTTCTACCTTGAACGCACAAATTACCAAGGTGTTTTCGGACTCTTTTGAACTCTATGTGGGTGCGGAAAACATTACCAATGCCACCCAAAAAAATCCAATTCTAAGCTCAGAAAACCCTTTTGGTTCAAATTTTGATACTACATTTGTATATGGTCCCATATTTGGGAGTACCTATTATACGGGCTTACGCTATAAATTAAATTAATAAATATAAACACAAACACTATGAAAACAATTTTCTTATCACTCACCATACTATGCATGACCACCATGAGTTTTGCTCAAAACAAAAATGCAAAAGCGTCCTTTGAAGTGGACGGCGTTTGCATGATGTGCAAAAACCGTATCGAAAAAGCAAGCCTTCAAACAAAAGGCGTTAAATCTGCTGTTTGGAACGTAGAAAGTCACGAGTTAAGACTCATTTTTGATGAAAACAAAACCGACCTCACGACCATCCAAAAAAAGATTGTGGATGTTGGTCATGATACCAAAGAACTCAAAGCAACTGATGAAGCTTATGACAGTGTCCACCCTTGTTGTAAGTACAGAGAAGACGAAGTTGTTGATGAACATAAATAGTTTTTCAGCTAATTAAAGCTAGTGATTAAGGGCTACCATTAAAATATAACTAAGTATCACAATTTGTGGTACCTAGTTATTAAACCACAAAAAAAGCTCCTGAATGTATTTTCAGGAGCTTTTTTGATTGTTGTTGTATGTGGATGTGGTAATTACATCATCCCGGGCATCCCGCCACCCATTGGAGGCATTGCAGGAGCATCTTCTTTAATATCAATTAAAGCACATTCTGTCGTAAGGATCATGCCTGCTACAGAAGCTGCATTTTCCAAAGCCACACGTGTTACTTTTTTAGGATCAATAATTCCAGCTTTTAGCATATCTACATAGACATCGTTTTTGGCATCGTAACCAAAATCGCCCTTACCTTCTAGAACTTTATTGATGACTACACTTCCTTCGCCACCAGCATTTTCTACAATGGTACGTAAGGGAGCTTCAATCGCTTTAGACACGATTTGAATTCCTGTAACTTCATCCAAATTGGCTGCTGATAATTTTTCGAGTGTTTTTTGAGCTCTTACAAGCGCAACACCACCACCAGCTACAATGCCTTCTTCAACAGCGGCTCTGGTTGCATGAAGTGCATCATCCACACGGTCTTTCTTTTCTTTCATTTCAATCTCACTAGCAGCACCTACATAAAGGACTGCAACACCACCAGCTAGTTTAGCCAAGCGTTCTTGTAGTTTCTCTTTGTCATAGTCGCTAGTGGTTGTTTCTATCTGCGCTTTGATTTGATTCACACGCGCTTTGATATCATCGGCTTTTCCAGCTCCATTCACAATCGTTGAATTGTCTTTGTCAATAGTCACTGTTTCGGCAGTTCCTAACATAGTTAAGTCTGCATTCTCTAAAGAAAATCCACGTTCTTCAGAAATCACGGTACCTCCTGTAAGGATCGCGATATCTTCGAGCATTGCTTTGCGACGGTCTCCAAATCCTGGGGCTTTCACCGCAGCAATTTTTAGGCCACCTCTTAATTTATTGACTACTAAAGTAGCTAAGGCTTGGCCATCAACATCTTCAGCAATAATTAAAAGTGGACGTCCAGATTGTGCTACAGGTTCCAAAATTGGAAGTACTTCTTGAAGGTTTGAAATCTTTTTATCAAATAATAAAATATAAGGATTTTCTAAATCAGCAATCATTTTATCGGCATCGGTTACAAAATAAGGACTTAAATACCCTCTGTCAAATTGCATTCCTTCTACAACATCTACGTAAGTATCCATTCCTTTGGCTTCCTCTACAGTGATGACGCCTTCTTTACCAACTTTTCCAAATGCTAAGGCAATAAGTTCCCCGATAGTATTGTCATTATTGGCAGAAACAGATGCGATTTGTTGAATTTTCTCAGATGAATTTCCAACTTTTTTTGCTTGTTTTTCTAAATCAGTGATGATCGATGTGACTGCTTTGTCAATTCCGCGTTTCAAATCCATTGGATTTGCACCAGCAGCTACATTTTTCAAACCTTCTTTTACAATTGCTTGAGCTAAAACGGTTGCTGTTGTCGTACCATCTCCAGCTAAATCGTTGGTTTTAGAAGCAACTTCTTTAACCATTTGAGCGCCCATGTTTTCAAGAGCATCTTCCAATTCAACTTCTTTTGCTACGGAAACACCATCTTTAGTTACTTGTGGTGCGCCAAAACTTTTACTGATGATCACGTTACGACCTTTAGGTCCTAAAGTGACTTTTACTGCATTTGCTAACGCATCTACGCCACGTTTCAATCCGTCACGTGCGTCTATATCAAACTTTATATCTTTAGCCATTTTTTTATTTTTTAAAAATTAAACAATTGCAAGAATATCACTTTCTCGCATGATTAAATAATCTGTTCCTTCGAGTTTAAGCTCTGTTCCAGCATACTTTCCGTAAAGGACTGCATCGCCCACTTTTACAGTTGTAGGCTCATCTTTTGTGCCTTTACCCACAGCAACCACGGTGCCTTTTTGAGGTTTTTCTTTCGCATTATCAGGTATGATAATTCCAGAAGCGGTTTTTGTTTCAGCCTGCTGCGGCTCTACAAGAACTCTGTCAGCTAATGGTTTGATGTTTAAAGCCATATATTTTAATTTTTAGTATTGTTAAATTCGTGATTGTACTTTCTAAAAGTGTGCCAACCCTTATAAACTGACAAACTTTCAGAAACAAAAAATGTCAACGGGTTGGCGTTGACATTTTGTAATTTTTATAAAGCATTTCTTTTACTCTGAATCCGTAGCTTCTGGCGTTGAACTATCTTCAGTAGTTGTGTCTTGAACAGGAACTGCAACAGGCTGAGATGTTGTTGGTGCCGCATCGGTATCAAGTGCTTTAGACTCTACACTGTTACTAGGACCTCCAATAGCGATATTAGATAATAAAATTAAGGCCAACAATAATGTTGCGAGTGCCCATGTGCTTTTGTCCAGAAAGTCAGATGTTTTTTTAACACCGCCAACTTGTTGTGATCCACCGCCTCCAAATGAAGAAGACAATCCTCCACCTTTAGGATTTTGAACCATAATAACAACGACAAGTAGAAAGGCTACTACGACGATAAGGACTAGAAATATTGAAAATGTACTCATTATAAATTATTTTTTTCTTGTAAGACTTTTATTGCTTGAATTTGGTCTGCAAATAAACTACTTTTTTCTGGATATTTCAAACTTAAAACACGGTAAGACTGTATTGCTTTATCATAGTTTTTTTGTTCCACGTAGATTCTTGCTAAAGTTTCGGTCATTAAATCCTCTGTTTCAAAGACAGAATCCTCAGCAATATTGATGAGTTTCGAGTGTTTGTCAAGAGGTTTTAGTTTCGGTTTATTTGAAATAAATGCATCAATAAGTGCAAACTTTTTATCACGATTTGATTCCTCTTCAGGTTCAGATGATTCGGAACGGTCAATCGGTTTTTTTTGCGCCACTTGGAGCCATTCAGAAAACGAAAATGTTTCAGTCTTATCAAACTCTAAAGGCTTCCCGAGTTCTAATTTAGATGTAGAATCGTCTGCTGTCAAAGAAGTATGAGAAGAAATGTCTTGAAATTCTGCAACTTTAATCGTTTTTATTTGATCAAAATTTTGTTTGATATGCGTTGAGATATCATTTTGTAAAAACACCTCAGAGGTAATAAAATCAAACAACACCGTGCGATCGGTTGTATAAGCAGCCGTTGTTTTTAATTCCTGATTATACTTAAAACTCCCTAGATCTTTTAAGCCTTTTAAATAGATGGCTCTGGCCGATTGAAAGTACGGAAATTCTTCAATGATAGCCGATAGATGACTGACTTGATCTTTGTCTAAAGCCGAAGGATGGTGTAAGAGATATGTAAAATCAGAGGTGTTCATAAAATTACCAGTTGGCTAATGACGCATTTATGACATCTTGCGTGATGCGTTCAAAAATTTCTTCAACGGCCGTTGTTTTTCGGGAGCCTACAAGTAGTGCGCTGCCTTCAAAATCTTTAAAAAATGAAAACCGTTTTTCAAAATCAGCATCCTCGTCATTTGTATTCGTAAAAATCACATTAACACTAATTGTCAATCTGTTTTGAGCGGCTGTGTTGCTAGAAGTGGCAGTCGTGGGTGAAATTCTATACTCGACGATTTCACCTTCATAAACGATGTCGCCGTTTGAATTCACAAGGTCTAAGTTGGTTTGATTCAATATCAAATCTTGTAGTGCTAAAGTAAAATCACGTTCAATACCTGGTTCAATCAATGCGGCGGTATTTTGAAAATAATTTACCTGAAAAGATTTTGTGTCGGCGCTTAAAGAAATCCCTGTAAAGGAGTAAGCGCCACAACCCACAATAAGGGTGAAAGCACTGATCATTAAGCTGTATCTTAAAACGTTAAAGGTCATATTGTTTTATTTTTCGATATAAAGTACGTTCGCTAATTCCCAATTCATCTGCCGCTAATTTACGCTTTCCTTTGTGACGTTCAAGGGATTTTTTAATAAGTTCTAATTCTTTATCGTGTAGAGATAAGGTTTCTTCCTCCTCTTCAACCGCATCTATATAGGTGTATTTTTCCTCAGTGTCTTTTACAATTTCAACGGTATTTTCTTCTTGTGGCTTCGCGGGAAGTGCTAAAAATTCGGATTCTTTTTCGGGTTCTAACGTTTCGTCTTTGCTATAAATCTTTTCAATTAAACTTTCATTGTTTTTCTGAACATCACTGTGATTTTCGTTTTTCATCAATTCCATGGTCAGTTTTTTGAGATCGTTCAAATCACTTTTCATGTCAAATAAAACCTTGTATAAAATTTCTCTTTCGGTGCTAAAATCACTTTGACTCTTATCTTTACCTTGGACTGTTGGGAAGTTACCTCCCATGTTTGGTAAATATGTTTTCAAGGTCAGCAGATCAATCATTCTTGAAGACTCTAGCACAGAAATCTGTTCAGCCACATTTCTGAGCTGTCTGACATTTCCACTCCACCTGTAATTGATAAGCGCTTCAATCGCCTGATCGTCCAGTCGGATGGTCGGCATTTTATATTTTAACGCAAAATCACTGGCGAATTTTCTAAACAATAAATGAATATCGTCTTTTCGATCGCGAAGCGAAGGCAGTAAAATTTCAACGGTACTTAATCTATAATAGAGGTCTTCTCTAAATTTCTCTTTTTCAATGGCCTCAAACATATTGACGTTGGTGGCGGCCACAATTCTAACATCTGTTTTTAAAACGGCACTAGAACCTACTTTTATAAATTCCCCATTTTCTAAAACACGTAACAATCGAACTTGGGTAGTGAGAGGAAGTTCTCCAACTTCATCCAAAAATATGGTTCCCCCGTTAGCAACTTCAAAGTAGCCCGAACGGTTTTGAGTGGCTCCTGTAAAGGCGCCTTTTTCATGTCCAAAAAGCTCACTATCAATCGTGCCTTCTGGAATGGCACCACAATTGACGGCAATGTATTTTCCGTGTTTTCGATGCGAAAGTTGATGAATAATTTTAGGAATGCTTTCTTTTCCAACACCACTTTCTCCAGTCACTAAAACCGAAATATCTGTCGGTGCGACCTGAACGGCTTTTTCTATAGCACGATTCAAACCGGTATCATTTCCAATGATACTAAACCGTTGTTTTATAGATTGAACTGTTTCCATAATTAATTATTTTCAGACAAACCAATGGCTTCTCCAATGAGGGTTGCACTGGTGCAACTGTTTATTTTGACGTTTACAAAGTCACCTATTTTATAGTCTTCTTTTGGGAATACGGCAACCGTATTTTGGGCACTTCTCCCAGACCATTCGGAGACAGATTTTTTAGATTCTTTTTCTATCAATACCTCCACCGTTTGGTTCAGAAACTCTTCTGTTCTGATAAGTCCATGAGCACGTTGCAATTCTACAACTTCGGCCAAGCGTCTCTTTTTAGTTTCAAAAGGAACGTCGTCGTCGAGTTTTCTCTCTGCCATGGTTCCTGGTCGTTCGGAATAGGCATACATATACCCAAAACTATACTTAACAACGTCCATCAAACTCAAGGTGTCTTGATGATCTTCTTCCGTTTCGCTTGGAAATCCACAGATCATATCTTGAGAAATCGTGCAATTTGGGAGGATGGCTTTAATATTATTGATCAATTTAATATATTCTTCCCGCGTATGCTGACGGTTCATTTCTTTTAAAATTCGATTGCTTCCACTTTGCACGGGAAGGTGCACGTGATTGCAAATGTTCTGATGTTTCGCCATCGACCGGATTACATCTAAGGACATATCTTGCGGATTGGAGGTCGAAAATCGAATACGCATTTTAGGATACGCTTTTGCACAGAGGTCTAAAAGTACTGCAAAATCAACAGCCGTTGCTTTTTGCATGTCGGTTGCCTTTGTGAAATCTTTTTTGAGTCCACCACCATACCATAAATAGCTATCTACATTTTGTCCTAAAAGAGTTACTTCTTTAAAACCTTTATTCCATAAATCACTGATTTCTTCTAGGATGCTTTGAGGATCTCTACTGCGTTCGCGCCCTCTCGTAAAAGGCACTACGCAAAACGTACACATATTATCGCAGCCTCTTGTGATGGATACAAAAGCGGTGACACCGTTTGTGTTGAGTCTTACAGGAGAAATATCGCCATAGGTTTCATCTTTAGAAAGAATGACATTTACGGCACTTCGTCCTTCGTTCACTTCAGCAATTAGGTTGGGAAGGTCTTTGTAAGCATCAGGTCCTACAACAAGGTCCACTATTTTTTCTTCTTCTAAAAATTTACTTTTAAGGCGTTCGGCCATGCAGCCTAAGACGCCTACTTTCATTTTTGGATTGATGCGTTTGACGGCATTGTATTTTTCAAGTCGTTTGCGGACGGTTTGCTCTGCTTTATCACGAATAGAACAAGTATTCACCAACACGAGGTCGGCTTCTTCCAGAACTTGGGTGGTGTTGTAGCCTTCTTTTGAAAGAATAGATGCAACAATTTCACTGTCGCTAAAATTCATAGCACAGCCATAACTTTCTATGAAGACTTTCTTATTATTTATAACTCGTTGATTATCAACACTTAAGAGAGCTTTTGAATGGGGGGAACTATGGGTGGATTCTAGTATTTCCCCATTATACTTATATGGGTTTTTCTTTTCTATTATGGTAGTTTCTACTTTCTTCATTTTTCTATTTGGTGTATCAATGGGTGGAAAAATATTTAATCCGAGTTCCCCCCACACTAACCTATATCCAAATCTATTCCAAGATTTTTGAACATAAATTAATTACAAATATAATAAAAAATATGTCAATTTGTCATGGTTTTAGCTATAACAAAAGGGATACTGGTGAGAGTATCCCTTCGGTGAGATGATTAATACAATAAATTATTATGATATAGTAGTAGATTCATGTTGTTGGATTAGAACCTATCACTATGTATAAATATTAGATTTTGATATATAATGAAATAATTAACTCTTCCATATATCATTCCATTCCATATCTTCTTTTGAAATTTGATAGGCTGTTGGAACTTGTTTTTTGATACATGATAGTATTTCTGTAGCAGAGTAAAAGTTCTTGTTTTTGAATCTACTGGGTTTGATAAATTCTTTTCTTTCAAATGATTTTAATGTTTGGTGAGTGCATCCAAATATCTCTTCAGTTTCTAATCTTGTAAATAGTGGTTTTGATGTTAGTAAATCTGTTTTGATTCCTAATAATTCTAATGTGTGTTCCATGTTGTTTTTCCTTTAATAAATTAATAGTTCTTTATTCTCATCATCATACTCATAAGGTTTCTTATCAGCATAATATTGAGGTTGTGATTTTATTTTTAATTCTAATTCATCCAAACATATTCTCCAACTATCTATATCATTCAATAACTCTTCTAAAACATTAATTTCAATATCCAGAAGTTCATCATTCATTACATGGATATTGTTTAGGTATTTATTTACCAATTTACTATTGTTTATAATTTTTGTCACACCAGTTCTAATCATTCTCTGGTAAGGTTTTCAATAATCTCATTCAAATCGTCAGCCTCCTCCATACTATCTAATACAATACTCTGGATTAGTTGTTTTAACTCTTCTAAACTCATATTAGAGATATTATCATCTTCTTCCATCTCATCTGTTGGATGTACTCTTAAATCATCATCTTCACCATAGCCCATTTCCCTTAACACTTCTTCTAAATCAATTGAATCTTCTGGTTCAGGTTGAGGTTTTTGTGGAACATTTTGTTTCCTATTCATTGGAATTTGTTTCATTGATACTACTTCGTTTATACAATTACATTTACGAGGTTGTAATCTTTTTTTATCTCGTTTTGAGATTTGTATTCCAGATAATTCTTGTAATCGTATTCTTCTCTGATTCTGTGAGATGTTATTCTCGTTTAATTTTATTCCGTTAATCATAATGATACTCCCATTCTATGTTTAGTATTTTCAACTACCCACCTCATTTCTGGTGTAGATATTTGATTATTTTTCCAAGTTATACCTTGATTATTAACCTCAGCTAAAACCATTTCGTTTATTCCAGAAACATCAACTACGAGGTTTTGATTATCTCTTTTAATAATTCCTAAAACCTTCTTACCAACCTTTTGAAATTCTGTTCCATATCTTTCTGATGCTTCATCTAATCGTTGGTTAATTCTCAAACTAAATTCAGGTAGAGCTTCTCTCCATTTGAAATAAGAATTTATTAGTTCCATTATTTCTCTTGGTTCGTAGTTTGTGTTATTTCTCAATTCCTGAATTAGTTTTTCTCTTGATTCACTTAACACTCCCCTTTCTATTAAGAAATTCAGTATATATTCCTGTGAATATTTTAGTGCGTGTTTCATTCCTCGTTTATCTTTTACCACCTCTAATAATGGTATGATAAACTTTTCTTCTGATTCTAATTCTTTATCTAAATTTTTCATTCTTTTTTATTTATTTCTAATTTTCAAACGCTTGTTCTAATTGTTTCTTTGCAACTTCAACTTTGTATAATCTGAATTCTTCAAACAAATTAAATCTGTTCTTAAATTCAACTGGTATTTCTTCTTTTTTAGTATTCATATTACGAGGTTGTCATCTTTTTTTTAATATTATTCTTTGTTAGTATTTTACTATAAATACTGGTAATACTTTGAAGAGAGGATTCAATACACCTTATAGAGATTTTACTCTCTTAAAGTGAAAGAAATTAAACTTTGAAGTCTAGTTCCCAATGTGAATTATTGTTAATATTCATCCCTCTCATCCAATATATTTTATATCTATTCCTCTCAAAACAGATTATATTGGATTCACACCGATTCGTTTATGTATTTCAACAAAGGTTTTAAGTATCATACCTATGGATTTTATTACTCATTAGGGGGAAAAATAGTATCTATGTAATCAATTCATTCTATGTTAAATCTTACATCCAATTTCTTAAGGTGCCAATCCCACACTAATAAAATCTTGTGAGTTAAAACGATGAAATGAGCCAACACTATTTCACCTTCCCACATTTATAAGTATATATATTTTCAAAAAAGAGAATTCTGAAAGGATGATTTTACATATTTCATCACTTATTGTTGATGATACATATACGAATCATCATAAAATCATCAGGGAATACTCATAAGAGTTGATTTAAGAGGGTTTCTCTCGGTAATGGTGTTCTTCTTTATTTCCTTATTTTTACTATTCTTAAAAATGATGATAGATGAAGGTAAGTGAGATATTAAAAAACATTACTGAAATTCAAGATTCCAATTATGTGAAATTGATGAACGAGGAGGAATTAACTCTCTTCAAAAGATACATTTGGTTAGTTTGGAATTCAATCAAACGAATTAAAGATGTTGGGGTTGTCATGAAGATAGCTGAAAATCAATTAACCATTGAAAGAACAATGGATAAACCCCAACAATGGTATTCGGTTTTAATTGATGTTATTCCAAAGGGAAAGTATTCATACATCTATCCTAAAAAGATTAAGAAGAAGAATTACGATTATGAATTTATTAATCTTCTTGCACAGGATTTACAAATCTCAACTCGTGAGTGTGAGGATTATTATGATATTTTAGAACACCATGAAATTTTAGAGGAGGAGAAGTTCAAATTGAATTCAAAATATGGGATTGAATATGAACCTCCACAAGAGAAATTAGATGAAGTTCAATGGGTTGATATTTCTAAAATTAAAGAACATCCTCTCAACAAAGAAATCTATTCAAGTGGTAGAAAAGGTGAGGATGAAGAACTTGAATCAAACATTAAAATTTATGGATTGCTTCAGCCAATCATTGTTGATAAAAAAACAAACTATATCATAAGTGGAAACAGAAGGTTTCAAGCCTGTATCAATATTGGATTAAAGAAGGTTAAGGTTATTAAATCTTCTTTTGATTATGATGTTATTGCACTTATTAATTTTAATAAATATAGAACCAAAACTACCATTGAAAAGGTGAATGAGTATCGCATGATGAAAACCCAAATTAAAAAGATGGGATACAAGGATAGAAAGAAGATTATGGGTGGTGTAGGAATGAGGGATTATATATTTCAACAAACAGGTGTATCACAAAAAACCGAACATCAATTATCGTTTGTGGAACAGAATAATCCAAAACTTGCTGAAATGGTTTTAACAGGTGAAATTTCAATCAAAAGAGCATACCAAGAAATAAAGAAAATTGATTCTCCAAAAGGAATAGATGTTAAAGGAGATTTGAATGATTTAGAAAGTATATTAAAGAAACTTTATCCTAATGTAGATTACTCAAAAATAGAAAAGATAGTTAATAGAGTATATGGTAAATAATGTTTCGTGAGAACCAGTTCTCACAAAATTTATATTTAATATATTTGAAAAAAATAAACGAGAACCAAAGTTCCTGTTATCCGGAAACATAGACCTATAAACAATAGGTTTGTTCCACATATAAGGAGTTCGCTGCCATTTCACGAACTACTCAAGTCTTCTAAATAAGTTAATGAATCCTCTAGTGGCTTTATAACCTTTCCATTCCCTAGATTTGAAAACAGTATCTAATTCAGTATGAAAAATATGATTTGTATAATTACTTATGGTTTTTATAGAAATTGCCAAAATTATACTTAACACGTGACTTTCAGTATAACCTGCATTTAAAAATACGTTTACATCTTCTTCTGTAGGTAAACCTCTTTTATTTACCATTATACTTGTAAACTCTGAGAGCTTGCTAAATTTTTCGTGTGGTATTTTCTGATTATTTCTTATCGCTTCAGTAACTTTAACGGGCACATTCGAGGCTGTATCAGCTAACAAGCTATGTGCACCCATACAATAAACACAATGATTTTCAGCACTAATTGTAAGAAAAACGACTTCTGCTTCTGCGACTGTAAAGCCACTTTCTTGACGGAATAATTTGTAACCGTACATATACGAATCTAAAAGCCCTGGACTGTTCGCCATTGCCTTATACATATTTGGAATCATTCTGTTTTCCTTTTTAGCCTTTTGAAGTAATTCAAGTTGACGTGCATTACCGTCTTTCAATTCAATTAATGACAATTTTGTTTTAAACGTTTTCATAAGATTATGTTTTATTTATACATAGTTTATTTTGTAAAGCTACTAACTTTTAGTTACTTTTACAATAGGTTTAATTAATGAAACCTTATTACCGTATGGAAACTGTTACTGAAAATCAAATAGTTGAAAGAATAAAAAAATTAAAAAATAAATTTCCTGACTTTACTATTGGAGCACCAACAAGTATTTGTCCTATTCGCGATGTATTATCAACAGCATCTGATAAATGGAGTATCTTAATCATTCTATTTTTAGGCTATTCTAAAGTTTTACGTTTTGGTGAACTTAAAAAATATGTATCGCAAATCTCATCTAAGGTATTGTCTGAAAGATTGAAGAAACTTGAGCGAGATGGTTATATTACTAAAAAGATATTTGCAGAAGTACCTATCAGGGTTGAATACCAACTTACATCATTGGGATATAAGTATTTAGAAAAGCTAATAGTACTTTCAGAATGGGTAACTGAAGAAATGGACACAATTGTAGAAAACAGAAAAAAATACGATAAGAAATAAAAACGGCAGAGAACACCGTATATAATTTATTGCTAGTTCTAGCCTACTTACGAAAATCCTAGCGGACTTTATTGGTCGGTAATTATTTACTAAATTAGTTACTTAAAACACGCAACAAACCATATACAACAACGTTGCAAGTAATAGCGGAAACCACTCAAATTGAATAAATTATATGACAAAAAAACGAACTAAACAAATACTTCAAATAAATCAGAAAATTGGTGCTTCATTAATATTGATAGGCACTGTATTTAATCTTCAAGATTGGTCTTACGGAAAAATAATTTTAATTTTTGGAATTATTTTAGGAGTAAGCTCGTTAATTTATGAAAATTTTATAATGAAAGATTAATTATAAAATTTGTTATTAATTAAATCCTTTTTTCAATTCACAATCTTGGAAAAGGAACAAAAATAAATTTAAAGTAATTTTATGGAATTCTTAATCAAACGGAACTGAAAGCAAAAAATCACTCTTACGGAATTTAGAAAGTTTGCGGAATTAAAAAATAGAGTTGAAGATAATTAATGGAATGAAAAAACTACTTGCAACAACGTGTATAATTTATTGCTTGGTTTTAGCCAATTTACGAAAGTCTTCGAGGATTTATGGGATTTGATTTGGTGGGAACCAGTTTCCATGAAATTTATATATACAGATATATTTATTCTTTTTTGAAAACTAAAACTGGTTCAACTTTCATATAAGTTTCTTTGTTTTCATCGTAAACTCTATTAACGATGTTTTCAGTTGATAAACCAATAAAACGATTCATTTTCATTCCAATTTGAAATTCATATTTCCATCCGATTTTCTCTAACATATTTATTGTATCTAACTCCAATTCAAATTGTTTATTTTTAATTGAAACATCACTAATATTCACCAAACAATATCCTCCATCCTTAACCATTTCAAATCCAATTTTGAATGTGTTGAATAGGAAATTTCCTAACCAATCTTTGTAATTTGAAAAGTGTAAATAACTCTGTTCTAAATCATCTGAATATTCTTCCTTTGCGAAGTACGGGGGTGAGGTTAAAATCATAGAACATTTACCCTTATATTTTTTATACTCATCTGTTTCTCTATAATTTACGGAACTCATTTTCTTAATTGAATAATCACTCTTTATTCCAAGTTCAGCATCTAAAAAACTACTGATTGAATCAAATGTATTGTGTGGTGAAAATAAATTTGAATTTACATCAACTCCCAAATATTTTATTTTACGATTGGAAATCATAGCACCTAAAAACCTACCTCCCCATCCAACTGAACTATCATAAACAATGTGTGAAGATTTATCATCTAAAAACTTCTCATAAATAGTTCGTGCAACCAACGGGTTGAAGTTTGTAGGGGTGTTAGAGAAACCAATTCTAATCAGATGAATAATGTGTGTGAATATCTTCGTTGAACTCTTATATCTCCTTATATTGAATTCGGTTTCTGAATCAAATAAAACTCCTAAATTATCAATATGATATTGTTTTATAAATCCATCCTTAACCAGTTTTTTCAAATCCTTTTTTGAATAAATTATATTATCTATTGGGGATTTCTTTTGTGGTAAAAAACTCCAGCCTTCATCCTTCCATTTTTGAAGTTCATTTTCATTCAAAATTCTTTTAGAAAATTCATAGGAATAATCCTGTTTCAGATTTCTGGTTAGTATTC
>Ga0209199_1002045_pt1 | contig 22525 bp, 18 predicted proteins | sample COGITO_mtgs_1105_7_FD_184805 | JGI IMG/M metagenome (GOLD analysis project Ga0209199, IMG submission 184805) | Pelagic marine microbial communities from North Sea - COGITO_mtgs_110523 (SPAdes) (version 2) | ecosystem: Environmental > Aquatic > Marine > Epipelagic ...
ACCAACATTAAATTGGGAATCAAGACCGGAGGACGTTTTTATTTCCGACTAGAAGTAGGCTATGGAATTGGTGACATTCCCGATACAATCGACGTTACAGGAGATTTTACTTATACTGAAAATGGTCAAACCATTAAAGGCAGTGGAACCCAAACAGAGGAATTCCCTACCATTCCGGGTGTTGGTACAAGCGGTGTTCTCATTGGGAACTTTGGCTTTGGAATTGCCTTTTAAAAAAACTACACCTATAGAAATCATTAGGTGAGTCATTGAAATTAGATCAGTGCCTGGACTCGATTTTTTTAAATTAATGTTACATTAGAAAATGATTCGCATAAAACATCTAGGTTTCTGTATCGGTATTTTTGGCTGTCTCTTTAAACTTATGTCATGGGCCGGTGCAAGCAGCTTATTAATCATAGGTTTGTCACTCTTGGGGATCTATTACCTTGCAAAGGTCTTTGAAAAGTAACGATCATGGCTCCTAACTATCTGAATATGGCAAAGCATAGCAGGAACTTTTCTGTTCCCATTAATACACTCCCAACTCCACCCTATTATACCTATTATTTTTTCAACACTGTTATCATATTTTATGGACCAAAAAAACACAATTAATCACGAATCACCTGGTAAATTTCAAGAAACCCGTTTTGAGAAAATTCACAATTTAACCTATTCTTCGGCTACCGAATCTTCTAAATTGGTTGCCCATGAAATAGCACAGCTCATCAAAACAACTGTAGATCGAAAATTTGTACTTGGGCTTGCCACAGGATCCTCACCAATTGATGTATACAAAGAATTGGTTTGGCTTCATCAAAACGACAATTTAAGTTTTAAAAACGTTGTCACTTTTAATCTAGATGAATATTATCCAATTTCTCCCAAAGAAGCGCAAAGTTATCATCATTTTATGCGTGTTCATTTATTTGATCATATTGATATTCCTAAAAATCAAATAAATATTCCAAAGGGGGATTTAACCCCAGATGATATTAGAGATTATTGCAAAATGTATGAAAATAAAATTGAATCCCTAGGTGGATTAGATTATCAACTATTGGGGATTGGAAGAACTGCTCATATTGGATTTAATGAACCAGGCTCCCATAGAAATTCTGTCACACGATTGGTAACCCTTGATCCACTGACATTAAATGATGCTGCAAAAGACTTCAATGGAGTTGAAAAAGTTCCTAAGAAAGCAATTACTATGGGAATTAATACCATAATGAAGGCCAAAAGAATTGTTTTACTCGCATGGGGTAATCACAAAGCAAGTGTTGTTGCTAAAACGATTGAAGGGCCAATAAGAGAGGTTGCTCCTGCTTCCTTTCTCCAAGAACACTCAAATGTAACTTTTATACTTGACAATGAAGCAAGTTCTGATTTAACCAGAATCAATACCCCATGGTTAGTTTTAGATTGTGAGTGGACAGAGGTTTTAACAAAAAAAGCGATTTTTTGGTTGTGTAAACGAGTTGGAAAATCGATATTAAAACTTACCCAAAGAGATTATTCTGAGAATGGTTTGTCTGGCTTGATTAACACCTACGGATCTGTCTATGAGTTAAATATTTGGATGTTTAACCAAGTGCAAAAAACAATTACCGGTTGGCCAGGTGGAAAACCAAAATATTCAGATGAAAATCGTCCTGAAAGGGCAAACCCATCTTCCAAAAGAAGTTTGATTTTTAGTCCGCATCCTGTTGACGATATAATCAGTATGGGCGGAACTATTTCAAGATTAATAGAGCAAGGACATCAGGTGCATATAGCCTACCAAACCTCTGGAAACAGAGGTGTTTCAAATGAACATGCTTTGAGATACATTGAAGTGTACTTACAAATTGAACCTAATCAATTAAATTTTCAAAAATTAAAGAATGAGATTTTAAATACAAAAGAAGGCCATACAGATTCTGTCGCCTTAAGGGAATTAAAGGGCTTTATTCGTGTAAGCGAATCACTAGAATCAGCTCGATTGCTAAACCTACCCAAAGAAAACGTTCATTTTTTAAATCTGCCATTTTATGAAAATAGAATCACAAAAAAAAATAACCCCAATAAAAAAGACCTCCAAGTGATTTCTTCACTCATTGAAAAGATAAAGCCTCATCAGATTTTTGCCGCAGGTAATTTAGGTGACCCACATTCAACTCAACGCCTTTGTTGGGAAATTCTTTTATCCTCTATAAGTGAACTTAAGTTAGAACCCTTTATGAAAGATTGCTGGGTATGGATGTACAAGGGTGGGTTGGAGAATTGGGATCTACAAGATATTGATATGGCCGTACCAATGAGTCCATCTCAAGTCAACCATAAAATCTCTTTAATTCACAAACATCAATCCCAGATTGATCAATTGCTTGTGTTGGAAGAAGACAATAACAGCATTTTACTAAGAACCTCTGAACTGAATAGGACAATCGCAAAAGAATATAATTTTTTAGGTATGTCTGAATACGAGGCAATAGAGACTTTTAAGCGATTTTACTTTTAGATTGAGAGCCTACTAATTCAATCAATTAGAATTTTATCCCCCTGCTTTAAAATAAAATACCGCTTTTTTAGTGCGAGTGAGAGTTGACTCTTCACTTCTCGATGGTACCCTTTAGCCCAGAAAAAAGTATTTTCGTTGACGACAACTGTAGAGTGATGTTGTGGTAAAATGTATTTTGGCTTTATTTTATTAATTAAAGTTAGGCTGCTTTTAATGTGCATATTGTGTTCAGTAGGTGAAAAGAAAAGCACATCAATATCCCTCTCCATGAGATGATCCTCTAAAAGGAAACTGTCACCTGGCTGAAGAAATCGCTTTCCTCCCACTTCTAAAACATAACCACAATCTTCTAGATTAGCCTTATAATATATCGCGAAATTTGAATTTCCATGGATTGCTCTAAGTGGAGAAACTTTTACCCCTAAAACTTCAAAAGGTTCTCTGGGCTTAGCAACGATGATCCGTTCTGGTGGAATATTCAATTCTTTTGCGATAGTGATACAGCTCTGAGGAATTACAAAAATACAACTTGATTTTTCAAGTAGAGTATTAGAAATACTTCTGGCAAAATGATCTTTGTGGCCGTGAGTAATAAAAGAAACATCCAATATTTCGGCTAATTCTTCTTCACTAATTGGCGGTGACTGTTTTCTTTTGTCATAGTTTAGAAGAATATCAGTAGAAATAACCAACCCGTTAGATTTAATGATCCAACCATTGTGACCTGCCCACCACAGTCCCACACCATCGGAATGAGATATTATTTGTTGTTTAAGGGAAGAATCGATTTGTCCCGATAAGGAAATGGTCCACAAAAAGAGAACAACTAGCCCGTTTTCCTTAAACAAAATACGATTATTTCTTTTCTTCATTTAACCAATATTCTAACCAAGGTATGCTGTAAAAATGGGTCCAACCAAACACACGTAAACCTTGCAATGGATTCCAATTGGAAATAAACCTCCCACTGGGTTTGGTAAGCACTCCATTATCTGGAAGTCTGGAAGCCTTTAACAAGGCATCTCCAAGCGATTTTTGCGTGTCATAACTATATAAGTCCTTTTCAACTGAATCAGATTGAAGCAATTCAGAGCGCGTTTTGGCTACCGTTAAAAAGCTCTCCTCTTTTGTAAGCTCATACCCTACTAGCAAACTGTGAATGGTGGAGAGTAAAGACTCATATTCATGATTGTAGGGTGGATTATCTCTCACAGCTCTAGCGTGTCTAATAAGTCCTTGTTTAACAGTATTATCTTTCGTTAATTGATAATATTTATATAACCCATGGGATACATAAACCTGAGAATACCCATAGCGATCAATAACAAAGCTATCGTATTGATCAGCACCATTTTGTAAATAAAGCATTCGCTCTACGCGGTCTTCCAAATCTTTTAAGTATTTAGGGTCTTTGGTTGCATCCCAAGCTTCTACGAGATTCCATACCGACAAATACAATCTTCTCCCTGTTAATCCATGATTCCCCCACTGTCTGCGTAAGTAGGAATCTGCCGTTAATCGTGCAATTTCGAGACCTCGATGGTACCCTGTTAAATAATAAGAAGCGATCCAGCCTTGATTCCAAACATGTGCGCTGAGGAGGGCAGACCAATGTTGAGAAGCATGTCTTCTTCCAATTCCCAAATATGGGGAGGCCTTTGAAGCAGTGGAAGTAGCATTTTCGATTTCCCAAAAATCAATCGCATCATTTGTATCACCATAATACTCAGGGTCTTTAGGCCAATGTACGTTGTCTACATCCATGGTGTGTCTACTCATTGCTTCTGCAGCGCGATAGTAAACAGGGTCACCTGTTCGCATAAATTGCATCCAATACATAAAATCAATTGCTGGTTCGTTATTTTCCCATCGAATCCATTGGTCTTTAAAGAATATATTTTTTTGATCTCCGTAGTCGAACATTCCATACCAGGGTTCCCAATCTTGATTAAAATTTTGCCAATGAAATTTGTAATCTATTGAGCGCTCATAACCGCTATCTGTATCGCTTCTGGGAGAAAATTTACCATACACCTCGCTATGTGAATACACAGAAGGGGCAGCACTTGCCACAGGAGGATTCAAGAAATAGGCCATGGTAGTCTTCAACTCATTTCTACCAATACTAACTTTGTGAAAGTGATATACCAGTTCACTGGTCTTAGTAATTCCCTCAGCAAAATTAGCAATCATGCCTTGGTCTGGCTTTAAGTCTGAGCGTTCAAAGCTCATAGGTGATGCATTTGGCGACCACAAATAAGCGATGGCCTCTTGTTCTGAATCATTATATAGAATCTCTTTTGGGTATTCTTTAAGAAAATTCTTTATCCCAATACTAATTCCCCATTTGTTATCACTTATGCTTGCCCAACCTTCTCCACGTTGAATTTGTTTTTTTAAAACAGTCCCCACATGGATTTTTGCATTAAAACCTGTAATTCTCTTTTCTGGTGAACTATTGAACTCTCGAGTAAGTTTTGGTCCTCCTTGAAAAATGGATGCACTGCTTTTACTTTTTAAAGAATCAATAAAAATCTGTTCGATCCCTTCATCACTCCAATTTCCAAGTTTATAAGCAGTAGTAAATTTTTTATTGTATGTAAGGTTGTATTTTAAATTAAAACCCATTGATTGAATCTGATCGTTTGGTATAATCCAACCCTTATCTTCCGTTTTTTTATTATCATTAAATGAATTTGAATAGCTAGTGGCTATATTATCATAATTGGAGGAAGATTGATCGTGCATATCAGCCACACCAGTATAAGTCATTGTGTGTAGAACTTTGATATACGATTTGCCAGCATAAACATGAACTCGAATTATGAAAGGAGAATTTCTATTATCTTTTCTACCATAAGAATACTCGCCTTCAATCCTAATGATCGAGTGGAGTGGACCAGAACCTTTTTCTCTAACCGTCCTGTTTACTGTCGCTGTAGATGGATCAATACCCTGAGCATCTAAAAGATCCAAAAAAGATCCTCTACCGTTAACAGATGTCGCAATTTGATCTGTTTCACTGAAACCATCCCCATCCACATCAAAAAGCACATTGTCAATAAATCCACCTTTACCTTTTAAAATATTAAACTGTAATAATCCAGTATTTACTATGGTAGTTTGTCCTTTCCGTTGTGCGTTTTTTATTTTTATAACCGGCCCTTTTATAGGAGCTTTAGAAACTCCTTCCCCGAATTCAACTTGATAGTTTTGATCACCTGTTGAAAAGAAAAAAACCCAAACCCATTTAATACTATCATCAACAGGCGCCCATGAAGTAACCTCTGTTGTTTGACAAGGAATTTCTTTGCCATTCTTATCCAACAAACGAATGTTATCTGATGAAAATAACTCCCCTTGAGCGAAAGGTATGCCAATTGTAATTGGAGCTCCCGCAATATTTTTACTGATTTTGATGGGCTTGATTTCAGCACCATAAATTAGACCACATGCAAAAATCCAAAAAGCTAAAGTTAAAAGAGAGGGCGAACTGTTAATGTATTTCATTGTATTGTAATTAGTTTATTGATAACATAAAGCTGCTGCTCCTTTAACGGCAATATCTGAGTCCTCAGAGGGGACAATTTTTAAATTAGATATAGAATTTTGAAAGGCAAATTGTTCAAGACTTGAGTAAATACCATCTTTAAAAAAAGAATAGGCTTTGCTGACTGAACCACCAAGAATAATCAACTCAGGATCATATGCATATAAAACTTGGGTAATTAAATTCCCAAGGTGCTTTCCGAAATCAGTATACATTGAGAGAGCTACCATGTCACCCGAATTAGCTTTTTCAAATGCTTCTTGGCCAGTAATGGAATGAATATTTTCGAAGAACTGACCACTGCAATAATGCTCAAAGTTATCTTCTTGATAGGCTAACATTCCAAATTCACCAGCACCAGCATTAAAACCGTTGTATAGTTTCTTATTAATGATGATTCCTCCGGCAATTCCTGTTCCAATACTAAGGCCAACAAATGAATCAAAGTCTCTCCCTACACCAAAATGGAGTTCTCCTAGAGAAAAACAATTTGCATCGTTATTAATGTGAACTGGGATTTTAAAATGGGCCTCCAAGATGTCTTTTAAGTATACTTTTTTCCATGAGGGTATATTTTGTACATCATACACAATTCCCAATTGCTGATCAACTACGCTTGGAACTCCAATTCCAATGCCCACTGCATCTTGATCAATTACTTTAGCAATCACATCTTTAATAACATCCAAGACTTCTTCTTCAGTTCCTTGACTTGGAATAAGTGATCGGATAGATTTTTCACAAGATTGATTAACTATTTTGGCGATATGGACTTTTGTTCCACCTAAATCTACTCCGATATAAGCCATATGATTTATTTACTATTTTTCTTTTTAGAAAAAGTCAGGAACGTTTCATTATTGATTAATGGCTTTGACCAAAATCCAATAGAGAGGATAAATAAAAGCGTAATAAACAGGAAAACCATTCCTATTCGAAGGCCAAAAACATCTCCTAATCCTCCTACAATAAAGGGAACAACAGCTCCTCCAACAATTCCAGTAACAAGTATACCTGAAAAAGAGCCGTGGGCTTCTGCAACAGAATTTAAAGCTAACGAAATTATAATTGACCACATCGTGGCGATAAAAAAGCCTATGGCTGGGAAGGCAATTAAAGCTTGTGCGCTGTTTCCAAAAAGGGCCATCAATAATGCTAAAATAGAAGCGGTTGAAGTAACAATAAGAACTTTTCTACTATCTAAAAACTTTAAAAGAACTAGTCCTAAGAGCGTACCTAAAGTCATCATACCCCAAAAATTAGAAACGGTTTTAGCGCCTTGGACTTGAGGGTCAATATCATGATAAACAGCTAAAAATTGTGAAATCCAATTAGCAATACCTTGCTCCGTCCCAACGTAACAAAAAATTGCAAAGAAATACAATAATACCATTGGTTTTTTGAGGAGCATTAGATGGGTGTCAATCGCCCCAGTTTTTTCATCCTCTTTTCGTTGAACTACTGGAAATTCAGAAAACATAATAACAAAGACCATTAATAAGGATATAATGGCAAAAATCCAATACAATGAAATCCATTCTAAACCTGGTATTGTGATTTTTGAAAGTAATTGAGTTGTCCAACTATTGGATTGATTTATGTCCGCTGAATTAATGACTATATATGAATACACAAGTGGACTAAGGAAAGAAGCTAAGCCAAAAAACAACTGCCCTAAAACAGAATTAAAGGCAAAATCTTTTTCTCCACCAATTGTTCTAAGCAATGGGTTTATTGCAACTTGTAGCATCGCCATCCCAGACCCAATTAGAAACAGAGAGACCAGATAAAAAATATAGTGCGCGTTAAAAGCGAATAAAAAAGCACCCACCGAAGAGATTAAAAAGGCCATAATCATGACCTTTTTCTCTCCATATAATTCTATTAAAATTCCCGAGGGTATTGACATCACTCCATAAGCAATAAAAAAGGCAAATGGAAGGAATGCTGCCATTGTTAAACTCAATCCAAAGCTTTCAATTATATCAGGTACAAGCGGGCCTATGATATTTGTTAGAAAGGAAATAACGAAAAAAATGATAAGTATTAAGCCTACCAAAAGTAGTTTTTTTTTCATAAAAGAAAACTTAGTTTTTTAGCATTGGGAAAAAATTTCTAATATTTTCTTCAGAGGGCTGAAAACCGTACTCAGCAACTTCAAATGACTCAACATACTTTACTTTTTTCGCAGCATTTTCGCCATACCATTTAACAAGTGTGGACTGTTTCTTGGAGTCAATGTTCCCTGATCTCTTCTTTGTTCTCTCTGCAAGCCATGCGCGTCTTTCTTTTGGTGATGTTGGGATTTTCGCCACACTAGCATCTCCTCCATTTGTCCAAGGAAGCCATTCATACATTTGAGAAGTATGCGCATCTAACCCATCTATTTTTAATTCAATTGTTTCATCAATTGAAATGACAATATCAGCCTGATGCTGGTAAGGCTTTTGGAAGCGGTCTTCCATATACAGGAACAATGGGTTTTTTGCTAATGGAGGTGTGTCTGGACATACGTTTGGAACAATCACCATATAAGAAGCATCGACAACAACCTTTCCTGCATTTCTATGATCAGGATGATAGTCGTTCGGGCGTAACCCTAAAACAATATCTGCATCCCACTCTCGAATAGCTCTAATAACCTGGTGTCTTACAGCCAAAGATGGAAGTAATTCCCCATCATGATTGTCTAAGGTTTGGTATTCTGCAATTCCAAGGGCCTTTCCTGCATTTTCAGCCTCTTTTCTTCGTCTGTTACCCAGTGCACCACCGCCCTCAGATTGGTGGCCAGCATCTCCACTGGTGAGTGCCAAGAATTTAACGTTATGCCCCATTTTAGCAAATAAGGCTGCAGTGCCACCGAATTTACTATCACAATCATCGGGGTGAGCACCTATAGCGATAATGTTTAATTTTTTTTCTTGTGCATTAACCAATGTTATAGAAACAAAGGCAAATAGCAATAGTGCTAATTTTCTCATAATGAAATCTGTTAATTTTAGATAAAAAAGGCATCATTTAGGTTTAAATGATGCCTATATAGTTAGTTAATATCCCGGATTTTGTGAGAAATTGGAGTTTAAATCTAATTCTCTTTGTGGAATCGCAAACAAGAGCTTTCCATTAACATTTTTCCCTTGAGCTGCCAATACAGTTGTGGCTTTATTCATTCTAAGTAAATCTGGCCATCTGTGGTTTTCAAAAGCCAACTCAACTCTTCTTTCATGCAGAAGTTTGTCTGTAAAGGTTCCAGGCGTGTTCTGGTCGATTGGTGCTAAACCTGCGCGAGTTCTTACCTGGTTTATTAATCCGTAAGCTTCATTTGTTTCTCCAAGAGACTCAGCCAACATTAATAATACATCCGCATACCTCAACACTGGCCAGTTATTTGGCGCATCGTCGTCTGTAAAAGGATTTGTAGATCCAAATTTGATCGTATATCCTGTACTTGTTCCGGTAACTCCTTCTATAGAAGCGGCAAATCGTAAATCTCCATTTTCATAAGCATCAACAAGATCTTGCTCTGGGATATTCCGCTGTCCAGAAGTGACCGATTGAGATAAAATCCCATGAAATTGGCTTGTAAAACTATTCCCTTGGCTTCCTAATCCGCCTTGAAAATCAACTTCAAAAATTGATTCATCATTGTATTCGTTAGCTACTCCCCACAGATCACTGTAGTTTGCAACTAGAGAATAACCATAGGTTAAAACTCTGCGTAATACTGATTCTGCATTAGAAGAATCTCCCATAGTTAGATAGACCTTACCCAAGAGGGCAGCTGCTGCTCCTTTTGAAATTCTACCATTGGAAGTACTCGCTTTGGAAGGCAGAGCTGATTCAGCCAATGCAAGGTCAGCGGCAATTTGAGCATAAACGACTGAAGCTGGTACTTGTTGGTGATTGTTGCCTTCCTCTACTGAAGCCGTTTCTGATAGAATCAGTGGAATATTTCCAAAAAGTACGGCCAAATTATAGTAGTAAAACGATCTAAGAAACAATGCTTCGCCCTTAAGACGCGACTTTGTTGATGCATCCATTGAAATATCATCAATTCGATTTAAAACAATGTTCGCTCTCGAAATTCCAAGATATGAAGTTGCCCAAGCATCTTCCGTGATATTACTAGTAGAAATCTCTGTGAAATTATCGAAAACCGTTACTTCCTCTGCTAATCCAGTTCCATCCCAAAAGGTGTTATCAGATCGTAACTCTTGAAGAATCCAGTAACTTTGATTGAATGCTCCATTGTCTTTTAAGGTACTGTAAATTGCATTTACAGCAACCTCCATGTCACTTGCAGTGTTGTAAAAATTATCTGCATTGCGCTCAGAAATTGGCGCTAATTCAGTAAATTCTTTTGAACAAGAGACAAAAACGAGTAAAATTATTGTGTATATATTATAGTTTAGTTTCATGTCTATATAATTTAAAATTTAGCATTGATTCCTATGGTGATAACACTTGATAAAGGATAAGCACCGTAGTCCTCACCTTGTACATTTGTATTTTCATCTTGGTTATTAACTTCTGGGTTAAACCCTAGATAATCTGTTTTAGTGAATAAGTTTGTTCCAGACAAGTATAGTCTAAGATCTTCGACTTTCCCTCCAAGTTCATTTTGTGGGAAATTATAGGCCAAAGTTACATTTCTAAGTCTTAAATAAGATGCGTCTTCAACTTGATAACTTGAAGGTCGGTTGTTACTATTTCCCGTCTGACGATTGGCTCTAGGAATTGATCCATTTCCAGGTTGAGCTTCAGATCTCCAACGATTATTCCATTCACTGTAACTGTTGTAATTAGCTTCTCCATTACCCATGTGACGTCTAGTGAGGTTTAACACCTCATTTCCTTCAACTCCTTGTAAGAGAAAACTAAATTCAAAGTCTCTGTATTCGAAACGGTTATTCATACCGTAAGTAAAATCAGGTAAATAATTTCCAATAACTGTACGGTCAGCAGAATTAATAAAACCATCTCCATTAACATCAACCCATTTAAAATCTCCAGGACGAGGTGTAGCAACCTGATCAACTATACCGCTATTATCAATCTCAGCTTGATTTTGATAAATTCCATTGGTTTGATATCCATAGTAACTTCCTACAGCTTCTCCAATTTTTGTAATATGTCTATTTCCAGCTGCACCACTACTTAATATAGGATCTCCAGATGGGCCTAATTTTGTAACTTCATTGTTGATTGTAGAAAAATTAAAATCTGTTGTCCATTTTAACTCACCAACTAAATTTCTACTGGTTAAACTAATTTCAATACCTTTATTTACAACTTCTCCTATGTTTGTTAATGCATTTGTAAAGCCTAATGCGGAAGGAATTTGAACCGCTAATAATAGATCAGTTGTTTTACTTTGAAAATACTCAAAAGATCCATAAATTCTATCATTTAAAAAGCCAAAATCCAGTCCAATATCGATTGAAGCTGTTTTCTCCCAACTTAAATCCTGATTACTTATGGTCGAAGGAGCTATTCCATTGGTTAGTGTTCCGTCAAAAGTTGTATTGTAAGTACTCAATAGACCAATAGAAGCATAATTAGGAATTAAAAAATTCCCTGTTTGCCCCCAGCTTGCTCTTAATTTCAAGTCACTTAGCCAGTCAGCACCAATGTCTTCTGAAATTCTGTATCCAGCAGATAATGCAGGAAAAATACCCGTCTTGTTTCCCTTACCAAATCTTGAAGATGTATCAGATCGTAAAGAGGCTGTTGCTAGGAATCGATCTTCATAAGAATAATTTACTTTGGCTAACATTGAAACCAATGACCATTCTTCTTGAACTGCAGTTCCCTGTGATATTTGGCCTCCACTAATTGTTTTTACTAAATCATCTGGAAAGTTATCTGCAACTGCTGTACTGATATTAATTCTTTCTTTTTGTGCAGTATATCCAACTAAGGCATCTATTCTATGGCTACCAATTTCTTTGTTGTAGTTAAGTGTTTGTTCTGCTACCCAGCTTAAACTATTTGAAGAACTTGTTTGACCATATGTTTCTCCAGAAGAAGATGTTCTGTAAAGTAAACTACTTGCTCTATAAAAGTTACGGCTGTAATTGTTAACGTCTACACCGAAATAACTTTTAAAAATTAAATCGCTCGTAAGATCATATTCCATGAAAATATTTCCGAAGGTTCTATTCTGATTCAAGCGGTCATCAACAGCCTGAATAATCGCTAAAGGATTACTCGCTGATGTGAAAGAAGATGATTGTCCTGCTGGAGTTAGAATATAACTTTGATTGTTCAATTGGTTGATGCTTCCATCTGGATTATATGGCTTAACAAATGGTGCGTGGACAATACCTGAATACACAATTCCAGGAGGACGTGCAAAATAAGGAGACCCCGCAGGAACTTTATCTGAAACAATATAAGAAGGAGCAAGATTTAGACCAACTCTTGTTCTATCGTTTAAATCAACTTCAAGGTTTACGCGTAAACTGTATCGTTTAAAATTCGATTTTTCAATAATACCGTCTTGATCAAAATAATTCCCAGAAATGAAATAACTTGAATTATCTGATCCACCTGAAACAGAAAGATTATGGGTTTGGACCAAAGCAGATCTAAACAGAGTGTCTTGCCAGTCATTATCTACACCAGTTGGATTAAGAACATCATCTGCAAGTCTCCAAGCACCATTTGTTCTCACGCTATTTGGATCAGAGGCGCTAGCCCCAGCAGGTCCATTTTGTAAGTATGCATTGTTTGTTGCTTCTTTATTGTACTCTATTAATTCCGCAGAATTCATCAAGTCCAGTCTATTGGCAACAGACTGTGTTCCAACAAAAGTATTATAGGAGAAAGACGGTGCTCCTCCTTTTTTTCCTCTTTTGGTCGTAATAATAACGACTCCATTCGATCCTCTAGATCCATAGATGGAGGCCGTTGAGGCATCTTTCAAGACCTGAATAGATTCGATGTCATTTGGATTCAAGTTGGCTAGAGGATTTTGACTTGGTGGGCGAAAACGCCCTGAACCTCTTCTAAAGTTATCTCCCTGAACTCCAAGATCGACATTTTTAGAAATTGGAAAACCATCTACAACATATAATGGCTCATTTCCAGCAGAAATTGATCCAATACCACGAACTCGTACGGTTGCCCCTGCTCCAGGCTCTCCAGAGGGCTCTGTTACTTGCACTCCAGCCATTTGACCTTGGATGGCATTTTCAAAACTAGCCAAAGGAAGGTCTTCTATTTGCTTAGCCGATATTGATGAGACAGCACCAGTAATATTTCTTTTCACTTGTCTGCCATATCCTGTGATGACAATCTCATCGAGGGCTGACGCTGATTCAGTTAAGGAGATATTCGTTTGGTCCCCAAAATCAGAAGCTAAAATCTGAACAGAATCAAAACCTAAATAGGAAACAAGAATTGTTGCTTCAGGCCCAGAAACTGTCAGGGTAAACCCACCATCGAAATCTGTAATTACCCCATTTGAAGAGCCAATTTCAATAACAGTCGCACCAGGAAGTGGAGAACCTGTGTCATCTGTAACATTACCTGTCAAGGTAAGTTGAGCAGAATTCTCTTGTTTAGATTGAATCCCTTTTGTTGAAGTTTTGCTAAACGCATTCGTCAAATCATTTTTTAAATGATATTCTTCAGCTTCTTTATCATTTGGGTTCGCATAAGTAAAATTATACGATCCAAATAAAAAAGTAAACAAAAGAAGGGTCACTTTTACATTGTTTTTCCATCCAATTTTAACACTTGAGCTAAAATTTAAAGATGATTTTTTGTAATCCATAATCATAAATTTTATTGTTAGATTAATATTACTAAATATTAAATATTGTTAAATTTAAAATTTTATTTAGATTTTTTGTTTTAAAATTAAAATAAAATAAAAAAAAAACGTGAGCAAAAACAAAACACATTCATAATTAGACTCACAGAGGCAGAAGTAAAAAAGTACAAATAAGTATCAGCATCTAATGGTTTAACCGTTTCAGGATTTGCTAGATACAGTATCGCAAGAGCAAGTGTTATTCTTAATGCAGTAAAAGAAGAACTGATTCAAATTGCACATCAAAAAGGGATGGTTTTGAATGAGTACCTCAAATACTTTTAGTTAATAAAATACTCTAAAATACAGTTAATAGCCATTAGTATCATCCCATATGTACTTAACAAAGTATTCAGATACTGCTAATCTTCTCCCCAACTATCTTGAAAAAAACACCAACACCAAGTTTAGCCCACAAATAAAGAAGGAATAATATTGCTATAAGTAAAATGGTTTTTTCATAACAATTAAATATAAGAAATTATACCAAATTAATCCTATAGTTAAATAACTAAGTCTTCGGAAGGGTTTTATTCCACTTTGCAGGAACAGTTGGAAATAGCGCATAAAAAAAGGGAGTCCTAAGACTCCCTTCGAAAAGGGTGGAAGATCGGTTTCGAACCGACGACCTCCTGAACCACAATCAGGCGCTCTAACCAACTGAGCTACAACCACCGTTTATGCGGCAAATTTACATTATTTTTTTAGCTGGTCAAAACTAAGTTTAACAATTATTGAATGTTTTTAAAATCATTGATTAATGGAGTACGTTCCACGGTAAAACCTTCGGCAGCTTCTACATTACTGAGACGACCTAAATTCTGTGCTCTATAACGTACACTTTCAATGAAATTCTTACTACTTATTGGTGTTGAGGGCTCTTTACTGCTTGGGTCGAAAAATTGGCTAGAATAGGCTTCTATAGACGCTATTTTAGCGTCAAGATGTGCCGAAATATCCACTACAAAATCTGGCGTAATTTCTTTCCATTGAATATAGTGGTATACATGCTGAGGGCGCCAAGGCTGCTGCGGTTTTCCTTCCTCATCTTGGGTCTCAATTTTCTGCAAGCCTGCTAAAAAGCAAGCAGCGCTAACCAACTGACTTCCTTTTCCGTGATCAATATGACGGTCTTCAATGGCATTGCATAAAACTATGCTGGGTTGGTGTGTTCTAATCTGTTGGATGACTGCACGCTGGTGCTCTTCATCATTGACAAAGAAAGCATCGCGAAAGGCGAGGTTTTTTCGGAAAGACACCTGTAGTAGCTCAGCTGCATTCATCGCTTCTTGCTTGCGGATTTCTGCCGACCCACGTGTTCCTAGCTCTCCACGAGTAAGATCAACCATGCCAACTGTTTTTCCTTGTGCAATGGCAAGAGCAATGCTTCCTCCACAACCCAATTCAATATCGTCTGGATGTGCGCCAAAAGCGAGGATATCAACCTTCATTTGCGGCGTTTTTTAAAGCGTTGTCCACATCTCTTTTCAAATCTTCCAAGGTTTCAATTCCGACGGAGAATCGCACCAAATTATCGGTAATTCCTTGCTTCAGCCTTCCTTCAGGAGAAAGTAATTTATGTGATGTAATAGATGGAATGGTAATGGTACTCTCCACCCCTGCTAAACTAACAACAGGCTGAATAATTTCGAGGTTTTTTTCAAAAGCAGAACGATCCACAATTGCAGTCATTTCAAAAGACATCATTCCCGTGAATCCATGCATTTGCTTTTTGGCCAAGGCATGGTCTGGATGCGAGGCTAAACCTGGATAGTATACTTTTGAAATTAGCGGATGTTCTTCTAAAAAGTGCGCCAAAGCAAGTGCGTTTTCATTTTGCTGTTTCACCCGAATGGCCAGGGTTTTGATACTGCGTTCCAATAACCAAGCAGAAATATCGCTTAGGTTCCCCCCAAGGCTCTTTGCTATAGAAAAAATACGTTCCATGTGGGCTGCTGAACAGGCAACTGCACCAGCTAAAATGTCACTATGTCCTCCCAAGTATTTTGTGGCAGAATGCAAGACAATATCAATTCCAAACGCAATGGGGTTTTGATTTACCGGTGAAGCAAAAGTATTATCGATCATCGACACCAACTGGTACTTTCTGGCGAGCGTAGCAATGGCGGCTAAATCAACAATCTTCATCAAAGGATTACTCGGCGTTTCCACATAAATAACCTTAGTGTTGGATTGAATTTTCGCTTCAAAAGAGGTTGCATCCAAGGCATCTGCAAAGGAATACTCGATGCCGTATTTATTAAAATGCTCCACAACAAGATTTGTTGTTCCACCATATAAATCGTTTTGCAACACCACATGATCTCCTTTGTGTAAATAGGCAAGCAAAGCTGTTGAAATGGCCGCCATTCCAGAGCCAAAAATCAAGCCTTCCTCTGCCCCTTCCAAGGCAGCGATTTTCTTGGCTAAACCTGCTTGATTGGGTGTATTGAAATAGCGAGGATAGCGGTCCGTTTCTTCATACGAATAGGCAGTCGACATATACAGGGGAGAAATGGCTCCTTTGTATTGTTCGTCTTTCAATTGCCCCTCATGGACACATTGGGTTTCAAATTGTTTCTTTTTCATGGAATTATTTTGTGATCCACTCTATAACTTCTGGATCAACGGGAGAGGTGCGTGGAGAAATCACTTTTTCGAGCACACCTTCTTCATTGATCAAATATTTTTGAAAATTCCAAGTCACCTTAGAATCCATTATACCATTCTTTTCTTTTTGGGTTAAGAAAGCATAAACAGGGTGCATGTCTCTTCCTTTAACGCCAATCTTGGCCATCATAGGGAAGGTCACTCCGTAGTTGCGTTCACAAAACGCGCCTATTTCTTCGTTTGTTCCAGGTTCTTGTGCTAAAAAATCGTTGGCAGGAAAACCAACAATTACAAAGTTTTCTGCTCCATACTGCTCGTAGAGCGCTTGCAAATCTTTGTATTGCGGAGTTAAACCACATTTTGAAGCCGTATTGACCACCATAACCTTTTTGCCTTTCAAGCTCGAAAAGTCAAATGTTTCCCCTTCAAGGGTTTCAACCGTAAATTGATGTAAAGAGTTTTCCATAGTTGTTTGTACGTGTAATGTGGTGACCATTAATGCCACCATGAGTAAACAATTCTTTTTCATGCGATATAACTGTTAAAAAAGAACAGCAATGCAAAGTACATCATGCCCTAGAGTTAGGCAAATCTATACCAATAATTTAAACCAATTCTGCCGATAAACCTTCGTCTAATAAACGAAGACAACGTGGTTTCAAGTCCTCCAATGATCCTGTTTTAACCTCACATTTTCCATTGTAATGAACAATATAGGCACACTGTTCGGCCTGTTCGGCCGTCTGATCACATATACGGACCAAACAACTGATCACGTGATCAAAGGTATTGACATCGTCATTGTGCAAGATGATATGATGTTCACTTGCTGTCAAGACAGCCGTTTCTTCTTGTTCTTGTGTAGCGGGAAAATCAGTCATTATTTTTTATAAAAATGGGCTGCCACCCAGTTATCTTTTTGTTGGTAGTCTACCATTTGCAATCCGTTTTGGTTGGCTTTAGATTCAATAGCGGGGATGTCATGGGTATAAAAACCACTCAAGAATAGTTTTCCGTTTGAGCGCAAACGCTCTGCATACAAGGGTATATCCAACAACAATACATTCAAATTGATATTGGCTATGATCGTACCGTACTCTTTTTCAGGAATCAGTTGTCGATCACCTTCAATGGCATTAACTTTTTTGCAGTCATTCATGGCTGCATTTTCAACTGTATTTTCAAAACACCAGGACTCAACATCTATTGCATCGATGGATACTGCGCCAAGCTTCTCAGCTAAAATAGCCAACACCCCCGTACCGCAGCCCATATCTAAAACAACTTCATCTTTTGGGGGGTTGTTCAATAGGGTGTTCAACATCATATGGGTTGTTTGATGATGACCCGTCCCAAAGCTCATTTTTGGTGTAATGACCAATTCAAACGGAACATCAATGGGGGCATGAAAATGCGCTCTAACGGCACATTTATCCTCTATCAAAATGGGTTGAAAATCAGATTCCCAAACCGCATTCCAATTTTCTGGAGGAATAGCTGTTAAACTCCAACCTATATCCAAACCATTTTCAACCAATGGATACAATTGATCCAATAAATCGGGAGTCCAACTTTCTTCTTTAATATAGGCTTCAAGTCCTTCGGTTGTTTCCACAAAACTTTCAAAGCCCATTTCACCCAAAAAAGCAAGAGCAATTTCTTGTCCGCTCTCTAGTGGAGAAATGGTTAACTTCAGTTGAATATAGGTTGTTGCCATTTATATTGATTGAACGATTGCAAAAAAATCATCGGCATTAAGCGCTGCACCACCAATCAATCCGCCGTCTACATCAGGCTTAGAAAAGATTTCTTGCGCATTGGCAGGCTTAACACTTCCGCCATACAAGATAGCAACATTTTCAGCAATGGCTGCACCAAAACCTTCTGTAACTAAATTTCGTATGAAAGCATGCATCTCTTGAGCTTGTTCAGGGGAAGCTGTTTCACCAGTTCCAATTGCCCACACAGGTTCGTAGGCTAACACAATGTATTTCCAATCGGACGGATTAAGATCAAATAGTGCTTTGCGCAATTGGCCTTCAACCACCGCAAAATGATTACCGGTTTTACGATCTTCTAATTCTTCACCAAAACAAAAAACAACTTCCATATCGTGGGCTACTGCCGTCTTCACCTTTTCAGCCAAGGCTTCGTCAGTTTCATTGAAATAAGCACGTCGCTCTGAGTGACCAAGAATCACAGAATTGACCCCCACACTTTGCAGCATTCCTACTGATATCTCACCCGTATATGCTCCGTTGTTCGCTTGATGCATGTTTTGCCCAATTACCTCAATAGCTGAATCACTAAGTTCAGTCACAGCCTGCGCTAAATGAATAGAGGTTGGGGCTATTTTAACCTCAACACCATTAAAACTCCCCTTCGCCTTTAGGGCAGAAATAAAAGCAGTTGTCTCTTGTTGATTGTTGTTTAGTTTCCAGTTACCGGCTACGATTTTTTTTCTCATTTTGTTTAATTAAAAGGGTTTGCTTTAGGATCAATATACATATATAAAAAATCAACTAAGATGTTGATTAGTGTAAATAAACTAGCTATGACCAGTACTGCTCCCATAACCACAGGAATATCGAGCGTGGTTAAGGCAGTGACGATTTCTTTTCCAAGTCCGCGCCAGCCAAAAATATACTCTACAAAAACAGCCCCTGCCAACATGGAAGCGAACCAACCAGAAATAGCTGTTATGACTGGATTCATGGTGTTTTTGATGGCATGACGGTAAACAGCTTGAAAGGGACTCAAGCCTTTAGCAAAAGCAGTTTTGATGTACTCTTGTGTCATCACATCTATAATTCCTGAACGTACCAATTGCACAATCACAGCGATTGGGCGAATCCCCAATACCACGGCAGGCAAAATTAAATTCTGTAGCTGTAGTTGCTTTCCTTCACCAAAATCATCCATTTCATAGAGGCTCCCAGTCATATTTAGGCCAGTATAGTCGGCCAATACATGGCCAAAAATCCATGAAAATAAAATAGCACTAAAGAAAGAAGGAACACTCATGCCAAAAGTACTCAATAAAACCAGAAGTTTATCGGTAGCAGAACCTTTGTAATAGCCGGCAATCACCCCCAAAATCATCCCTAATACTATGGCAAGTCCGATGGATGTGACCGCTAACAGAAAAGTATTGGGGAGTGTTTCACGAATGATTGTAGTCACTCTTTTGCCTTGGCGCTGATAAGAACTGCGCAAATAAGGCCATTTTAAAGCAAGGACAGTTGTGCCTAGTTGCACAGAAAATCCGCCGTATTTGTCTTGACTATATCCAGAAAAATCTTGTTTTTCTGAACTGTGGATCGACACCGGAGAGAGATCGTTTAAATAGTACAAAAACTGTTGATAGCCAGGCAAGTCAAACCCATATTTCTGTTGAATTTTTTTTACTTGACTTTGGGTAGCGTTTTGATCGACCATCATTTGAGTAGGATCGCCCATGACATTGAACAAGAAAAAGATCAAAGTAGCTACCCCAACTAGGGTCAAAAGGCCACTCAATATTTTTTCTAGGAAGAGTCGAATCATTTCTATTGATCCAAGTGAATTAGCGCAAAAACAGCATAATTGATCATGTCTTGGTAATTGGCATCAATGCCTTCACTTACCAATGTTTTGCCTTGATTATCCTCGATTTGCTTTACGCGTAAAAGTTTTTGCAGGATTAAATCAGTTAAAGAGCTGACCCGCATATCACGCCAAGCCTCGCCATAGTCATGGTTCTTGGCCAACATTAATTCTTGGGTTATTTTGCGGTGCTTGTCATACAAGGCAATTGTTTCCTGATCGTCTAGATCAGGTTGTTCTGCCACTCCTTTTTCTAGCTGAATCAAGGCCATGATACAGTAGTTAACAATCCCAATAAACTCACTCTGTTGTCCTTCGGCCACTTTTTGTTCCTCCAACTGCTGGATACTGCGGATGCGTTGCGCTTTAATAAAGATTTGATCGGTTAAAGAGGGTAACCGCAAAATTCGCCATGCCACCCCGTAATCCTTCATCTTTTTAATAAATAAAGTCCGACATGCATCAGTAATTTGTTGATAATGGGTTTCAGTTGGAATCATCTTGGCTGTAAATTTGCGTAAATTTCGGGGAATTATTTAAGTCCATCAAATTCGAATGACAAAAGTTATTCATAGAAGTTAACGCGTATGACCATAAACTGCAACGGAAGTCTAATTGATTTAGCTTCCCCTAAAATTTTAGGCATTTTAAACCTAACACCAGATTCGTTTTATGATGGAGGAAACTTTCAAGAAACTACAAAAGCACAAAAACAATGTGAGAAACTCTTGGAAGAGGGAGCCGATTTTATTGACCTAGGGGCATATAGTTCCCGTCCTGGCGCAAAAGAAGTTAGCGAAGAAGAAGAACTCAAACGTCTCATCCCTGTTTTAGAAACACTAAAAAAAACCTTCCCTAATGCCCTCTTTTCCATCGACACCTTTCGTTCAAAAGTTGCTAAAGAATGCCTTGATCGAGGCGCAGCCATGATCAACGACATTTCAGCCGGCAATCTTGACGAAGAAATGCTCAAGGTAGTTGGGCAATTTCATGTTCCATACATTGCCATGCACATGCAAGGGAAACCCAAAACCATGCAGGACAACCCTACTTACAGTGACTTATTTACTGAAATGATGCATTTTTTTTCATCAAAAATTAGCGACTGCCAAGCCGCAGGAATACAGGATGTGATTCTTGATCCAGGATTTGGTTTTGGTAAAACAACAGCTCATAACTTTAGTCTACTCAAACAATTTGATCGCTTTCAACAATTCAATTGTCCCGTTTTGGCTGGGGTGTCAAGAAAATCGATGATCTATAAAACCTTGGCGAATAGTGCCGCAGATGCCCTTAACGGGAGTACCGTACTCCACACCGTGGCCTTGCTTAAAAAAGCACAACTATTACGCGTACATGATGTTAAGGAAGCCAAAGAATGTGTGACTCTACTGGAGCAACTCCAATAGTTTTTTCTAATTTTACAAAAAAGGAACCCTGTGAAAAACTTTAGTTTTCTTGAATTCAATTTTGTCGATGCCATTGATATCGTTTTGGTTGCACTCCTCCTTTTCTATTTATACAAACTTGTTCGTGGTACTGTTGCCATCAATATATTCCTAGGAATTGTGATTATTTACTTTATGTATCAACTCACCGTTACCCTAAACATGAATGTATTGAGTAACATATTGGGGAACTTTATTAGTGTTGGATTCTTTGCATTGATTGTGGTTTTTCAACAGGAAATTAGAAAGTTTTTACTTCTTCTGGGGTCAACCAATTACACCAGCAGGAAGAGTTTGTTTCGTTATTTTAACTTCTTGAACCAAGACGATGCAAAAAACGTTCAGTTGGACTTGTCCCTATTTGTTAGTGCCTGTGAAAACATGGCCAAGGAAAAAACCGGAGCAATCATTGTTCTTGAACGGAGTAATAGCTTAGATTTTGTCAAAAGCACTGGAGACAGTACCTCGATTAGATTGAGTCCACAAATACTAGAAAGTATTTTTTATAAAAACAGTCCACTACATGATGGGGCCATTATTATGAAAGAAAACACCATTACAGCAACACGCGTGGTTCTTCCCGTTTCTGAATCTACAACTATTCCAAATCATTTTGGGCTTCGACACCGGGCAGGTGCGGGCATCTCCGAAAAGACAGATGCTCTGGTGGTCGTTATCTCAGAACAAAGGGGTGAAATCGTTTACATCAAAGATGGTCGTTTAGAAACCTTTACTTCTGGTGAAAAATTAAAACGAAGCCTCTCTGAGGATTTATCGCTCTAGACGACCTCCTCTTGATTAAATTGAAGTTGATGTAACTTCTGGTAGGCACCCCCTTCTTTTTCAATTAATTCTTTGTGTGATCCAACCTCAATAATTCTCCCTTGGTCCATGACCACAATTCTATTGGCTTTCTTGATGGTGGCCAAACGGTGTGCAATAATGATTGACGTTTTCCCTTTGGTTATTTGTTCTGTCGCCTGTTGAATCAATTCTTCTGAAAAAGA
>Ga0209199_1002048_pt1 | contig 22493 bp, 19 predicted proteins | sample COGITO_mtgs_1105_7_FD_184805 | JGI IMG/M metagenome (GOLD analysis project Ga0209199, IMG submission 184805) | Pelagic marine microbial communities from North Sea - COGITO_mtgs_110523 (SPAdes) (version 2) | ecosystem: Environmental > Aquatic > Marine > Epipelagic ...
TGGGAGGTCTGGGTGATGTAGGAGGTCTGGGTGATTCAGGGGGTGGTGATATTGAATCGGGTGATTCATCCCTGGATGATGAACGAGGTCCTATTTTTTTTCGGGGCGATGGAGTAGAATCAATATTTTCATCTTCATCTAAAGCACCATCTGACATATCCTGTATTTGTGATGGATCTGGTTCATCAGAAACATCTTGTATTTGTGATGGATCTGGTGATCCAGAAACTTCGACAGAAACGTCAACACCCTGTATTTGTGATGGGACTGGTTCATCAGAAACATCTTGTATTTGTGATGGGACTGGTTCATCAGAAACATCTTGTATTTGTGATGGGACTGGTTCATCAGAAACATCTTGTATTTGTGATGGACCTGGTTCTCCGGACGCTTCGGCTTGTTCTACGCGTTCGCGTTCGCGTTCGCGTTTTCTACGTTCTCTCTTTTTATTTCTATTTTGATTCACTTCTATTCTCTCTTTTTTTTGTTTATTCGTCATTTTGCCTTGTCTTCCACTTTGTCCTCGCCCCTTGCCCTTCTTTTTTTTATGTGGAGAACCACCTAATTTATTATTTCGCATTGTTCTTTTAGTTTTCATTATTCTTTTAGTTATCATTATAATATACTATAATATACTATAATATATATTATAATATTTATGAAAGACTGTTGTAGAAGTAATACTGATCTCGCTGAGCCCAAGTTCAGTGGGATGTATGATAGAAAACCATATGTGAACGGTAAAAAGAAAGGATTCTATGTTTGTCCTTGTTGTAAAAATCAGTTATACAATCATAAAGATGCGTTCATTTCAAATACCGGATGGCCCGCATTTTCAGATACAATTGACAAGAAAGGATTATCTGAATCAAAACATATCAGTTATAATGAATCTACCAAAGAATTAAAATGTAGAAACTGTGGTTTACATTTGGGACATCGGTTTACACGAAAACATACATTACATGATTGTATCAATTCCACGTGTATACATTTCGTTGAAAAATAAATAAACTTAAACGCATATCCTTTACTATAATAAATACCGTTGACTATGGGAATCCCTGTTCTTTTTAAAAATCTCGTAGAGAATTATGATGATCTTTTGATAAACGCAGTCAGTTCTGAAAGAACTAATCATAATCTTTACTTGGATTTGAACTGTGCCATACATCCCTGTTGTAGAGAAGAGAACGATGAAGGTATTATGATAGAAAAGATTCTGAAAAAGATTACAGATCTTGTAAATCTTGTAAAACCTGAAAAAGAAGTATTCATAGCTATTGATGGTGTATGTCCTAAAGCGAAGATGATCCAACAACGTTCAAGAAGACACAAAAGTATTCTTGAAAAAAAACCGTGGGACACCAATATGATTAGTCCAGGAACTCCATTTATGAAGAAGCTCAGTATAGTTCTGAAAGAGAAATTTACAGATAAGAAATATGTAGTATCTGATTCCGATGAATGTGGTGAAGGAGAGCACAAAATCCTCCAAAGATTAAAAGAAAAAAATAATGAAACATCTGTAATATATGGTTTAGATGCTGATTTGATAATGCTATCACTTGTTTCTCATAAACCCAATATCTATTTACTTAGAGAACGCACCGAATACAACATTGAGAATCTCCCTGTTAAAGGTGAATATATTTACATGATTATTGATTCACTTAAGGATGATATATGCAAGAAAATACCCAATATTCCTCAATCTGTGGCAATAGATGATTATATATTTATATGTTTCCTATTGGGAAATGATTTTATCAAGAACAGTCCCTCTCTTAATCTGAGATATGATGGATTGAATACACTTGTTTCTCTTTACAATTCTGTGCAAAAAGATTATAGATATAATTTTCAAATAATCAATCGTTCTACAAAAGATCTCATCAATTATGAATACTTGAAGAGATTTATTGAAAGATGTTCCTTGAATGAAACCGGTAGAATGTTTCGAATCTTCAGTATAAGAAAAAAGCAAAGCAATCGCTGTAAAGCTATTTTATCTGCAATAGTGGACAAAGATGAATCCGATGAATACAAAGAATATAATAAACCAATTTTGAATATTAATCAAGAATATCATATTTTTAGAGACGAGAATTGGGTAAAAAGATACAATGAATATTTAGAATATGATACAAAAAATATTGATCTACCAAAAGAATATATAAAATCTTTACTATGGACAACTCATTATTATTTCCGTGAATGTATTGATTGGAATTATGCTTATGATTTTAGTCATAGTCCTTCATTACAAGATGTTAAGGATTATATATTACACAATGATAATATAGTATTAGAGAAAAATGATAAGATACCTAGTTCTAAAGAACAATTATTATTTATTATGCCCAAAGAAACTTTAAAATCTTTGGGTATAAAAGATAATTATAATTTCACACCTAGAGAAGAGAAATATTTATTAAAAAGATACGGATGGGAGATACATTAAAGACACATATATTATTTAATATCTCTTTCTCATAGTTCTACATTTCAAAGGAGAACCATTATGACTTTCACATACTTTAGTTTCACTATATCCGGACATATTTGTTTTGATGTTATCATGTTTCAATGCCCGAGGAGTTAAGTGAAAAGTTCTTTTATTTCTTGGAAACATATTCATTCTGCCCATAGTTGATTTCCGTTTATTACATGGTGTCCCTTTACCCGTTACATTTTTCAATAAACTTAAAGGTCTTCTCAAACTCCCACAGTTTTTACATTTTCCACTAATCTCGCATTTACCTTTACCACTACAGTCGCCCTTACCACGGCATAACTTTTTACCGTTACATTTACCGTGTTTAGCAATACATTTACACTTCTTTTTCTTACTCTTTTTAGAGGCCCCAAGCGATGGATGGAGTGTAGATTGTAATTCATCGCCTTTAAACGAATAATACTCGTCATCACCAACATTTCCTACAAACTTAGATAGTAACAAACCGTTAAAAGCATTCTCCATCGCACTACCCAAATGACTTGACGCTTCAGCTGGTTCAATATTCAAACTTTTAGATAATTTAGTTACGTATTCATTGTATTTTTTATGAAAATTAGATTTCTTTCCGGTATCTTTCTTCCCTATCTTTTTTGCTGGTTTAGGTTTTCTAACACTTCTTTTTCCCCCCATTATATTTATATCTTAGAAAAAAAAACAACACTTCTTCTTTTTACTCTTATCCTCAGAAAGCTCACACCATTCTTGAATAGTGTAATTATCTGACATAGATAGATTACATCTGGCACAAATAGGTTTCAAATTAGTTATCTCTAATGTCCCACCTTCAGATTCAGGCTTGTCATGACCTACATGAAAATCAAACACATTGATAACATTTTTACACCAATGAACGTAACATTTCTTTTCAAAGACTCTTCCCATGGTCTGTATCCATACTTGTTCTCTTAGAGCTTTAGGGATAGAAGCTTTCTTAGTCATTATATATAATACTTGTGATTACTTGTGATTACTTATGAATAAACTCTTAGATTATTTAAACGTATAACAATATTAATATAATAAATTATGGGGACTGAAGAATTAGGAAGACTTAAAGGTATTTTAAACACTCTGGAACGATTAAAACACTACAAGAGATATATCAAGGATAAAAAGAAGAAAGATTCATTGAAGAATATCAGGGATTATTTTAACAATAATATTTTTATCAGTATTATTGATTATAAAGAAAAAAATTATGATAAGTTATTTTTGAATAGTAATGATTTTAAGAAATATATGAAAAATCATCCGGAAAAAGTTGCGTCTAAAAGAGAATATAAGGGTAGTCCTTATCGTATATTATTGAGAGGTGTTTATTGTTCTTAAAGGTTTATTGTTCTTAGAGGTTAATTCCAATCGTTATCGGTTTCAATCGGTACAGCCACTACGTTTTCATTCTTCTTTAGAAATGGTCTACCGATTGCGATATCTGGTGGGAGTGATATAACTTCTTGACACATCTCTCTCTCAACACATGTATTAGTCATATCATCCCACCAAAGGCTGTGGGGACACTGATAACCAACATTACACATCATATTACATATCATTGGTTCGGGGGAACCACATACTGGAGGACAACTTGTACCACACTCATTCCATACTTGACCACCACAACTAATTGTTCCTCCCAGAATACATGGTATTTCAGGTTCTGTAACGAGGGCCTCATTGCAATCTGTTCCAAAATTAGAGAGTGTCATTAAAATATCATTTACATCAACAGAGCCACTCATATCGATGTCTTCTACCAAATCTCCAACTTGAGAGAACTGTGATAAAACTCCTAGAAGATCATTCACATCGACGAGTAAGTTATCATCAACATCTCCCAAACATGTGCTTTGAGAGGTAGTATTTGTAATATTAGAAAACAGAGCAAAGATACTCAAAAATCCCGTAACAACCCTCATTCTTATTATAGTCTATATTATTATTTAGTCTTTATATTGATAAGATTTTTTGAACACAAGAGATAAAATGAACACTATCTAAATCATAATATTTTTTGAGAGATTTATAGGTTTCAGATTCTAGGATTACTTCATCATCCGAATCATCGTTATCATCTGAATCATCTTTATCCGAATCATCGTTATCATCTGAATCATCTTTATCCGAATCATCGTTATCATCTTTATCCGAATCATCGTTATCATCTGAATCATCTTTATCTGTATCATCTGAATCATCTTTATCTGTATCATCTGAATCATTATTATCTGAATCAGATTTTACTGATTCCAGGATTCCCAAATAAGTACGAATACGTTTATCTTCGCGACTATTGCTCCTGAACTCACCCGTTTCATATCTATCCATAAGTTCTTTTTTCTTTTTCTTTTCACTTTCTATTCTTTCTTTTTCCTTATTTTCATTATAAAGATTTTCAGTTTCGTTCATGAAGAATACAATGTCATCTGTAGTTTGAATCATACACTCTTCAATTAATCTCTTGAACTCCTCTGGTACTGATGATGTATTTAATTGATTTTTATTTTGTTGAATACCTATAATACTATCAATTATGTTATCTTGTGAAGACTTTACTGAATAAGATACTTCGGTTCGAATCAGCGAGTTTTTTAAGCATTCTTTCAAGTTTGCCCGACCGCTGGACGGCTTCAATCTGGGTAAGGGTCTAAGGGGCCCAATATACTGTGAGTTTCTAATTATATGAGGATAAAAAAGATCAGATTTTATTTCATCGTGAGATTCTTCAAAAAACTCATTCTCATAATTATGTAGCTGTTTACTGGCACCAGGTATTTTGGGATTTGATGGATTAAACCATACATCATCTCTTCTTAACCCACAAACAACATCGATGCTATGTAATTCTTTGGATGCCCTCCAATCATTCCATTGACATATATTGAAACCCCTCCCATCTTTTTTACAGTATTTGTTATTGTTACCACCGAGTGATAGAACAAAAACATGCTCACCTAACTGACCCTTAAAAACCTTTATTGTAAACTTATTTCTACGATAATATTCAGAGTTTGTTCCACTAAAATAATGATATCTTTTCATATTGATGGGGGTAGGTTTTTCACAATGATTCATTATCATATCTGTATGGATAAACTTTGAAAATACTGTATCCAATCTTTGTGAAGATTCGTGAATACTTTTAGGATCTGTAAATTGTTTCAAGATCTCTTCATTCAATTCCTCATTTCTAGGAAATTGAATGATAGTTCCATTATCTTTCACATATTTATGAAAATATTCTATCTCTGTTTCATTCATTTCTGTGATTGAAATCATACCTGTATATTTCCCATCTACAATCATCTTGTTCCAAGGTGTGTTTGATTTATAATACTCTCCCAAATCTGATTTAGAGAAATAGGTCACCCACTGATTAGATGAACATATCTTTGTAGAGGGTTTTGCTCCAAATCCAGAGACTCCCATTGATTCATCGTTCTCGTGATTCTCTCGTTGAGCCTCCCATAAATATTTGTGACCGTCTTCATTCATACCTTTCCCGTCTTCAACTATCAAAATATGCTCTTTCTCTACAACAAAATTAATAATACTCGCTCCAGCATCCAAAGAGTTTGCAACTAATTCTGTTAGACCCCTCGCTATATTGATGCCTTGTTTGTCCATACTTCTTATATAACCTAGCTCATTAATAGATCCAAACATTATTCTTATACAATCATAATTATATACTGATTTGTTCTTAAATAAAAAAATCTTTATTATCTATCCTACAAACTATTACATATGTGTATCATCTATTTCTCTTTATCTTCTTGAGACTCCCAAAATCTATCTACCTCCTCTCTGTCTTCAATTTCCATCATCCTCACGAACCACATATACTCATTTTTTTCTCCCTTGTCATAGTATGCCACATACACTCGGGCATATCTTTTTCTCTTCTTCTTCAGAGCAAAGTTAGATGTCCTTTTCCAATTGTCCAACGTTTTCCGGAACTTGTGGGGCTCTGTAAAGATATCTCGTTTCCCTGTAGTTGAGCACTCATAGAAGCCCTCTTCATTCTTCTTCGGCATAGCCTTTCCTTTCAGATCCTTGTCCATGAAATCCTTGTAGATCTTCTTTACTCTGGAAAGCGCGTCGTCTACATCTTCTTCATCCATAACTGGAATCTTCTTAAGATCCACAATCTTCGCATAGGGTTCCAGAGGGTCAAAACGCCTCTCCTTTGGAACCTTCTTCTCCTTGACCTTCACATCGCCCACAACTTCGGATTTACTTCTCATGGAACCACTCAGCTCGGTATCAATCTTGTCAATCTGTTTCTCATAGTTCAAGCAGTTCTCATGAAGTTCTCTTGAACTCAAGAAGAGTTTTGTCTGCTTGATCCTCTTTCTACCCTCTGGTGACCATGAAGTGTAGTTGAACAAGAATCGGCAGAGCTGATACTGAACATCTGGTCTCTCCATGTAGTGTTCGTGAGAGTAGATGACATTGTCAAAATTGCCGATGCGTTCGTTGATGAATGTGACACTCATCCCAATACAGTGAAACCCTGTGATAAATGTTGGTCGTCCGGGATACCTCTTGATACAGTCTTCTATCTGCTCTGATGGTTCATTCATCGGAGGAATGTAAGAACCAATGAAACCAGGACTCGCTGAAAGACCGTCTTTCACCTCATCCAACTCATCTGTCCGGAAGAGCTGTGTTCCATCGCCGTTGATCAGAACAACGAGTGCCCTAGGATACAACTTCAAGATCATCTCCATAATCATGTAGTGTGTCATCTTCCGACAGAAGCCTGGGACAAAGTTGAAAGAGAACTCATCGTTCTTGATCCCTGTATTTGAAAGCATCTTCAGAGTATGTCCCGTATGGGAAAGAAGATCTACCTCGTTGCCTATATCAAAGACACCAGGCTGACCCCAGGAAAGACTCAGACCCGCGCGGACATGCGCTCTCTGCTTCCCATTCCCCCATCTCTCGACAAACTCGCTCGGGATGACCGGATCAATCTTAGGGAAGTCTTGTGGGACAATCCTGTATTGACAGTCTTTCACACCGAAGTAATCGGGAGATTTCATGACGTTGAACTCCTTCTCATTATCCACGACATAGATGTTCTTGAAGATCTGCTCTGTCTCATGAACAGACGATTCATCGCTCCAGATTGAGAAGGGTGTTGCGCTGTACATGTAGATTCTCTCCGTAATGTTGACAGCATTCATCTCAACAATCTTATCTCGGAATGCTGGGACGTATGCGTGAGCTTCATCAATGTGAATCACAACTTTATTCTGAATCCTCTTTGAGTCTTCAATCTCCTCAAGGAGTTCAATGATGCTCTCATCAAATCTCTTCGGATGGGCGCACATGATGACAACCTCCACACCCCCCATAAGATGCTTCTTGACACCGGAAACATCCTTCGCGTGGAGAAAGTCCTCTTCTTGTTCCTTCTTTGATCCACGAGAGTTGAAGACGCATATCTTCTCCCCGAACTTGGCCCTGGCACGATCAAAGAACTGGAGATTGCTCTTGATGGTGTTCATGGTCACGATGAGATGATAGCAGTGTCCGTTGGTTCTGATGTTCTCCAGACAGATAAATGTCTTGCCCTCCTGTGGCTTCCTGATGATCGCACAGAGATACTTGAAGTCCTGGGTGGAAACATCGGACATCCTTATGAGTCCTTAACTCGCGTGTGAGAAGAGTTCTCAGTGTAGATCAAAGTGTTCGGTTCTCTCAGAGTTTGTTTGTTGCTTTCATTTATTCTTCATATGCATCAAATTTCTTGAGAAGGTCGTGATAATAAATTTGATATTCTTTACCTTCTTTAAGATGGTAGAAAACTACTCTGTATCGTGGAAACTTCACCTCTTTAGAGGGATGCGCGCGAACACTCGGACCTTGGCACAGGCCAAGAAGCTCCTTTTGGACTCGGGCATATCCCTGAAGTCAGGGTTGACCCCCTTGACCCTCAAGACCTTCCTCCGAACCTACAGAAAGGAGATCTGTGATTACTATGACCTGGAGGACTACGAGCAGGCTTTGAGCAACCTCTACGACAAGGAGGGTATGGATGCTATTCTGTGTATGGTGGACAGGTCCGATAAGGCAACCCCTCCAGCTGGCAAGAAGCTCTCAAGGAAGGCGGGGTCTTACCGGAGAAAGAACTGGAGACACAAGTTCACATACAACAACCCTCTCAACCGCATCATCGCATTCGCTTCATTGGAGCACTGCCCCCACTCTCCAGAGAACAAGAAGGTTGTGAAGCTCTCTGTGATCGGCTCCAGTTACTTCTCTAACATCAGGGGTGCTGGCAAGGATTTGATGAACATCCTTTCTTCTCTTGCCAAGGTGAATGACTACACTCACATGGTCTTGGAGGTGTCAAACGAGCACTCCGGTGAAGGACACGATTCAGACGAAGATGATGAAGAAGAAGATTCTTATTCAGAAGAAGAAGAAGAAGAAGAAGTAGACGACATCGATGAAGTCATTGATATCCTGGCACACGAGTTGTGGAGAAAGACTGTGCGCGTGGACAAAGAGACAAGTGTCCCATACTACAATCTCTCCGAGTCCTACATCGAAGCCGAGCTGCACAATCATCTCTACAACATCCCAAAGGATGAGGAAGAGAGTGATGAAGAGAGGATAGAGCTGACGCCCTTGTTTGACTGCGATGAAGATGGAGAGGAGAATGAACCGAGAGACACCGAATATGGTGGCTTTTGGTATAGAAGAGGAAAGAAGAGTCAAGAGATGCTCATGGGATTCTATGAGCACATGGGATTTGTAGAGGCACCTGAGGTGCACAAAGAGTGGGGATGCTTCTCAAACATCCCCTATCCCACAATGATGAAGGTATTGTAAGTTTTCGGTCATTAATAAAAGAGAGTTAATTTGTTTTATCTTAGTTATTGGAATTAGTTCACTGGAGGCTGGTGGGTTTCCGTTGGGGTTCCCGGTGGGGGGTCCCGGTGGGGGACCCGGGACTTTCTTGTTCTGTGCACTGACTATCAACACATTCCATTCCATCACCACAATCACCAGTAGTTTTACAAGTTTTAGCAGATTCAACATCAGTAGCAGTCTTAGCAGTCTTAGCACCCTCAACAACTCTCACAATAGGATCAAACACAAAATAAGTGAGAACATACATTAGCACTGCGAACACAAAAGTGTGGAAGAGTAAAAGATGATGAGTCTTCTTAAATTTCACGGGGAAATACTTTCTCGCCTTCTCAAAAACCACGGGGTAAGCGGTAATGTAGTAAACGATGGCAGAGAATAAAGATATTTGGATTAAACGATTGGAAAACTCACCTTTCATAAACATATTTATATATTAGTAAATATTTTTTTTAAAAGGCGAGGATGTTTTTATTAATGAAACGCCCATCAATATAATAATAATTATATTTCTTACATTTAGAAACAATGTCTTGCATCTGTTCGGCATTTTTGTAAGTATCAATTACAATCATTTTAAACTCTACTTGTTCAAAGATCTCCCAAACAGGTTTCTTGTAGCCATAAAGAAGAACATGAAACTCTTTGGATAAAGCATTGATCTTTTTGGATAATTTATTAGGATTAAAATCTTCATTAAATCTTGTAAATTCCAAATGAGTTTCAGATTCTAACGAATCGATAGAGTTACTATGAATACCTAGAACATTTAGTTTACTCTTATGAAACAAACTAGTAATGGCGTCTTTCACAGGATTAAAATCCTTCAAATCTATATTATGAACTGAGTCATGGATATTGTAATCAAAGGTGGATTTTTTAGTGTCAATTCCAATAGGTCTGTAATCATTACAGTTTTTAATAGTTAAAACCTTAACAAAATCATAATAATTTTCATGTAATTTATGAAGTCCCTTCTTAAAGTTTCTTCCTTCATACATTATATCATCCCATTTAAATCCATTTGATTTCCAATATTCTCGAGTGTGAAGAAGTGTCCCTTCATAAATCTTGTATTGACTCTGAGATTTGTAAAGAGTCTTATTATCTTTATCATAACACAAAATATGATCGGAGTATACACACTCCATTTTATTTGTTTCCAAGAATTTCAGCTTACGTTTAAGAACATTTGGATTGTATGTCATATCAAAATCCATGTGAAAGATGTAATCATGGGAAGTTGAACCGACAGCTAAATCTCTCTTAAATCCCATGGGTAGTTTCATGGAAAGTAAATGATAATTACGAACAATATTATCATTATCACCATTGAATGAGATCTTTTGCAAATATTTTACGATATCTTCTTGAGAAATATGAACATATAATGTTCTATCCCAATCTAAAAAATCTTCCATCATATTTTCTGGACCATCATCTAAGACAAGTAACTCCAAATCCTCTTCGGGATAATCCAGTTTCAAAAAGTTTTCCTTAATAAGAGAGAAAAAATCTCTATCATTACGGACAATACAAATCACAGATATTTTTTTACTCATATTATTATTATTATTATATATAAAGGATAATTATTCTTTAAACGGATTAAATTGATACTATTTATTTTTTGATATTAATACCACACAGTTTGCTGTATAGATAAATATCTCTTATAATATTCTCATCTTTACCCGAAATCTTTACACCATCTTTATTTAGTTCTTTAATCATTTCACTTTTAGATTTACTCTTAATATCTTTAATTTTCTTTTGAATATTCTCTACATTTTTAGAATCAACTTTCTTGGGCATGGACACCACTATATTTTTACGCTTCGGATTCATTTTCTTATAACTTCTCTTTTTCAACTTATTCTTTGTAAAGCTTTTCTTAATATTGTTCTTTTTGTTTGAACGGGAATTATTAACAGGATTAATTTTATTCCCCTGTACTTTTTTCACGAGCTGAGGATTCGGAGGTTTCACAGGCTGAGGTTTCACGAGCTGAGGATTCGAAGGTTTCATGAGCGGAGGATTCGAAGGTTTCATGAGCGGAGGATTCGAAGGTTTCATGAGCTGAGGATTTGTAGATGGTTTCTTTTGAGGAATTATCTCAAGAGTTTTATTAGTATTACTATTATTTCTTTTCTTTTTTGAGCTACGCTGTTTACTCTTCACGGATACATTTTTTTTGAAACTCTTCATTTGATTCAAGAAAGTAGAATAATCTTTAGAAGAACCATTATTTGTAGCATTTCTTGTCGTATTACTCTTTCGAAGACCAATCTTTACGTTACCCCCCTGTTGCATCAATTGCTTAGTCAGACTTCTTTTAATTACCATTATTTAGTGTATATAACAATAATATAGATTATTATTGTAGAATCTGTGAAGTATCTATCTTACCATCTCTTTTCTTTTGTTGGAAAAGTTTTATTTCTATAACAATTCTATTAATACAAAAATCATCATCTCTGAAAACATCAATAAGAATATTGTTCACTATCAAATCTGAGGGGGGGTTATCTTTCATGAGAACTTTTAATGACTCTTTTACAAAACTTTTAAGATGTTCTTTTCTCTCTGTATATATTTGTGAAACTACAGTTTCTATCTCATCATCCTTTATGTATTCAATATTCTTATTCTGCAAATGCTCATTATAATTTTCTTTCACGTAAAACTGAATAAGTTCTTTAATATTACGCTCTAAAGTTGTCATATTTACTAATATAAATAAATAGATATTATCTTAAAGTATTTGAACACAGAAATATAATAATTATCTATTTTTCACAAGTTCTTGATAAATGGAATTAAGTTTTTTATGATTATTATTATCAAAATGATTCATTTGTGATCCAGACTTAGCATTACATGTAAACGGGATAAGCACAATTGGTTCGTCTTTTTTAGGTGAGATCGTCTTTCTATGATCTTTCGGTATTTTGTTCAAAGAGTTTCTTAGATTATCAAACAAATCTTTGAGACGGTAATCCCCACATGCTTTAATCTTTATCTTACGTTTTGATTTGTATTTTAAATAATCAAATGTATTGCCATCCTTCTTCGTACAATATAGAGGACAGAACTTTTCAAAACTATGATTCCCTTCGCATTTCTCAATGAGTTCTCTCTGTAGTTCATGTTGCGATTTAATAGCGGAGCAAGACGCACCATCTTTAAAGATGTGAATGCCCAAATTGTTTACGTCATCTCCAGGTAAATAAAGTTTCCATCCTTCTCTATAATTCAGATACCCCTTTTCATAGAGACTCTCTTCATACAGCTTGTTCTTCGCGGCATCAGGGGTCGTGTAGTCTTTATCCAGACCGTTTCTATGGGGAATAAGAATCTGAAAACCTTCGGGGACCTTTATTTTCTGATTACTGAAAGAACCGTGTCCGTTAATGGTGATCAAATTATCCAGAACATCTGCGATATTATTGGTTGATTTAACTTTCTTAGGAGTCTTCATCTTCCTACAGCGATTAGTCTTCTCATTTAACTCTTTTCCTGGGGGGCATACTTTCTTAACAGGTTTTCCAGTTACAGGAACCTTACTTTTCTTGGGAGTCTTGATCTTCCTACAGCGATTAGTCTTCTCATTTAATTCTTTGCCCTCAGGACAGACTTTCTTAACGGTATTTCCAGTTACATCAGTTACATCAGTTACAGGGATCTTACTTTTCTTAGGAGTCTTAATCTTCCTACAGCGATTAGTCTTTTCATTTAACTCTTTGCCCTCAGGACATATCTTACCCTGTTTAGGTATAGGTTCAGACGCTTTCGCTGCCTTCGACGCTTTCGCCGCCTTCGACGCTTTCACTGCCTTCGGCGCCTCAACCTTCTTAACTTCTTTTATTTTTTCATCGAGTAGCTTTTCATATAATTTATAAAAATCTAGATATTTTTTAGGATTGGTTACATTCATATCACCGAAAATAGAGATTTTCATAGTTTTTTTGGCTTGATGTTTTATCTGCTTCTTAATTCTTAGAACTCCTAATGCGCCTGCTATCGGTTCAAGAGAAGTGAACTTATCATTAATCCTTTTCACGATGATATCGACGTTATCGGGGACGTGGATTGATTCTGATTTGTTTATCTCAGATAATTCCATAATTACATTTTCCGATATCATTTCTTCATTTAATTCGTCTTTAGTAAAATCATCGGCCTTTTTCTTAGAAACCTTTATTTCACAGTTTGGATATTTGACACAGTTTGAGTTCACCTTAAACTGATCTTTATCCTGTTTAGACACTTTGATATCATATTGGGAAACAACTCCGTGATATTTATGGATTTCTGAGCATGTAAATATAAGATCCCTAGGCAATAAATACTCTCTTTCACCCTTAAACTTGGTCGTATTCTCCATATTTATCATGGGGACACCTCTTTCAATTGTTATCTTAAAGATACAGCATGGTCCCCCGCTTTTGAATCTTAAAGCCTGCTCAAATGATGTGGAAACTGAGGTGAAGTTTTTAACTAAGATTTTATCACCAACTGCATTATGCCCGTAACCACCCCGCATACCCCTAAAAAAAACTTTTCGCGAGTCCTCATTTCTCTCACCGGAGTGTAAGAAGCATTCATCGATATCTTTTATTTTCTGTTTTATATTCTGTATGGCTTTTTCTTTTGTTATATTTTTTTTCCCTTTACCGATTATATATTTCGTCCAACCGTGGGTAAAATTATCACTCTTCTTAAAAATCTCTTCACCCAGTCTCAGGTATGGATTTATTCCCCTATCCCATACATGACTATAAGAGTAGAGTGCGCTAGATAATTTAGCATTGAAATAGATATCTTCGAAGGAGTTCACACCCTGTTTTGTCTGTAGGGACTTGAACGCATCTTCCGAACCCTTTAAATTAAGGATTCCTATCTGGGAAAGTTCCAATGCTTCTTTATTAATAAAGGTGAGAGTATAGGCATAATTGGGATATTTAATCTCATATATTTGTTTTTTCTTTTTAAGATTCTTAATGAGTAAATCGTGTTTGATCATTGAGAAATCTGATTTAGAATTATCGTGTTTCAGATATTTCCCTATATTATGATTTAGGTGATTCAGTTGATATGTCTCCTTAGGTAAGAAGTCATCATTATTCGATAAATGACACACATAAAATAAATCATTCACATTTACATTTAAAAAATAACTTTTTTTTAGAAGAATCGCACCCACGTTCATATTTTTGAATGTAAACTCACCTAAGATTACAAAGTTATCGATTGTATCTTCTTCCAACCATTCCTTAATATTAACATACTCCAATAGTATGGGGTCATAACCGATATTATTCATATATATATATATACATATTATTCTCCATCTGATTTAGTGAGAACTTTTTTGAGGACATCTAGATCTAAATGACCCTCCTGTAATAATATTGTAGACATGGCCAATCTTTGTTTAGATGATTTAAGTTCTTCATCGAGTATAGATTTCACGGTCCATGAAAGACCCTTCCCTCCGAAGACCATCCACCCTGAAACACTATATTCCGTGGGTATCCTGCCTGTTTCTCTTAGTTCTTTCAGCATATTACGAAGATATGATTCACTCGCCCTTTCCCTGAAACACTCTACGATGTAATTATCAACTTCACTGATAGGTTTTGGAATGCTCCCGTAATAATCTAACATCTCTGATATATATATAATACTGTTCAGTTTATATCAAATTTATTCAGGTTTATATTTAAAAAATATAATCATATAAAAAGCATAATGTTCACAACACTTTACAATTATTACAAGATCTCAAATATTGTAAATATTCTTTATAATGGTTATTTAGAGAATAATACTATTGATGAAATAAACATCATAAAATTATATGATGCTGTTCGGAAGAGTGGTTGTGTATGTGTCAAGTTTTTTCAGTGGGTTCTTCCCATTATAGAAGTAAATATGAACGATATCCCTGGGTGGTTTAAGATTTTAGAAAAGATATATGATAATTGTATAATTCATGATAAAGAGCATACATTAGAAATCTTCAAAAAAGAACATGGTTATAATTTTGATGAAAGATATGAATTACAAGATATTATCGCATCGGGTAGTATAGGACAAGTATATAAGATTAAAGAAATATATACTGATAAAATATTAGCTTTAAAAGTCCTTCATCCCAATGTGCAAAAAGATATATGGTATTTTAAGATATTTTCAAAGATAATCTTATGGATTCCCCGATTTAATAAATTATTAATGAATTATTTACCGTTAGATATAACTGATTTTATCAGAGAGTTTAATGAGCAAACAGATATGATAAATGAGGCACAAAATATGAATACATATTTAGAAGCATTTTCAGATAGTTATCACGTTTATAGAATCCCTAAACCAATATCTTATACACAAAATACACTCATAATGACTTATGAAGATAGCACAAAATTTGAAGATTTAGATTGTAGTGAATATATGAAATCTAAAATTATAAGAATGTTAGTTATATTCATATGGAATAGTCATAAACATAATATATGTCATGAAGATATTCACAAGGGGAACTGGGGTGTTAGAATTGTAGACAAAGATATAAAAATAGTGATATATGACTATGGTTTATGTGCTAGACTATTGGGCAAGAAGACAGAACTGTATTCACTATTAGAGTCAATATTTGTAGACAACGGAGATACAAATCAAGTAATAGATGGTATTGTTAAACAAAAACTTATAAGATTAGTAAAAATATGCTTAGAAACTGTTGATGAAAAAGATATAGAAAGATTTATTGAAGATAAGTTCAAGGATAAAAGTTTATTATTGTGTGATGCGAAAACATATGTAAAATTATTATTCGATTATGCTCATTATAGTAAACAGATTATAAATACATCTATCTTAAAATATATCTTAGTATTTTCTCAGATGCAAAAGTTTGTAGATGAATATTATAGTGTAATACAATACCCTGAACAAGAAATAAATCAAAGAGATACTTATCGTATAAGCGTCCCTGATAATTACACACTTTGTAAAAGTTACAATATTTGTGAGAAATACAAAAATCATTGTTTAAAAAAATTAGATGAAAAGAATGTTGATTATGATTCTATGTTTCTTTTTACAAGTGATAGTATAAAGAGTAATATAAATCTTTTAAAGAATATAAAAGAAAGTATAGATACAAAATAGACTAAATTTGATTTATATTTAAAAATATGAAAATAAAGAATATAAAATATGGAGGAAACAATCAAAACTGTTGTTTCCACTTATTTCAAACAAGAAAATGTGATAACTCAACATCAGATAGGTTCTTATAATCATTATATAGATAGTGTTTTCCCCAAAATGATTTCTCAATTTTTCCCAATGAGAATAAACTTCAGTGACAAGCAGATAAAAGGTATAATCATTGATATAAGAAACATAAAACCGACTGTGCCTATGTGCAATGAAAATAATGGTTATGAAAGATTGATGACACCTATTCTCGCACGAAGAAGGAACTTTACATATTCATTATCATTGAGTGTTGATATTCACTACAAAATACTATCAAACGAGAATGATGTAAATATTGTGAGTGAGGAAAAAATCATAAAAGATGTTCTATTGTGCAAGATACCAATTATGATCGGGTCTAAGTATTGTGTCTCAAAAATGCAATCTACGGAAGAATGTAAGTATGACCCGGGTGGATATTTTATAATAAATGGTAATGAAAAAGTATTGATATCACAAGAAAAGATTGCTCCGAATATAATTCAGGTTTTCAAGAATCAAAAGCAGGGCAAATATTCACTACTATCTGAAATACGATCTATCCCCGATGATAGTTATTCTCATCCGAAAACAGTTAGTGTAAAGATTACATCAAAGGAGAACAAATACAATAATTATATCAGAGTTAGTATTCCCCATATAAGAACTGAGATACCACTATTCATATTGTTTAAGGCTTTGGGGTGCTTTACAGATAAAGATATATATTATCACATAATTGATAATAATGGTTCTTCAATCGACATAGAAATCATAAAAATACTACGCTTATCAATCGAAGAGGCAAATGAAATAAAAACACAGAATGATGCACTAAGATATATAGTAAAATACATCAATAATACTAATTATACTAATTATCATAATGCCACGGAAAAAATAAAAATGGATTATGTTGTAAATAGTGTTTTGAGAGACATACTACCTCATGTGGGGAAATGTATGATAAAAAAGATATATTATCTTGGGCTTATGACAAACAAACTGTTGAAAGTTTATTTGGGGGTATCAGATATTGCCGACAGAGATAGTTACACAAATAAACGCATAGAAACGTGTGGGTCACTAATGTCAAATCTTACGTATCAATGTATGAATAGAATCACACGTGATATCAAAAATTTTATCAATCGTGAAGTATCAACGGGGGATTGGAATACTTCAAAATCATATGATAATATCATAAATGATCAGAATATTGGAAAAATGATAAAGTCTTCTTATATCGAAACAATATTGAAGGGTGCTCTATCAACTGGAAATTGGGGTATGAAAAATAATCTCAATCGCCAAGGGGTTTCACAAGTCCTTAACAGATTGACATATCTAAGTACTCTATCTCATCTAAGACGCATATCTACACCGATAGATAGTAGTGGTAAACTAATCCCTCCCAGAAAACTACACAGTACACACTGGGGATATGCGTGTCCTTCTGAAACTCCCGAGGGGCAGTGTGTTGGTGTGGTAAAGAATATGTCTGTTATGTGTGAGATAACTTTACAGAGTCACACATCTACGATATTATCCAATATCATAGATAATATTGTCGAGTTGGAAGATACAAATGTTTACGAAATAAACAAGAGCACAGACACAAAAATCATGATAAACGGAAATTGGATTGGATATTGTCGCAATCCTCAAACATTATTGGGAGAGTTTAAGAAAAAACGTCAGAGTGGTATCATAAATATATATACATCCATTTCTTGGAATACTATAGATAATATAATTTATATTTATAGCGATGAGGGTCGGTGTATTCGTCCGTTATTCAGGGTTGAAGAAGGGATTATGAATATTAAGAAGATATCTAAGAGTTTAAAAGGTTGTAACTGGAATAGTTTAACTAGTGATATCATATTAGATAAATGTTGTGTGGAATATTTAGATGCACACGAAACAGATACAATAATTATTGCCAATACTGAGAATGATATAACATATAATAGCACCCACGTGGAAATACATCCAAGTATGATATTGGGGATACTTGCTTCGTGTATTCCATTTTCCCACCATAATCAATCACCTAGAAATACATATCAATCAGCTATGGGAAAACAGGCTATCGGGATACCAGTTACCAATAATTCCAAACGATTTGATACATTCTCACACGTTCTATATTATCCTCAGAAACCATTTGTAAGCAATAGAATGATGAATCATATAAATGCCGATAAATTACCCACAGGGATAAATGTGATAGTTGCTATAGCGAGTTACGGTGGATACAATCAAGAGGATTCAGTTTTGTTGAATCAATCTGCGATCGATAGAGGACTATTTGCGTCAACATTTTACAGAACATACAAGGAAGAAGAGAAAAAAAATCAATTGTCGGGAGAAGAAGATATTTTCTGCAAACCAAACATGGACGATCTATTGTTCCCCAAACCTTGTAATTATGAAAAACTTAATAGTAGTGGTTTTGTCCCTGAAAATACATATGTTGATGAAAATGATATAATTATAGGCAAGGTGATGCCTCTAAAAAATAATGAATACAGATATCGTGATTCATCTGTGACAATTAAAAATAATGAAAATGGGTATATAGATGCGAATTACATTGATACAAATGGAGATGGATACAAGTTTTGTAAAGTGAGAATTAGAAGCACACGGATTCCCGATATTGGTGACAAGTTTTCTAGTCGTCACGGACAGAAGGGAACAGTCGGAATGGTATACAGAGAACAAGATTTACCATTCACAAAAGATGGAATAGTTCCTGATATAATTATCAACCCCCACGCTATCCCCAGTAGAATGACCATAGCCCAGCTCTTGGAGTGCATTGTTGGGAAATCCTGTGCTATTGGGGGCTATATGGGGGATGGAACTGCTTTTAACCATAATGATGTTAACTCAATTTCTCAGGGATTAGAATCTCTGGGATTCCAGGGTCAGGGGAATGAAGTCCTGTATAATGGAACAACTGGAGAACAAATTAATACTTCTATCTATATGGGACCAACTTATTATCAAAAACTGAAACATATGTCGGGTGATAAGATACACTCAAGAGCGGGGGGACCCGTGGTATCTATGACCAGACAACCCGCTGAAGGTAGATCTGCTTTGGGTGGACTGCGTTTTGGAGAAATGGAAAGAGATTGTATGATAGCACATGGTGCAACTTCTTTCCTTAAAGAACGAATGCTGGATGTCTCAGATAAATATTCAGTATTTGTATGTGATACTTGTAATATGGTTGCAACCGCGAACCCAAGAAAACATATATATGAATGTAAAAAATGTAATAATTATGGGAACTTTTCTCAAGTATTTATACCTTATTCTTGTAAGTTATTGTTTCAAGAACTTCAATGTATGTCTATAACACCTCGTATTAAAACTTACTGATACTATTCCAAATATTCCATCTTATTATAAACTTCCTCTATGGATGAAAATCTACGGCAAATCATCTTTTCAAATACTTTTTCTGTTGCAATAACATCTGACATTGCGCGGTGAGCACTTACGTTATCAATATTATATATGTTAGGATGACATAGTGTCGCGAGTTTATGTGAAAATAATCTATGATTTACAAACTTACTAACAGATACAGTATCTATATATCTTATATCCAGTTTGAAATCCAACGTAGATATTATTTTTTTAAGAAATATGAAATCAAATGAGTTCCCGTTGTGTGCGAGAACATATAGGGGTTCATCTATTTTGAACGATTCTTTTATAAACTCTCCAAACCCATGAAAAGCTATTCTAGCTATAACACCATTTTTGTTTAACATATTATCTGTTATTTTAGTTATCTCTACAATCTTTTTGTCAAGGGTTTTCTTGGTTTTTACAAGAGTTGTATAATTATCTTCAGAACGAAACTTTTTTGCCGCAATTTCAATAATATCATCGTGATAGGTGTTAAGACCCGATGTTTCGAAATCCAAAATGAGTGTATTATTAAACATATTACTTTTAGTATATTACTAAAATAACTTTTAAGTATCAAATTTACTATTAATCTTCACTATTTCTCTTTTTATCTCTCATTTTTTTTATGTAAGAGCTTACCTTTGATAAATAATATGTATCATCTATATCTTTTGTATCACTTATTTTATTAGTCAGAAGCATTATTATAAACCCGACAAAGATGCTTATAACTGTATACAGAGTTCTCATTTTATTTGAGGTGCACTCCCCCCCTGGTTTACAATCACCAGAGAATATATAATCTATTTCTTTAAAGAAATTAATATTACTTTCTGCAGATGGAGAATCAAATAGTGTATCACTTACATAATTATGTAGAATATCCCTTAACGTCCAAATGGGATCTAAACCGGTAAATAATCGTATTATGAAAAATATCTGTAATATATAATAAAATAAACTAACAATAATATATATCAAAACTCTTGGAATACTATAGTTATCTATTCCTATCTTTTTACTAAGAAAGTATATACTTCTTACAAATATATTCAGTATAAAATGTATTATCACTATCAACGCAAAAACTACATATATTTTCATTATGAATGGATACAAGTGATCATATAAAATATATCCAGTAATATAATATTTTATACTTTCTTGAATTGGAACATAGTTACTTACAATTCTCCATCCTTTTTCCATTATTGTTGATATACCAACACTTGCTTCTTCTGAAACTGCTTCAACACCTTCATCGACCGCACCAAGACCCGCATCTGCCGCTTCACCGACACCAAACAAAAGTAATGGAGATGATATTATCGCAAAAATAACAGTCAATACAGTGAGGGCTATACCAATAATTACTGGTATTATATATGAAATAAAGCTTAAAACCATCAAGGGTATATATAAAATCAATTTTGCTATAGGCCATGCTAGAAAGCCGGTTGTTGTTTCTAAACCACTTCTTATACCGTATATCCCTTCTTTAGATAATTTGGTTAAAATATACATGAATCCATGATGTTCATCTTTATTTAATAGATCATTTAGGATATAGTTCATGCCTGATAGTGGGGCAGTTAAAGAACCTATAGGCAAGATAAATAGAGTTAAACCAACCAAAAATCTAGAGGCATAAACAGAAAAAGAATTCTCAGCAATAACTTCACCGATACAAAAAACCAATGTAAGCATAAATACAATAGTTCGAACAACCCCACCTTTAAAAATACCCTCCATTTTATCTAAAAACTCTGTAGCTTTTTCTTCTTTAATTTTACCCGTCTTACCTGATTTTAAATCTCTCATTTCTTTTCTTAAAAACTTTGAACTTTTACCCATCATTTTTTCATAATTTTTTGACTTGTACCATCTCGGGGTTCTATTTGGATTACCTGATAATCCTTCCAATTTATTTAACATGTTTGAAGAGGTTCTTTTTACGTATTTATCCATATTATAGAATTAGATTATTTTTTAAAGATATCTTTACATCTATTCCCTTTTCTTGTATCCGGATTTTTAAAACCCCTATTTTTGTATACTGAGTTCATGCATATACCGTAACCATTCTGTTTTTTCCTCTCAAAATTAAGATTACATTTACAATATTTATAGAATAATGTATCTTTTAATAATCTTTTTTCTCTTTTAGTTAATCTTTTTTTGCTCTTTTTCTTTTTGATTAGCTTTTTATATTTCTTATCAGAAATCTTTTGTGTAAATCTTTTCTTTCTCCTTTTCTTTTGTGTCTTTTTCTTTTGTGTCTTTTGTGTCTTTTTCTTTTGTGTCTTTTTCTTTTGTAATTTTTCTCTTTTTTTCATATCTCTTACAGCTGATTTGACCCACATTTCTCCTAATTTGGACAAATTTTTAGCGTTGGTTGAGCTCA
>Ga0209199_1002051_pt1 | contig 22480 bp, 20 predicted proteins | sample COGITO_mtgs_1105_7_FD_184805 | JGI IMG/M metagenome (GOLD analysis project Ga0209199, IMG submission 184805) | Pelagic marine microbial communities from North Sea - COGITO_mtgs_110523 (SPAdes) (version 2) | ecosystem: Environmental > Aquatic > Marine > Epipelagic ...
ATAAATCGAGACACCTTTTCATGTATTAGTCTAACAATATTAGTCTAAAATCTCAGTTACCTGACCTGCACCTACTGTTCTACCCCCTTCACGAATCGCAAAACGTAGTCCAACGTGCATTGCAATAGTTTGAATTAAATCAACTTCTATTGTCAAGTTATCTCCAGGCATAACCATTTCAACACCTGATGGTAAAGCAATGTTTCCTGTAACATCTGTTGTACGCACATAAAACTGTGGACGGTAGTTGTTATGGAATGGAGTGTGACGTCCACCTTCTTCTTTCTTAAGGATATAAACCTCAGCTTTAAATTTAGCATGTGGTGTTACAGATCCTGGCTTAGTAATTACCATTCCTCTAGAGATTTGAGATTTCTCAATTCCTCTTAATAGGATACCTGCGTTATCTCCAGCCTCACCTCTATCAAGGATTTGACGGAACATTTCAATACCTGTAATTGTAGAGTTTAATTTTTGTGCACCCATACCAATGATCTCAACAGGATCTCCAGTGTTTGCAATACCAGTTTCAATTCTACCAGTAGCAACTGTACCACGCCCTGTAATTGAGAATACATCTTCAATAGGCATTAAGAAATCTTTTTCAACATCACGAACTGGTAATTCAATCCAAGTATCTACAGATTCCATAAGCTCTAAAACAGTATCAACCCACTTTTGTTCTCCGTTAAGAGCTCCAAGTGCAGATCCAGATACTACGGGTCCGTTATCTCCATCATATTCGTAGAAGTTTAATAAGTCTCTTACTTCCATGTCAACAAGCTCTAAAAGCTCTTCATCGTCAACCATGTCTACTTTGTTCAAGAATACAACCATTCTTGGAATACCTACCTGACGTCCTAAAAGGATGTGCTCACGTGTTTGTGGCATTGGACCATCTGTAGCAGCTACTACTAAAATAGCACCATCCATTTGTGCAGCACCAGTAACCATGTTCTTTACGTAATCGGCGTGACCTGGACAGTCAACGTGAGCGTAATGACGATTTTTTGTTGCATATTCTACGTGAGAAGTATTAATTGTTATACCTCTTTCTTTTTCTTCTGGAGCGTTATCAATTTGATCAAATGATCTTGCTTCAGAATAACCTGCATCAGCTAATACTTTAGTAATAGCAGCAGTTAAAGTTGTTTTACCGTGATCTACGTGTCCAATTGTACCAATGTTTAAGTGTGGTTTTGAACGATCGAAAGTTGCCTTTGCCATGTTTTAAAATTTATTCTTAGTTATATTAATATTTAGTATTCAATTCTTAATTATGAACCAAAAAAGAGCCAATGACGGGAATTGAACCCGTGGCCTCTTCCTTACCAAGGAAACGCTCTACCCCTGAGCTACACCGGCCAAATAAAAAAAATTAGAGCGGGAGACCAGGTTCGAACTGGCGACATTCAGCTTGGAAGGCTGACGCTCTACCAACTGAGCTACTCCCGCAATATTTTTTTAATCATTTACTTAAATGTGGGGAGAGCAGGATTCGAACCTGCGAAGACGTAGTCAGCAGATTTACAGTCTGCCCTCGTTGGCCGCTTGAGTATCTCCCCTCAATTTAAATATAATTTCACTCTTTTAAAGAACTTGAGCCGATGGAGGGACTCGAACCCACGACCTGCTGATTACAAATCAGCTGCTCTAGCCAGCTGAGCTACATCGGCTTTTGATAGTGTTTTAACGCACTAAAAAAGCCCGCTATTTCTAACGGACTGCAAATGTATATATATTTTTTATGTTTCAAAACATTTTTTAAGAAAAATATCATGAATATTGACGTAATTTTTCTTTTCGTTTTTTTAACTGTCTTTCTAAGACATGAACTGCAGCATCTACCCCTTCTTCAAAAGTTCTAAAAACCTTCTTAAAAGTGATAATATCTCCAGGAATTGACAACTGAACCTCAAATATTTTATTGGCTTTATCCGAAGTGTTTTCAACCTTCAAATAAATAGTTGACTTTATTATTTTATCATAAAAAAGATCTAGTTTATCCATTCTTTTTTGAATAAAGTCAATTAATTTTTGATCAGCATTGAAATTAACAGATTGGGTTTCTACTTTCATATTATTATATTTAAGATTAAACTTCGCAACTAAGAGAGTGTCCTAGGATGCGCTTTTTCATATACTTTTTTGAGTTCAGCTACACTATTGTGTGTGTAAACCTGCGTAGCAGCCAAACTTGAATGCCCTAAAAGTTCTTTTACTGAATTTAAATCGGCCCCATTATTTAATAAATGAGTCGCAAAGGAGTGCCTTAATATGTGGGGACTCTTTTTTACTTTGGATGAAATTACGTCAAAATAATTTGTAATCACCCTGTAAACAAGTTTTTCATAGATTTTGAGCCCTTTTCTCGTTAAAAGAAGTGCTTTTGAATCCTGTACCTCTTTTAAACTTGAACGCTCTATTAGATACGCTTGATAGGTTTTAAGTACTGTTGATAACAACGGAATAAACCGTTCTTTATTTCGCTTCCCTAGGACCTTTACTTGGCCTTGAGAGCTATCTACGTGACTCAACTGAAGATTAACTAATTCGATTCGACGCATTCCAGTGGAATAAAACAGCTCAACGATCAACTTATCCCTAAGACCTTCAAAGCTATCCGTTTCAATCGAATTTAATACACTCGTAATTTCTTTTTCAGAAAATGGAATTTGTAATTTCTTACTCACCTTCAAAGCTTTGTGCTTGGTCAAGGGATTAAGTTCTATGGATTGAATCTTTAGCAGAAACTTATAGTAGCTATTTAATGACGACACTTTACGATTAATTGTTCGGTTTGTAATATTGGTACTTACTAACTCTACAATCCAGCTTCGTATTTGAGAATAGTTTGCATCGGACACTTTTGATTTTGAAGATTCTCTAGCGAGAAATAGTTCAAACATTTCTATATCTTTTTGATACGCAACAGCAGTGTGCTGAGAATATTTTTTCTCTAACAATAAAAAGTCAATAAATTTCTTGACAGCCATTTAGTAAATGTTTACTACTAATATATAGAAAATTTATAATTTTAGCATCGAAAACATAGGATTTAACGTCTTCAGATGTATTCGAAAGGGCATAAAAGCAATAAACAGACAGAGAAAGTTCTATCCATTAAAACCTAGCTATACGAAAACAATTGATTTATGATTTTTGAAAACTGCTGCAAATGCAAAAAGCACCCTATTAAAGGGTGCTTTGAAATTTATTAGTAGTGAAAACTATAAGTTCTCAGCGTCTCTTAATCCTTGAATATATTGTGCTTTCTGGATTTGAGCTCTACGTTTAACAGATGGTTTCTCAAACTGCTTGCGCGTTTGTAAAGAACGCTTTGTACCCGTCTTATCAAACTTTCGCTTGAAACGTTTCAGTGCTCTATCTATATTTTCTCCTTCTTTTATTGGTATTATTAACATAGTGTCTTAACCTCCCCTCTTTTAGATTTGAGTGCAAATATAAACTTAATTATTGTTCTGCAATGCTTATTTTAAAATATTTCTTGAGATGACAACTTTTTGAATTTCAGTAGTCCCTTCACCTATTGTACATAGTTTAGAATCCCTGTAAAACTTTTCTACAGGAAATTCTTTGGTATAGCCATATCCACCGTGAATCTGAACAGCATCGTTCGCTATTTTGACACAGGCTTCACTGGCATATAATTTAGCCATCGCCCCCAAAGTAGTCACTTTTGCCCCTTTGTTTTTCAAAAAAGCAGCTTTATGTAGTAAAAGCTCAGAAGCTTCAATCTCAGTAGCCATATCAGATAACTTAAATGAGATACCTTGAAAACTAGATATGGGTTTCCCAAACTGCACACGTTCTTTGGCGTATTTTAAGGAAGCCTCATAGGCACCTTTAGAAATCCCTAAAGAAAGGGCGCCAATTGAAATCCTACCACCATCTAATATTTTAAGGGATTGAATAAACCCATCTCCTTCTGCTCCAAGTAAATTATCTTCATGAATGCGACAGTTATCAAACACTAATTCTGCTGTTTCACTTGCACGCATTCCTAATTTATCTTCTTTTTTACCTGACGAAAAGCCTGGAGTTCCTTTTTCAATTACGAATGCTGACATCCCATGTGAATCGCCTTTTTCTCCAGTTCTGGCAATAACAACAGCAATATCTCCGCTACGACCATGTGTAATAAAGTTTTTAGAACCATTTACAACATAATGATTTCCGTCCTTAACGGCAGTTGTGTTCATTCCTCCTGCATCACTTCCAGTATTGTGTTCTGTTAAGCCCCATGCTCCAATCCATTTTCCTGACGCTAGCTTAGGTAGCCACTTTTTCTTCTGCACTTCGTTACCAAAGTAATAAATATGCCCAGTACAAAGCGAATTATGAGCAGCTATAGATAGACCTATAGACGGATCTACTTTAGAAATCTCTTCAATAATTGCAATATATTCGTGATACCCAAGACCAGAACCTCCATATTCTTCTGGTATAAAAACACCCATAAACCCCATTTCTCCAGCTTTGTGAAGTACGTCTGCAGGGAAATGCTGAGACTCATCCCATTCCATGATGTGAGGTCTTATGAACTGCTCGGCAAATTCTTTTGCTGAATTGGCAATTAATTCTTGCTCTTCAGAGTAATTAAAATCCATACTTTGTCTAATTAAGTGTCAAATATAATTTAATAATCTCTAACTTTTTAACAGGAAATCCTTTAACTTTTGTTAATTCCTCAATTACTTCATAACCTTCCTTTAACATTCGCAATTCAATAATCTCAAAAGCCAACTCATAATCTACATGATCAACAGTTACCAACTGGTCAATCGTCGCTGTATTTAAATTAATTTTTTAGATAGACTCTCGGAATTTTGACAGTAAAGTCTTTAAGAATATTGTCTATAGTTTCAAGAGTTAAGCCTCGAACATCTTGCAACTGTACATCAGAAATAAAACCCCCTTCAAAAGAGTCTCTATATCTTATAATTCGTTCAGAATAAAAACTCCCAATGCCGTATACTTTTTGAAGTTGTTCGGCCGTTGCTGTGTTAAGGTCTATCTTCTGTTTACTGTTTTTTAAATAAGTATAAGATTGATTGGACTGCACTTTATCTTTATTTGTGACCCAAGAAGGAAACTTAAAGTAGGGTGCAATTTGTTTAATCAACAAATCAGAAACCTTCGTGACTTTCTGAAATTCTTCAGCCGAATTTACCCATTTATTTGTAGCTCTATGGTTCAATAACCGATTGATCTCTTCGGAAGTCATTCCAAGTTTATAGCCTTTATAGTCTGTAATAAAGTTAGGGTTAAATGGATAGATCTTAGGCGCTGCGTTAGCCTGATTCTTAGCGAGCTGCAGAGCTACTTCCTTTTGGAAATTCGAATATACGTTTGAATCAACATGGAAGCCATCATTTTCTATTGACTTATTAGATACCAAAAGAAACTCCAAGCAAATGATGATTAGGACCAGTCCAACAATTGCGAAACGTTGTTGATTTGAAAAGTAGGTGTAAAATTTCATTTCGGGGCATGCGTTTTATCTTTTTATCGCATCCATGAATCGTATAAGCTCTTTCTTCACTTTAGGCGCTAAAATGACAATTCCTACCATGTTTGGCACCATCATAGCAAAAATCATAGCATCAGAAAAGCCAATCACCGATCCTAAACTAGCTGCAGACCCAACGATTACAAATAAACAAAAGATGATTTTATATAAATATTCCATTTTTTTAGATCTCCCAAATAAATAAGCCCACCCTTGGAAACCATAGTATGACCATGAAATCATAGTACTAAAAGCAAATAAAACAACGGCTACTGTAAGGACATATGGAAACCAAGAGATTACGGACGCAAATGCCCCCGAAGTTAAAAGAATTGCTTGTGCATCGTTAAGACTCGAGTTTTCTGCAGCTACATTTCCAGTGATTATTAAAACCAAAGCAGTCATTGTACACACAACTACGGTATCAATAAAAGGCTCTAGCAAGGCCACTAAGCCTTCAGATGCCGCGTATTTAGTTTTAACCGCTGAATGTGCAATGGAAGCCGATCCAACTCCTGCTTCGTTTGAGAATGCAGCACGTTTAAATCCTTGAACCAAAACTCCAATAGCACCACCAGCAACCCCCTCAGGACTAAAAGCACCTTTAAATATTTGAGCAAATGCATCTCCGATCATCGTATAGTTTGAAAGGATTACAAATAAAGAAGCCGACACATAAATCACTACCATAAATGGCACAATTTTATCCGTTACTTTGGCAATTTTTTTGATACCACCTATGATAACTATTCCAACAAGAACCGCCATTACTAATCCAAACAACCACCCTCTGCCGTGAAGAAAAGAAGCTTCTCCTCCGGTAATGTTCTCAACGAGTTGAAAAGCTTGGTTTACTTGAAACATATTTCCCCCTCCAAATGAGCCTCCAATAACAAAAATTGCAAAAACTACTGCTAAAACCTTACCTAATTTTTCAAGACCTTTTGATTTCAGTCCTTTGGTCAAGTAATACATTGGTCCTCCATAAACAGTGCCATTTTCGTCAATATCTCTATATTTAACCCCTAAAGTACATTCTACAAACTTAGACGCCATCCCTAAAAATCCTGCCACAATCATCCAAAAGGTAGCACCTGCCCCCCCAATAGATACTGCAATTGCAACTCCTGCAATATTACCAAGACCTACGGTTGCGGACAAGGCTGCTGTGAGCGCTTGAAAGTGTGTTACTTCACCTTCAGCTCCTTCAACGGCCGCGGTTTCAATGGCATCGCCTCCTGGAGTTGAATCCCCTGCTGCCGGTAAACTTTCATGATGGTCTAAATCATCGTATTTTCCTCTTACAATATTGATAGAAGTGATAAATCCTCTAAAATTTATAAACTTAAAATAAATAGTGAAATACGTAGCTCCTAATATTAATGGGAATAAAACCCAGAAAATTTGTACGTTTTCAGAAAACGGAATCTTATAAAAAATAAAATCCACAAACCAACCTGTAGCATTGCCAAATTTCTCATCAATAATTTGGTCAATTCCCTTACCTTGAGCAAAGGAAATAAACGGTAAAATTAAAGCAATAGCAGTTTGAATATATGTTTTCATAGGATATAATTATAGTCTTGATTAATTAGCCAACAATATGGGGAAAAAAAATGAGTTAATAAAATCCGATAGCGATTATTGAGCTCTAAACAATCCGATTATTTGATGTTAATATTATAGGTGAAATTAAGATTCTGAATTTGCTCTGGGCGTCCTAAAACAATCACTTTAGAATTTGGCGCCAATTTTTGACTTGCCTCAGGATTAATCACATACTCTCCTGACTCACTCTTATACCCAATGACACTACAGCCTGTGTTTTTTCGTAATTGTAAATCTTGAATGGTTTTTATTACCGAAGTATCATAAAGCTCCTCTGCTGCTATTTCCTCAATATTAATGCTTCCGTTACCAATTATAGAAAGATTATCAATAAACTCTAAAAGATCTGGAACGACAACTAAAGACGCCATGTGATCCCCACCAATCTTATCAGGTAAAATAACATTATTAGCCCCAGCTAATTTTAGTTTACTGTAAGAAGATTCATTGGAAGCACGACTGATAATTCGAATATTTGTATTCATTTGACGGGCTGAAAGAACCACAAATACATTATCAGAATCGCTTGGTAATGCAGATATTAGACACTCTGCACGATCGACCCCTGCCAGTTGAAGCACCTCATCGTCGTTTGCATTTCCCCACACAAAAAGGATCGTATCGTTTTGGTGTTTTTCTATTAATTCTTTGTTTGATTCAATAACAACAAAAGAACGCTTATGCATTATTAACTTTTTTGCTGCTTGTTTTCCGTTTCTCCCAAATCCACAGATGATAATATGGTTGGAAAGCGAATCAATTTGTTTTTGCATCTTCTTATGTTTTAGTTCGGAAATATCATTTCTTGAAATTATATATTCTGTGATTATTTTAAATGCATATCCAACAATAACAACACTGGTTAATATTAGAAATACGGTAAAAATTTTAGCCTGTGGGTCTAAGGGCTGAACTTCACCAAAACCAACTGTAGTCACCGTAATTACAGTCATGTACACGGCATCAATCCACGAATAACCCGACATTAATTTAAAGCCAAATACTCCCGTAAAAAAGAGTAAAATTAATAAACTTATTGCTGTGTTTATTTTAGATTTAAAAAGTTTTAAAAAAGGGTTTTCCATAAACTATATATCAAAAACTGAGGTTCGCTTGGTATATACCAGATCCTTTATCCGAATCCAGAAAGCAATAAATAAATAAAAGGCAAACCCAAACCCAAGGGTCACAAATGTTAAGTAAATAAAAGAAGTTCTCACTACTTTTGCACGCATCCCAAAACGGTCTGCGATACGCTGACATACATAAAATCCATATTTTTGAAGATAGAATAAAACCTTGTAAAATAATCTCATGCTGCAATTTATGAATTTCGATTCAAAAGGGCACTACCAATCGCACAATGAAGGCATTTATTTTTTGAACAATAATTTGATTTTAACTGGATCAGCGCTTGAGAGTCAAGAGCCGTTTTTCTAAAGGGGTATAACGAATGAAATTTATCTACGATACTGTTATGTTCCATCGTTGTTTTTTGCATAATTTCCAACAAATCATCTTGATTTGAATCTCTGTTGAATTTATTAAAAGCAAACTTAATAGGGATAATTGTATTGACAATTAGTAGATTAATAAATGGTTTTGTAAGTTTTTTAGGAGTAGATTTAGAGGTTTTGTCAAAGGTATAGTGCGTGATCCAAAACGTTGAAGTAGCGCCTTCAAAAATAGACTGTAATTGCTCTATACTTCTAGCTTGAATGATTTTAGAGAATAAACTTGACTGCCTGCTGTATACATCAGCCAACTGCGCCAGTCTTATGGTTGGAAAATTTGGAGGCCGAAGCCTAAAAAACCGTACGGGAATGATTCCTGTAGTTGATAATGAAAATTTATTTTTCAAAAATGCATAAATAGTTTTAAGCTCTGAAATGTACAAATGTTCCGCAGCCGTGTTTAGTAAACCTGACTGACCAAACAACAACGCTTCCAAGTTCCGTGGTTCAGATCGAACTTTTTGAATGACCGAAAAATCAATTGATTTAGAAATACTTAAAAATGCATCACCATTTACTTTTAAACCAAAACTTTTGGCTAATTGCCAAAACAACACTGCTTCCCAATTGTTTTTGGAGTCTAAAAGCTGAGCTTCTACTTCTAGGCACTTTTCTTCTAAGCGTTCTAAATACAATCGTTCCATCCAATGGTTTACAGTAAAGGCATCGACTGTAGAAATACGGTCTTCGCATGGAATCCATTGTTTTTTTTTATTAATTAAAGATTGATAATTACGTAATGTATGTGGAAGTATACAATGTTTTAGTTCTAGCGTAGGAATGGGGGTGTTATCATTTCTAAAAACCTCCATATTATGTTCCCAAACGACATGTAAAATAACATTATCATAAGCCGTATCTATTTCATGATGGTGCACATACCAGTCGGATGACTTGACGTGCAGTTCAACGTTACCAGCCCAGAGTTGGGAGCCTATACTAAGCAATGCATTAAAAAAATCGGGCCCAGAATTTGAATTCGGTAAGCCAACAGCCTTAAGAGTGATACGCTCTTGATTCGTTGTTTGCAACGATTTGAGGGTCATTTTTTTATGCTGCCAGACGTAATGTAGGAAGTCTTCTTGCATTCATACAATGTAGGGAATAGTTTGTAAGACACCTATCCGAAAGAATAAAAATATATTAGTCTATATATCCCATCTCTCGCATCCAATCATCGTTAAACATTTTACCAACGTAGCGAGTGCCATGGTCATGAAATAAAACAACCACCACATCATCGGGTTTGAAGTGTGATTTAAGCTGAAGAAGCCCTTTAACAGCCGCTCCCGCGGAGTTCCCTAAAAACATCCCTTCTTCTTTGGCCAAGCGCTGTGTGTAAACAGCAGCATCTTTATCTGTTACTTTAGTAAAACCGTCAATCACTCCAAAATTAACATTCAAGGGTAAAATATCTTCCCCAATTCCTTCAGTAACATAAGGGTAAATCTCATTTTCATCAAAAACACCTGTTTCATGATATTTCTTAAAAACACTCCCATACGTATCTATACCCCATATTTTAACCTTCGGATTTTTCATTTTCAAATAACTTCCTACACCTGAAATTGTTCCACCTGTACCCACTCCAACAACAAAATGAGTTATTTTCCCATCTGTTTGCTCCCAAATTTCAGGACCTGTACTTAAAAAATGAGCTTTACAGTTACTCGGGTTGTCATATTGATTTACATACCATGAATTTGGTGTTTCCTCTGCCAATCGTTTGGAAACTGAATAATATGAACGTGGATCTTCTGGTTCAACAGATGTTGGACATACAATAACCTCAGCGCCTACAGCTCGTAAAATATCCATTTTTTCTTTGGATTGCTTATCTGCTAACACAAAAATACACTTGTAGCCTTTAATAATTCCAGCCAAAGCTAACCCCATTCCTGTATTGCCAGAAGTGCCCTCTATAATGGTTCCACCAGGCTTGAGACGCCCATCGGCTTCTGCATCAGCAATCATTTGTAAGGCCATCCGATCTTTGACCGAATTGCCTGGATTAAAAGTTTCATATTTAGCTAACACCAAACACGGCAGCTCCTTAGTCAATACATTCATTTTAACCAAAGGCGTATTGCCTATGGTTCCTAAGATATTTTCGGCGTATTTCATGACTCAAAATTTGTTGCAAAATTACATTAAATTTTTGGGCTTGCAAATGAGTACTTGAGAAGTTTTAATCGAACTTAATCGCTTTAACAGGCGCTATTTTACTGATAATAAAAGAAGGTATCAATAACATTAAAAGACACAACACAAAAGTCATTACATTAAGCAAAACAACATACGTCCAGTCCAGGTAAACTGGGGCTACAGTGACATAATAAACAGAAGGATCTAAGGTTAAAAACTGAAATTGTTTTTGAAGTAATAAAATCCCTAACCCAATTAAGTTTCCCCAAAACAAACCACAACCAATAAGATAAGAAGCATTATATAAAAATAGCTTTCTAATGCTCATATTACTGCTTCCTAATGCTTTCAAAACCCCTATCATTTGGGTACGCTCAAGAATCAGCACCAATAATGCCGTAATCATGTTTATCGCACCAACAAAAATCATAATTGCTATGATGATGTATATATTAGTAGTGAAAATAGGGATCCACTCAAAGATGGTAGCATACTTTTGTTTTACAGTCGTTGTCTTGAGAATCGAAGGAGTTTGAGCATACACCTCGTCCCCAAGACGATCTAAATCATTATAATCATCTATAAACACTTCAAAATTACCAATTTGGTCTTTGGACCATTTGTTTAATCGTTGGACATGGTTAATATCGCCTATAATATAGGTTTTATCTAATGCTTCAAACCCAGAATTGAAGACACCTACAACGTCATATTTCATGATACTTGGGGCTTTACTTGCATCCGATTTCATGAAATACATCTGAAAACTGTCTCCAACAACAAACCCCAAACGGTCCGCCAAATAGGTTGAAATTAATACTTCGTTACTATATTTTTGGCTGTATTTTGGAAGACGGCCTTCTATTAAAAAGTCTTTAAAATAGCGCCAATCGTAATCTGTTCCCACCCCTTTTAAAAATAAGCCTTCAAAATCGGTGTTGGTTCTAATGATGCCAAATTTATTGGCAACGGCTTGTATGTGTGATATTCCTGAAACAGACTTAAATTCAGGATAAAAATCTTGTGTTTTAGAAATGGGAACTTGTGCCCCTTCTGACTCGTTACTATCAAAATTAGAGATGCTTATATGTCCATTAAAAGCCACCGCTTTGTCTCGGATTTTTCGCTCCAAACCAATCCCGGTAGCAATCGCAATAAGCATCACAATAGTACTGATTGCTATTGCAGTAATTCCGATTTTTATTATTGGAGCCGATACACTACTTTTATAGGACTTATTTCCTATAATACGTTTGGCTAAAAAAAACTCGTAATTCAAAATTTATAAATGCATTTTAATTTTATCAAAAATACTATTTTATTATTTGTTCTTATACTTCTTTCATGTAGAAACAACTCTAACTCACAAACCCTAGACATTAAGAACAAACTCCCTATTATTTTGGGAGCTCAGCAAACTGAACGCTACCTACCCATTTTAAAAAATAAAAATATAGGAATTGTAGCCAATCAAACCACTGTTATCTTTAAACCCAAAGGTTATACACATTTAGTAGATTCATTACTGAATTTGAATCTAAACGTTAAAAAAGTTTTTGCTCCCGAGCACGGGTTTAGAGGGACAGCCGATGCTGGTGAATATGTGAAAGATGGAATTGATGCTGGAAGTGGCATTCCAATTGTCTCATTATACGGCGTAAATAAAATTCCTAATGCAGCTATTTTATCCGACTTAGATATCGTTATTTTTGATGTTCAAGATGTAGGAGCTCGCTTTTATACGTTTTTATCCACCCTTCACTACATGATGGAAACATGCGCTAATTTAGGCATCACTGTCTTGGTTTTAGACCGTCCAAATCCAAACGGTCATTATGTAGATGGCCCTACTTTAGATCTTAAATACCCTAGTTTTGTAGGAGTACACCCTGTCCCTGTAGTGCATGGGATGACGGTCGGAGAATATGCTCAAATGATTAATGGAGAAGGCTGGCTAAAGCAGGGGGTGAAATGTGACTTGAAAGTAATTTCTCTACAAAACTACACCCACTCAACAACGTACCAACTCCCAATCAACCCATCCCCCAACCTTCCAAATTCAAAATCCATCAACTTATACCCAAGTTTGTGCTTTTTTGAAGGCACCAATATGAGTATGGGACGCGGGACAGAAAACCAATTTCAAGTTATTGGAAGTCCTTATTTGAAAGGCGACTTATATAATTATGAATTTACACCAGAAGCAAATATTGGGGCCAAATATCCAGTTCATGAAGGAGACGCTTGCAAAGGATTAAACCTTCAAAATCAACCACGTTTAGATTATATCGAACTCAAATGGCTTATAGATGCTTACCAAAACACCTCTGATAAAACAGTGTTTTTTAATCCCTTTTTCACCAAACTAGCGGGGCAAGAACTACTACAGGAAAAGATTGAAAATGGCTGGACTGCTCAACAAATCAGGGCGAGTTGGAAAGAAGACGTAGAAAATTACAAACGACTTAGAGCGCCTTACCTACTGTACCCGTTGTAGGCTTTCTATATCCCTGAAAGGGCTGTTTTAATAACTGCTTTAAACTAGTGTTTTCTTCCTCATTTGGAAAAGTGTCAACGCCATAAACAATATGCTCTCGCTCCATGTATACATACGTTCCCAACAAACGATCCCAGATAGAAAAAATATTCCCGTAGTTAGCATCTGTATAGGGCAACTGATAATGGTGATGAATCTTATGCATGTCTGGAGATATTAATACAAAACTTAATGCATAATCTAATTTCTTAGGAAGCTTGATGTTTGCATGACTAAACTGGGTTGCTACGAGAGACATTGACTGGTATAACATCACAATACCTATAGGGGCGCCAATGATAAAAACCCCAGCAAGAGTAAATACATAACGAATAACACTTTCCAAAGGATGGTGACGATTAGCGGTTGTGGTATCCACCTTGTGATCGGAGTGATGAACCAGGTGAACCATCCAAAGTGGTGGCACTTTATGTTCTGTAAAATGAGGTAAATAAGCGCCTACAAAATCCATCAGGAGAACTCCTAAAAGAACATACAACCAAAGTGGCATATGAGGAAGCCAGTTTAGAATTCCAAACTCATTAACCACGACCCAGTCGGCTGCACTGAGCAATAAAAATGCTAATGTAAAATTAATTATAATGGTTGTGAACGTGAAAAACAAGTTTGGAAACGCGTGTTTCCATTTGTTATAACTAAATTTAAACAAAGGCAAAGAGCCCTCCAGTATCCAAAAAAACGTTAAACCCCCTACAAGAATACCGCTGCGATGTAAAGAAGGAATTGTTTCGAAATAATGAATAAGCTGTTCCATGATATCATTAAAATTTTTATAAATATAATTATTTTAATTTAGCTCTTAAAGCCTCAACGATGTTAAATGTAGCTGGACAGATCGCAACATTTTTAAGTGTTAAGTCTGATATCTTTTCAAAGTTTTTTCGATTGGTATGTGGATATTCTCGACAGGCTTTGGGACGCACATCATAAATATTACAGGTATTATCGGCTGCCAAGAACGTGCAAGGAGATGATTTCAAAACATAATCAGAATCGGCATCTAAATTAAGATACGTATCAATAAATTGTCTTGTTTTAATTCTAAATGATTTTGAAATGCGCTCTATATCTTTAGTCGTAAAAATTGGACTGGTTGTTTTACAACAGTTTGCACACTGAAGGCAGTCTGTTTTTTCAAACTCTGATTCATGGAGTTTTTCCATAATTGAATCGAGTTTTTTTGGTTTTTTTTTTCTAAGCTTGATAAAAAAGGCTTTATGCTCCTTTTGCTTATCTTTGGCTTCCTTTGAAAGGGTTCTTAATTGGTCTTGCATGCTGCAAAACTAAGAATAAATAGCTCAGTATAATGAAAGATGTTTTTGGAACTGCAATTTTAGATTACCAACTCGGAAATTATTCTGAAGACCTAATAACTTCTACGAGTATTTCAGAAGCAGATTCTTTGCCCTTACCCTATTTATTTAGAAACCACTCAGAAATGCCTTCTCTTGAGAAAACAGCCTTAAAATTATCTAAGGGTACTGTACTTGATATTGGATGTGGGGCCGGCAGTCATAGTTTGTATTTAAAATCAAAAGGACTAAAGGTGAAATCAATCGACATTTCTGTAGGGGCGATTGAAGCCTGTCGTTTGCGTGGATTAAACCAGGCACATGTATTGGATGTAATGGACGAAACCGCCTCTTTTGACACCCTGTTATTATTAATGAATGGGTCTGGGGTTTTCCAATCGCTAGCACATACACCTTTTGTATTAAGCCATCTAAAAACACTTATAAATCCAGACGGGCAAATCCTAATTGATTCTTCAGACATTAAATATATGTACGAAGATGAAGATGGAGGTTATTGGATGGACGCCACAAAAGACTATTACGGCGAACTTGACTATACGGTACGTTATAAAAACCAAGAAGCGACCTTTAGCTGGATGTATCTTGATTTTGAAAACCTTAAAATCGCTTGTGAACAGGCTGGACTGCGATGCGAATTAATTGAAGAAGGCCCTCATTTTGACTTTCTAGCAAAAATAACATTGGCTTAAAAGTCAAATTTATAACTCGCGCCTCCTAAAATCTGAAACCCTTGAACTGGGTAATGGTTCCATCGGCTATACCTAGAATTGGTCATATTATTAACTTTCAGAAAGGCACCCCATTGGGATGAAACCTGATAATCTAATTGAAAGTTGGCATCAAAAAAAGAATCTAAAGTCTCATTGGTAGTCTCTAAGAGTAAGGAATCGTTTGTAGTAGAATCTTGTCTGGCGCCATAGTAAAAAAGAGTTCCAACCAATGCCCATTTGTCTGAGATTTGATAATCTAGAAACAGAGACGCTTCAAAATTAGGTAAATTCCAAACCGTTGGTTCCAAATTACTTGAATACTTATAAAGGTCTCCTTTCAATCGAAGCATTAACTTTTCACTCATGTCAAATTCTAAAGCACCTGAAGCGTTAAAAACATCAACGTCATCATAGACGATTCCAAAAGAGTTTCCTTGATTGTAGTTAGTGAGTGCTGAAAGGTTCAGAATGGTATTGGAACGGAAAAGCGCTTTATCGTTTTGTTTAGAATAACTTCCGTTTAGGTCGTATGCTATGGATTCTGATAGTTTTCCTTTGCTACCAACGATTAATTTATAGGGAGTTGAGCTTGGGCGAATCTCTAGAGTAAGAGATATAAATGGATTGATTTGTGCAAAATCAGAATACGTATTTTGAATTAAATCACCTTTTACCTGAGCATAAGCCAAAACAATAGAATTAACGACTGAGTAGCTAGCTTCTATATTCGGATAAATATAAAATTTATTTATATCTCTGTTAGAATCGATTAAGAAAGCAGCTCTAACTCCAACTGAAACCGCTAAATCTCCATGAGAATATTTATAGGATGGCGCTACTGAAAAAAGAGTGTTTCCGTAACTATTCTGTTCAGGATTTAGGTAGTTTTGATTAAATTCCCCATTTAAATAATCAATACTTAAATTCGTGTTAATTGATTGATTAAATATATTTAGTTGCAGGCTTGAGTCTGCCTCAAGCCGATATTCTTGAGAACCATAGGCATCTGAAAATCGTTGAAAATCAATTGATCCTGTTTGAAAGACTCCTTTTGTAAACTGCACATCACTGGACAAAGACAGTTCAGAATAAACTTGCTTAGAGTTTATCGAAAAGGTTGTTGGATAAGGGAGTCCATACCAATTAATCGCTTGACGGGCATAGGCAAGGTCCGTATTCCAAATAAACGTTTTTAATGTTTTTGCATAATTGACCTGAACCGTATTATTTGAAAACGAATCCTCTAACTGAAGGCCGTCTATACCACCTTGTGACGAGTGGTGCTCCACATACCCTCCTAAAGTCTCTCCTCTACCAATTTTATGATTAAGGTATAAATTACCTAACACAGTACCATAATTTCCAAGACCGATAGAAGTATAGTTTTGAAATAATTTTTCTTTTTTAAATTTTTTTAGCCCGATAGAATTCCCTTTTGCAGGCGTAAATGTAGAGGCGACTGGAATAGAGAAAATAGTATACTTAATACTTTTTTGAGAGTCCTCAGAAACCATTATGCTTGGCGCTTGCTTAAGCTTAAAGGCATCCGATATTTTGGGAGTGTATGGCTTTACAATGGTCACTACCTGCGTGTCGATAGAATCTTGTACACGTGTTTGAGAATTTTGTGCTTCCATTTCTGGACCATAAAACACAACAGCCAAGATAAAAAGCAGACTTAAATAGTATTTTAATTTAATATTCATCATTCTAATTTTCATTTTGTAATTCCGTTTCTACAGAAGAGTTGGTCTTAGAAACTTCTAACTTAATCCGTTCTAGTTCTAATTGTGCTTCGTCTACAACTTCCTTGAAGTCTGTAAAATTTTGAGTGACATTTTCTAAAATATAAGTCGCTTGAAAATCATCATTAAGAGCATAAAAGTTCTTAGCCATAATAATAAGTCCTTTAGAAGCATAATACTTATAGCTAGAAAAGTTTTTAATCAATACTTGAACACTTTCATTAGAGGCTTCAAAATCTCCATCAGAATAGAGGAAATAGGCCTCATAATACTGTGCTTCAGCCCCCATCGCTCCGTTAGCAATTGCCTGAACTTGGCTGTAGGCTGCTCGAGCTTTTATCTCATTATTTGTTTGCATCGCAGCTCTTGCAGTAATAATGTAGGCGTCACTCTTTATATAAACATCTGTTTTTGAGTTTTGAAGGATCGTCTCCGCATAAAGAATCGCAGCATCATAATCTTCGAATTGAAAATACACTTTCATTAAATTAGACTGTGCATACAACCTGTTTTGTGGGTTTTTGGATTCGGATTCTAGTCGTAACAATACATTCAAGGCCGCTTTATAATCTTCTGAATCTAGTAAGATTTCAGACCTTTTGAACAGCGCTTTTTCAGTGAACTCACTTACAGATTGCTCACAAACATATTGATAATGTGGTAATGCATTAGCTGTTAGAGCACTCATGTTATACAATTCCGCAAGATAAAAATGAGCTTTTATAAGTTGTTTGCCATTTGAAAAACTAACAATATACCCATTAAACAATTCAATAGCTTTTTTGGTATTGTTATCTAAATACTGTTTTTCTGCAGCTTCATAAGTAGCCGTTTCTAATTCACTATCAGTAACGCTTGCATAATCTAAGGATTTTACCCAAAGTGCATAGCTGTCTACCTGACCTAAATCAATATAAATAGAACGTGAGGAACTAATAGCCTGATATGCTTCTGGCGTAGAGGGATATCCAGTCGCTACGGAATTAAAACTTTTGAGAGCTAATTGGATGTCATTTTGATTATACTCAATTAATCCCTTACGCAATAACGCTTTGGACACTAAGGAGCTTGTTGAATAAGCTGTTATTAAGTCACTATAGATTTCAATAGCTTTGGCGGAGTTTGATTGATTCGCATAGGTGTTTGCTAATTCAAAAAGCGCTTGATCTTTCAAATAGGATGATTTATAACCTATCACTTTATTTAGACCATTAATTTTGGTTTCGATTTGACCCAAATACCCATTACTAACCGCTATTTGAAACGTTGCATAGTCTGCTTCAATTTTATTTAAATCCAACGCAGCTTGATAGGCATCAATTGCTAGACTGTATTGAGTACTCACAAAATAGGAATCAGCCATTCTGAGATATGCATCGTTTAGAACCACCAAATCGGAAGGTTTATTTTCTATAAATAACTGGAAATTCTTGATGGCATTTCCATACTGCTTTAGCTTGAAGTACGTGTAAGCTAAATTATAGTTTAAGTTTTCATACTCTTCAAGCTGCGCACTCTGGACAAGCTGTTTGAAATCTTTAAACCCTTCAAGTGCCTTGTTGTAACTCATTAATTGATAGGCTACTTCTGCACTCCAATACGTAGCTCTTGCCTTTACAATTGGATCTAAAGACACCGAAAGTGAATTATCTAATAGGGCATCAGAAGCGGTGTAGTCGGCGGCGTTATATAATTCTAGTGCCCTTAGAAATGTGACTTTCTGGTAGGCTTCTTTATGAATAGGTTTGGATTTATTTTTCAAAAACTCCAGGGCCTCTTTGTAATTATTAGAACTAATGTATGAATCGATGAGTAATGACTCAACCTCAATTTTAAAGGCTGACTTAGGATACAGTATTAAAAAGCGGGTTAAAACTTCAGTGGTAGACTGGTATGGATTTCCAATTTCATAGCTCAATTTAGCATAATTGAGCCAAGCATCTTCTGTAATCGCGGAAACAAAATCCAATTCAGAAGCATTTTTAAACGCATTTAACGCGGCTTGCTTTTTATTTAAGTTGAGATAACATTCTGCTAAAATGTAGTAGGCATTTTGAGAAATGTCATTTGAACCTTCTATTATTTTATTAAACTCATTAATTGATCTTTGATAATCATTTTGTTTATAAAAAGCATAGCCTAATTGATAGAAATCTGAATGACTCCAGCGTCCTTTTTTGCCTTTATAAGCTTCTAAATATGGAATTGCTTTTGCATACTCCTGAAGGTTAAAATAGCTTTCTCCAATGATTTTAGAAAGCTCAGAAACTTCCTTAGCCGAGCCCTCTTTGATGCGTGCTAATGCTAAGTCTGTCGCTTTTTTAAAGTTACCTAATTTAAAATTCAAGTCCGCTTGGTAGTAGGCTAGATTTTCATTGTAAGCCGAAACGCCTTCAAGTTGATCAAAATATACAGATGCCATGCTGTAATCGTCTGCTTCATAGGCCATAAAACCCATATAATATTTAGCTTGTGATCCGTAGACTTGAGAGGTTTCAAGTCGAATTAGATTCAATTTAGCCTTCTCATATTTTTTAATTTTATAAAGACTGTAGCCATAATTGAAATGAAACGGCTCATTATTTAATCTGGAAAGTCTGTTAACCTCTACCTTTTCATACCACTTACATGCATAGGCATATTTAGATGTTTTAAAATAATAATTTGCTATTTCAAAATAAGCTGAATTTCGCTTGGTACTAGAAGGGTAATCTCTCACAAAAGACTCTACAAGAAATTCGGCGTTTGGTTGATTAAGCCGAACCGCACAATTGGCAATATAATAAGTGGCGTTTGATTTTAAAAAAGAATCTGATGTACTGGATTTAACGGATTGAAAAATAAGCTGTGCCGATTGAAACTGCTGAGTATTGTAAAGAGAAAGTGCCGAATTATATCGAACTTTTTCATGAGAATAAATAGCTGACTTCTGAGCAAATCCAAAACACACAAAACACACAAAAGAAAGTTGAACCAGGTATTTTATAGTGTTCATAGATAGAGAATTTATACATTCAAATATAAAATATATACATATGATAACGAGAAAAAATGGTGTAAATTATACCCTTTATTTAATTAAAATGAAACCAAAGCGTTTTAAGTAAAGGGTTATTTGATAATTGAATCAAATAGTAATACTTTTATGAAAATTATTTTTAGAGATAAACAATGTCAAATTCAGTATTAAAATTACAAGAAGTTTCTATTTTTCAAAACAACAATTTGATCCTTACCGAGGTAAATATTGACGTTAAAGAAGGGGAGTTCGTGTATCTTATTGGAAAAACAGGCTCCGGAAAAAGTAGTTTATTAAAAACGCTTTATGGAGATCTGCAATTAACAAATGGCAGTGGCTCAATTGTTGACATCGATTTAAAAACAATGAAAGAAAAGGATATCCCTTTTTTGAGACGTAAGCTAGGAGTGGTATTTCAAGATTTTAAATTAATGAATGAACTCACGATTAATGGAAATCTTGAGTTTGTTTTAAAAGCGACCGGATGGAAACAAAAGGAGCTCATAATCTCTAAAGTAGAAGCGGTTCTCAAAAAGGTAAACATGCATACCAAAGGCTTTAATTTCCCTTACGAGCTTTCTGGAGGTGAGCAACAACGCGTTGCTATCGCAAGAGCCCTATTAAATGACCCTCAATTAATTTTAGCAGATGAACCTACAGGAAATCTGGATCCACAAACAAGTATGGAGGTGATGGAAGTCCTTCTAGATCTGAATAAAAAAGGACACACTATTTTAATGGCAACCCATGACTATGCTTTGATATTGAAATATCCAAGTAAAACACTCAAATGCGAAGACTCTAAAGTTTTTGAGGTTGTTCAACGTAAAAACTAATTATGCTTTCTATACTTATTCCAACTTATAATTATAATATTGAAGCTTTGGTAAGCGAACTCCACGCCCAATCAACTGGTTGTGAAATAGAATTTGAGATCCTTTGTTACGACGATGGCTCTAAAAATCCAGAGATCATCTCCGTTAATCAATCCATAAATTTATTAAAAAACACGACCTATAAAGTTTTAGATTCTAATATTGGAAGAAGTTCGATTCGGAACCTATTAGCAAAAGATGCTAAGCATGAACTGCTATTGTTTTTAGATGCTGATGTTATTCCTGTGAAAAATAATTTTATTTCGGAGTATCTAAATTCAATTTCTGATTCTACAAAAATAATTTATGGCGGCATTAGATACCAAGCCGAATGCCCTAAAAAAACTCATTTACTAAGATGGGTCTATGGCAAAAATAGAGAGGCACTGCCGGTAACAAAAAGAAATGAAAACGTTTATTTAAGTTTTTTAACTTTAAATTTTATAATACGAAAAACAATATTCAATACCGTTTCTTTTAATGAAGACATTCCTAATTTGAGAAATGAAGACACTTTGTTTTCTTACAATTTAAAACAAGCAAAAATAGCTATTGAACATATAGAAAACCCCGTTTACCATTTAGGTTTAGAGGATAGTAATACCTTTTTGAGAAAATCCATTGAATCCCAAGATGCAATGAACCAATTTCTTGAGGAAGATTTAATTGATATTAAGTATACCTTAATTACAAAAACAATTTATAGACTTAAGAAAATCAAACTAGACCGTTTATTTTCGATGACTTATCCGTTTACTAAAAAAATATTTATAGCTAATCTTTTATCTAGCAGACCATCGTTATTCATTTTTGACTTACACAAACTAAGCTACCTTTGTTACATAAGTAAAAACGAATAATGGCATCTATATCTGTAATCATTCCGTTATACAACAAAGAACGCTTCATAAAAGAAACGTTAAACAGCGTATTTAATCAAACGTTTTTTGACTATGAAATTATTATTGTCGATGATGGCTCAAATGACAGTAGTGCATCCATAATCCGTGAAATTAATGATCCACGAATCACTCTTTTCTCAAATTCAAATAATGGCGTTTCTCATGCGCGAAACTATGGAATTTCTAAATCAAATTCAGATTTAATTGCATTTTTGGATGCAGACGATTTGTGGGAATCAAATCACTTGGAAAACTTACACAGATTATATACGAGTTTCCCTAATTGCGGATTGTATGCAACGGCCTATTCAAAGCAGTTTTTTAATAGAAAAAAAATGAAGGCTCATTTCAATGGGGTGTCTTCTGATCATTTTGGAATTATTGAAGATTATTTCTCAGCTTCAATCATAGACAGTATTGCCTGGACTTCTGGGGTTTTAATCCCTAAAAAAACGATTCTTGAAATTGGTGGATTTGACGAAGAAATGCGTTCTGGTCAAGATACCGACTTATGGGTGCGTATTGCTCTCAAAAAGTTGGTTGCATTCTCAGCAAT
>Ga0209199_1002069_pt1 | contig 22368 bp, 9 predicted proteins | sample COGITO_mtgs_1105_7_FD_184805 | JGI IMG/M metagenome (GOLD analysis project Ga0209199, IMG submission 184805) | Pelagic marine microbial communities from North Sea - COGITO_mtgs_110523 (SPAdes) (version 2) | ecosystem: Environmental > Aquatic > Marine > Epipelagic ...
AAAAGGTTACACCAGTTAAAGAAGAACTGGAACCAGCTAAACCAGAGTGGGAAATTAAAGATAGGATATATTACTTAACAGGTAGACATACTCCTTTAACTTTAACAATACCAGGTAAGCATACGCGAAAGCACGCTTTACTTTATTTTGATCCTAAAACAGGTAAACAAAAAGAAATTAGATATGCAACCAACCACGATTCTCCGTTTAAAGAAGACCAAAAGGGAGAAGCAACAATGGGGCATATTATGTTTATGAATGGGGACTTAAGAGTACCTAAAGAAAAACAAAACTTACAAAAGCTGTTATCTCTGTATCACCCTTTAAAAGGTAGAATATACGAGGAGTTTGATCCAGTAGAAGAAGCATACGACGATTTAGAAATGCTTGATTTACAAACAGATGCAGCAGTATTTGCAAGAGAAATGGATATTGACGATGCTGAGGCAATACTTAGAGTAGAAATGGGCAGCGCAGTAAACCAGTTATCATCTAAGGAAATTAAAAGAGACCTAAGGTTGTTTGCAAATGCGAACCCTGAGTTGTTCTTAGAGTTAGCTCAAGATGAAAACGTTGGATTACGTAACACAGCAATCAAAGCAACCGAAGCGGGTATATTAGCTTTGTCACAAGATCAAAGAACATTTTCTTGGGCATCTAATGGCAGAAAGCTTATGAGTGTGCCTTTTGACGAGAATCCTTACTCTGCAATGGCAGCTTACTTTAAGACCGACGAAGGCGGCGAAGTATTTAGATCTATAGAAAAAAAGTTTAATTAGTAGTTTTTAAAAAAACTATGTGATTATATTATAGATGGTGAATTAATTTTAGCCGGCTTCATCACTGGAGCCGGTTAATATTTATAATAAAACAAAAAAATGGCAGTAAATGTAGATATAGTTTATAAAACAGTGTTACTTATTCTGAATAAAGAACAGAGAGGTAACTTATCTCCGGATGAATTCAATAAGGTTGCAACGCAAGTACAATTAGAAATCTTCGAGAGCTATTTTGATACGCTTAATCAACAATTACGTAGACCAGATAATGATACAGAATATGGCGATCGCATTAAAAATGTTGATCACAACATATCTGTATTTAAAACATACGGTAACGCAACTTACGTACCAACAGGCGGGTATTTTACTTTACCAACAACCTCAGGGTTGGGCGCTGCGGCGCAGACACTTACAGGTGACGGAGTTGCAATATCGTTTCCTTTTACATCGATAACATCTTCGCAGTTACAAACTAGCGTAATAGCTGTTACAATAAACGGTGTATCTACTACGGCTTACACAATCAGTGGAGCTAACATAATATTTAACAGTATACCAGCTTTAAACGACGCTATAGTCGTTACGGCGACCCCAGAGGACTTTTACAGACTCGGTACAGTTATATATCAAGATTCAAAAGAAGCGCAGCTATCTCAGCGAAACGAGCTTCTATACTTAAACAGCAACCCTTTAATAGCCCCAACAAAAACATATCCTATATATCTATATGAGGACAGTAAATTATACTTATACCCGAAAACTATTACATCGGATATAAGTGTTAGCTATTTAAGAAAACCTGTAGATGTTATATGGAACTTCACAATTCCATCTGGGCAAAACTACTACCAATACAATGCTACTAACTCAGTTAATTTTGAGCTATCAAAAACAGAGCAGGCAAATATTATCTTAAAGATATTACTCTACTCGGGTGTCGTTATAAGAGACCCATCAATAGTACAGATAGCGGCACAGCAAGTGCAACAAGAAAATCAACGCTCAATAATGTAAGATATGCCGATACCTAATGGTGGTTTAATAACCGAAACTAATGAACAATATTACGCTGGAGCACAGCGATTTCTCATATCGAATCCCGCTGTTATAGGTGATTCTGTAACAACTACGTTTAATACGGACTTGGCATACGATGCGGCTAACGCTACATTAACCAACTTTGTTGTGTACACAAGCGACACTGGATTAGCAGGCTCATACTCTGAGTTTGCTCCGGGATATACTGTAACGGGAAATACAATAACTTTTACGTCTACAAACGGCTTAAGGCCGCACATTGCAATACAATTAAAATCTTTAGACGGAGGAAATTTTGGAAATGAAGATGCCTTTGGAGATACAGTACAAGAAAACTACGGAAGCTACGCCTACACTTCTTTAAACGATGTTATTAACGGCTTTATCGCAACTTACGTTGGTGAGCATAAATTAATAGGTGATGTTAAAAGAACAGATGTAATATTTCATGCTAAAAGAGGATTGCAAGAATTTAGTTACGATACTTTAAAAAGCGTTAAGTCACAAGAAATAACTATTCCGCCTAGCCTAGGCGTTACAATACCACAAGACTACGTAAACTACGTTAGCTTGGCATATATAGATCAATTAGGTGTAAGACACCCAATATATCCAGCAAACAATTTAACCAGCAGTCCATACGAAGTGCCGTTGCAAGATGAAGCAGGGGATTACACTATGGATAATACTGGTGATCTTTTAGAGGGTACTTCTATTACGAACGAAAGATGGGGCGAGGCTAATGACAGACTTTTAAATGGCAATATAACATTTGACGATTACTGGTCTTACGGAAGTTACTTAACAGGTAATCCATTTTACGGGCAAAGATACGGTAACGATCCACAAAATGCACAAAGAAATGGTTGGTTTAATATGAATGAAAGAGATGGCACAATAGCTTTTTCTTCCAACTTAAAAGACCGATTAATAATACTTGATTATATATCAGACGGATTAGCGTATGATTTGGATTCTAGGATACCTAAGATGGCCGAGGATGCATTATATGCTCACATACTATACTCTATATTAGCGAGCAGAATTAATCAACCAGAGTACGTTATACAACGTTTAAAGAAAGACAGGTCTGCTAAACTAAGAAATGCTAAAATAAGATTATCCAACATTAAACTATCAGAGATAGTACAGGTAATGAGAGGTAAATCTAAATGGATAAAATCATAATTTAATGGCACAAGAAATCAAAAACACATTTCTAAAGTCCAAGATGAATAAAGATCTTGATGATAGAATATTGCCTAACGGCGAATATAGAGATGCTCGGAATATATCAGTTGGTAGATCCGAAGATAACGATGTAGGTGCCTTAGAAAACATAATTGGTAACGATTTGGTTACCGGAACAGATATAGGTAATGGCTTAACAATAATAGGTATTAAGGCAGATAACTCTACGGATAGATTATTTGTGTTCTTAACGGATTATACAGATCCAAACCCATTGAATCCTACTTCTGCTACTTCTACATCAAAGCATTATATATATTCTTATAATAATTCTAATGGAAATTACACTCTTTTAGTAGAGGGTTCCTTTTTAAACTTTTCTACCACTAATAGAATAACTAGCATTAACTTGCTAGAAAACTTATTGTTTTGGACGGATAATAGAAACCAGCCTAGAAAAATTAATATTAATTTAGCAACTACCGCAGGTATTAGCACATCTGCAGGCGGCCCAACCTATTATACTCAAGAACATCAAATATCCGTAGCAAAATATAACCCATATAAGCCTATAGAGCTTTACAATAGGATTGATCTTGTTGCCTTAAACCCTACTACAAATTCTTTTGAGGTATCAGGAAACAGACTAGCAGAGCTAACTCCTTTTATAGGAGCTACTGTTATTTCTTTAGAAAATAACATAGAAGGCTTAAGCTACATAAAAGTTTCTAATGTAGCATTAAATTTAACATCAACGGAAACAATAGTTACGGTTTCACCTGTTTTTCCAGGGGGGGTACCAACTGCAAATACATATATTTCGCTCATAAAATCTACTATGAGCAATAAAAATGATGATACCGATTGGCCCGGAGATCCCGACTTTTTGGAAGACAAGTTTGTGAGGTTTAGCTATAGATTTAAGTTTGATGACAACGAGTATTCTTTAATGGCTCCTTTTACTCAAATAGCTTATATTCCTAAACAAAACGGATACTTTATTAATGGTGATGAAGATTCCGCTTATCAATCAACGATAGTTGATTTTATGGAAAACCAAATTCAAAATATAGGATTAGTGATTCCATTGCCATCTTCAGGCACAAGATTAAATCCTGACTACAAAATTAGTGAGTTAGAAATATTATTTAGAGAAAGCGACGGTGTTGCGGTAAAAGTACTAGAAAGTATTTCTTCAGGTCAAATTTCAGCCAGTGTTGGCGCAGGTAATTATTACAATTATGATTATCAATCAAGAAAACCATATAGAACATTACCTGAAGCTCAAACAGTAAGAGTTTACGACAAAGTACCGGTAAGAGCTTTCTCTCAAGAATCTTCAGGCAATAGAATAATATACGGTAATTACAGAGATCAACACACCCCTCCGTCTAACTTAAATTACAATTGTAGAATTGCTAAAAAAAGCGGCAATGGAGCATATAATAATTGGGTAGAGTATCCAAATCATTCGGTAAAAAGAAATAGAAATTACCAAATAGGTTTTGTATTAGCGGATAAGTTTGGTAGACAATCGCCTGTTATACTTTCTTCTGTTGATTTAGGAGCTACTGATAATGGAGAATTTTATTCAGGTTCAACAATATATAGCCCCTATGATTTACTGCCAAGCGACACAAATGTAAAAAATTGGTTTGGAGACGTTATACAGGTTTTAGTTAACGAGCCTATAACGTCGGATATTAATACTTCTACGGGGACTCCTGGTTTGTATGCTATAAAACAACAAGCCGCTTCTTCAGGAGAAGGTTTTGCAATTACGACGGGCTTTGTAGCAGTATCCCCTATAACTAACACAACTTTTACATTTACCTTAGACGATGCTCCTACGAAATATCCTAACAACATAAATATACCGCAAGTAGGTGATTCCTTAAGGGGCGCTTACGAGGATTTTGTTGTTGTAACCAATATAACCAATTCTGCTGGATCCACATACGTTGTAACAACTACTGGCAGGGTAAGCGATACTTATTTAAGAGCAGACAATCTGCCGGCTAATGTACCTGATTTAAAGTTTGCGTATACAATAAACGATTTAGGATGGTATAGTTATAAAATAGTAGTTAAACAATCAGAGCAAGAATATTACAATGTGTACCTTCCGGGTATACTTAACGGTTATCCTGGATTATCAGGTCTAATAGACCCTGATTCAGCAATACATAGCGTTCCCGGGGGCGTTGATAATGGTTTATTTCCTACTAATGAGGTTAATTTGACAGCTCATGCCGTTTTATTTAATGATAATATAAATAAAGTTCCTAGGGATTTGGTAGAAGTAGGTGACCAAGATAAACAGTATAGAAGCTCTGTAACACTTTATGGTAGAGTTACGAACATAATGACTTCCGCCTCAGTATTACCTACTAACGAGCAATACTATCCTAGGCTTGATTACAAGGGAATTAATGCTTTGTCTCATACATCTACAGCTATAGCACCAGCGAAAGATTTTAACATGGGGTTTTCCGATTTAACTACAGACGTTCCTCAGAGCCCCTATGGCGGATCAGTACCCAACAGTACTCAGCCACTTAATGGTAACAAGGTTTTTTATCAAATAGATACGAATCCCTTAATAGCTAGAATATCTACTACGGAAAAAGGAATTGGAGCAACTGCGGATACCCCCGCTGGCGTGCTTCCCGATCCTCCCTCTATGTTACCATTCTTAGCTGTATACGAAACAGCTCCTTTTGAATCAAATCTTGATATATACTGGGAAACTACTAGTGCTGGTTTAATTGTTGACCTAAATGCTGCAGTATTAGAAGAGTACGAATCAATATCTGGCTTAGAAAACTTTTCTTGGGACTTTGATGAAAGCTTTGTTTTTGATCAAAATGTAACAGATTGGTTTGGATTAATAGATGCAACCGGTCAATCGTATTTGTTAGGAGCAGATGTAGAAATAGTGTCCGTAACAGACGGAGCAGGAAACGATGCTCAAAATTTATTCGAAATTGAAGAGGGAGCGGATCCTGGTCCTAATGCAAATAAATTTAGAATACTATATAAAGGTAACGGTATTGTTTTTGAAGAAGGCAGTAAAACATTAAATGTTTATGAGTTTGATTTAAAAATAACTACAGATACGGGATTTATAAGTACTATAACTGTTGGAGGTGAAGAGACCGGGGTAGGAGCTTTAAAAAATGTAACCCCCTCGTTTAACACCATAGCCCCTGTAACTGTTAATGAAAACGATCGTGTAATAATTTCAGCTGCTACATGGGAAGCAGCAAACCCACAAAACGGATCCTCTATAAATTCAGGAGGAGTTAGAAATCCACAATTAGTTTACAGATTTAAAGCAGCACCGGGTAGTTCTTACCCTGATAACTGGGTTATGGACCCCACAAATGGCGAGCTAACACAGGCTACTCCTGCAAATCCAGTGGGATCAACTTCAAGAAACTTTCAAGGTAATCCTCCGGGAATATATAGTATAATATTAGAGCTTATCGATGCTAACGCAGAAGAGCCCGTGGGTAGTGTATCTCCTGCTTTTAATTCAATTGTAGAAACTCAGGCATTAGATGTAAGAATCACGTACCCTCAAGTAAACTCAGGGGCTATTGATAATACTTGTATAATTACACCTGCAGAAATAACCAGTAGCGCTGCGGCTATAAATAATTATGGCAAAGGATCTAATCCAGACGAGCCGGATGAGCCGGAGGTTTGGAATTACAAAACTAGAATTTACTATATAGCGAACAATCCACCCCCAAACACAACTGTAAATCTTAATTATTTCATAGAAAACGGGGTAGTAGGAACACAGCCGTCGGAGCACACTACAGACATTTTTAGAATAGGGACGGAAGCTCACAAAGAAGGAACTATAGTGCTTACCGCTAATGTATACGGCCCTACTATCAGCACAGTTATACCTATGGAGGGAAGACTTCACGGTGCTTCTTATTTTTATAGAATAGCTCCAGATCTTACTGACGCAAATGCAGATTTTAACCCGGCTTGGCTTCCAATCACTCCATCTTTAGACTACAATTCTACTGGAGGCAATAGCAATAATATAAACAGTCCAGACGAAGACCTTCCGGATCCCGGAAACAATCCCATACAATGGCTAGGACCTGATAAGCTATGGCTGCAAAGTGTAAGGGCATTTGACCATAATACGTTTAATGCAACTAGGGGCATTGAATATGTAGTAGTTTTAAACGGGGCATACTCAGTTTCTGGCGTAGCAGCTGGGCAGTCAAACGCAACACCTTGGTCCTGGGTACATGCTGATGATTTACATTATCCTACATGTGTGCCTTGGCAAGGAACAAACTTAGTTACCTTAAACGGGGCAGGAAATCTGTTTAAGCATTACCGCTCGGCAGAAAGTAACTCTAGAACTAACTCGGTTGTCGTTCCAACTACTGACGAAGTTTGGAGTGATACTCCTTATGGAGAATACATTAATGAGTTCTATACAACTAGCGCTGGTAATGTTTCTTATTCTCCTGCAGATACAGCTATCCCTTATATAAACTTTACGTTGGATTTAACAAACATAACCCCTAATCCTGAGAAGTGGACATCGTTTACCACTAGCGCTGGCCTTGATTTAAAGTGGGTAGCAGGATTTGATTCAAGCGGACAAAAAATATTTACATCTCCGTTTGTGGGAGCAATACAAACTACTGCAGGAATAGATTCAGAAGGATTAGGACAATCTAAAGGCGCTTTAAGAGTGTACAGAAAAACATAATAAGCATGGCTACAATTATAGAATTAAAATATTTTAACACTTTTTGGCTAAAAAAGATAAAATCTATTACGGAGGTGGTGCCCGGCTCTACGTCTGTTTTTCAGAGCGTGCAAGGTACTAAAACTATAAATATATTACCAGGGCTTCCTTCTGAAGAAATGAATGTTGGGCAGCAGGTTACTATGACATGGACGGACGCAATTTCAGGCCTTCCAGTTACTTATAATAGTTATGTAGAATCTTTAATAGTTGGAGACACTACTAAATTTGTAGCAGGTGAAGCACCTCCCGCTGGTGTAGTGGGTAATCCTACAATTACTTTTGGCAAAATAATTAATTTTAACAATATACCCCAGTCATACGATGGTGATGATGCTGATGACTGGCTAATTGAAGAATCAAGAATTAGAGGAGGGTATAATAATATATCCGTTGACTTTGGAGTAAAAGCCTACGCTGTTGAAGATGAGCCTAACCAGTCTCATAAATTTAGTTCTTTAATACATTCTGGTATATTTAATTCTAGAACAGGCGTTAACCAAACTAATCAGTTTTCTGTAGGAGAGGACATAACAAGAACAATTGATCCAGCTAATGGCTCAATACAAAAGTTATATGCAGAAGATACTAACCTAATTATTTTCCAAGAAAATAAAGTAAGTAAGTCTTTAATTGATAAAGATGCAATATATTCAGCTGAGGGCAACGCAAGTATTACTAGTAGGCCTTTAGTTATAGGGCAGAATGTAGCCTATGCTGGAGAATACGGTATAAGCACCGACCCGGAATCATTTGCTGTAAACGGATATAGAAAATACTTTACAGACAGAGATCAAAATGTTGTTTGTAGATTGTCAATGGACGGAATAACCGTTATATCTGATTATGGCATGACCGACTATTTTAGAGATAAACTATCTACCGCTGAAGAAAACATAATAGGTGGATGGGATGCTCATAACAAGCAATATGTAGTTTCAATCCCACAAGAAAGCCCCGCGCCAAACGAAACATTAGCGTTTGACGAAACGTCAAAAGGGTGGGTAAGCTTTTTTGATTATGAACCAAATCAAATAATTAGTTTAAATAACAATTACTTTACAGCTTATAATGGTAAATTGTATAAGCATTATACTTTAGCCCCAAACACACAAGCTAGAGGAGTGTTTTACGGAAATCAAAATAATTCCAATGTAACCTTTGTATTTAATGGAGCACCCTCAATGGTTAAAAACTTCCAAACAATAAATTACGAAGGAGATTCTGGATGGAGAATGGACAGCTTTAAAACTAACACGGATTTAACCTTACCTATAACAAGTTCGGTTTTTGTTACTACATTGGAACAAATGCAAAACTCGTTGTTAATAAACAGGTTTAAGTTAAAAGAAGATAAGTACTACGCTGATTTAGTTAATGGTACACCTTCACAAAACGGTGAGGTTGTATGGGGAAGCTCGTCATCAGGTGTAAAAGGATTTTTTGGAGAAGTAACAATGTCAATGAGCAACGCAGGGGTTGGGAAAAAAGAACTATTCGCGGTAAGCACAGGATTTGTAAAATCATCATAATAAAATTAAATGAGCACAGGATTATCAACTAACTTTATAAAGCAATTAGAAACGCTGCAAGATGTTTTCATAGAAAACAATGACTTAGAAGGTGTTTACGGAGATGGAAAATCACTAGTAAACAATGAAGAGTTCCCTATAACAAACAACTTTACAGATGGCCTGTATATGCGCCAGATGAAAATGAAGGCTGATACAATCGTTATAAGCGCGATACATCATACAAATCATTTTTGGTTTTTACTTTCAGGAAAGGTAATAGTAGAAGCGGATAATGAAACAGTAGAACATATAGCCCCTTGTTGGTCCTATTCTGTTAAAGGAACAAAAAGACTTATTAGGTGCATCGAAGATTGCGTGTGGATTAATGTAATAGCTAATCCTACAGACATCAAAGATATGCAAGAAGTAGAAAATAACTTTTTCTCAATGACACTTGAGGAATACAATAAAAAAGAAAAATTATGGCAGGAGTAATAATAGCAGCCGGTATAGGAGCCGCGGCAAATATAGTAGGAGGAATAATTGGGGCAGGTAAAGCCGAAAGGCAAGCCAAAGCAGCTCAAAGAGAAAAGGACAGGCTTAATAGGCAAATAGCCATATTCGAACAAAACCGCCAAGATGTTATAAATCCTTACTCAGGTGTTACATCTTTGTCAGGTATGATAGACGAAATGCGTGGAGAGCTGAGTAACCCGTTTGCAAACCTAGGGGTTGCCACAAGTGCTGCGGAGATCCAGATGGAGCAAACAGATATTGCATTAGCAAATACACTAGATGTGTTGCAAGCGACGGGGGCGAGCGCCGGAGGTGCCACAGCGTTGGCTCAAGCGGCTAAGCAAAGCAAGAAAGAAGTTTCTGCTAATATAGAACAGCAAGAAGCACAAAACGAAAAGCTAAGGGCGCAAGGAGAACAGGCGTTACAGGCGAAAGAAATGCAGCTTACACAAATGGAAATGAGCGAAGAAGCTAGAATACAACAAGCTGAAGCGGCTGGAGCACAATTTATGTTTGGTGCTCAAGAGCAAAGAGATATGGCTACGCTAGATAGGATGTCTGGCCTTGAATCACAAGCTAGGGCGGATATAGCAAATGCTAATATGGCAGGTGCAGCCAACACAGCGGGAATGATTAGCGGCATTGGTAGTTTAGCAGGGGCTGTTATAGGGGCTGGAGGTTTTGGAGGAAATAATGCCCCCCTTGACACAAATAATACATTTACAAATGCTTTCCCGTCATAACAATAAAATATAGAACATGAGTTACAGACAACCACAAATAATACAGGACAAATCAGGAATGATTATTCCTCAGGCACTTGCTCAAGCATCCGGAGCAGTAGCCAAAGGAATACAAACATTTGGCATTGAGGAAAGAAAGCGCGAGGCAAAGGCGGAGGCGAAGAGGTTAAAGGACAGCAAGCAGCTTATAGATATATCAAATGCCCACGCTAAAAATTCAGCTGTGTTTAATGCTGGTCTTACTGAAATGTCTGAAAGTATGCGAGATACTCTTATTTCCCGCAACGAAAGAATTTTAAGTGAAATAGATTCTATTAAAAGAGCACAGCTAGTAGACGGAAATACTAGTCCTGATCTATCTAAAAGGCTAGGACAATTGGAACAAGGATTATTAGAAGGCAATGGATTATCTAAAAAGATAATAGCAACATCAGGCGTTTTAACAGAGCTCATGCAAAACGAAGAAAAGCTAAACACTAATCTTTTCTACACAGAAGATGAAAACGGAAGTGACGAGCAGTCTAAATCAATAGTAATGGCTTTCGGTGGTGTTAAAGGGTATAAAGGATCAATGATTGAAGAAGATGGCAAATTATATGCTGTTGCTACAAATCCTGAAGGAAAAACATTTAAGATACCAGCGTCGGAATTTGATAGCATAGCGGATGATCTTATATTAGAGAAAAAGGTGAATGCAGCTACAGAGCAAATAAGCTTTACTAAAAAAGCTTTATTTGACGGAGCTAAGCTACGAGAAGAAATGATTGATTCCAGAGAGAAATTTTTAGAGTTTGAGTCCGGTTCAAAAATAACTGGAATAAGATCTATGCTTAATACAGACATGGTTAATTCTGTTAGACAAAATGCTGTTAATGAAACGCAGTCGTTAATACAATCAGCTGCTGGAAATTCTCAATTACAAAACGAATATCTAAAGGACCTAAACTTAGACCCTAAGGTTTTTAGAAAAGCAGATAATTTACAAAAAATAGCAATGGTCGCTCAAAGGTCAGCCTCTCTTTTTGACGATGCTAACGGTATATATCAAGACAAATCAGGAAATTACTACTTTGACGATGTGCAGACACGAAGAGCAATACCTGTTACTGATAGCGACTCATCCCAAATGTTTAACACATACACTAAGGAACTAGATCAAGCCATGAAAGAAGGGGTAGACAAAGAAACTGCCTTAGCTGATATATTTCAAATAGGCGGGAACAAAAGAATCAGGATAGGCGGAAGCTATTACACACCAAGGAATGTAGAGATAGAGGGCGATATAGTTACTGTTACAAAAACAGGAAAGCCCGACCAAGAATCAAAAGGAGCGCCGGATTTAGATAAAATTTCTTACGACTTGTCTGAGCCAAAATCTCTTTACAATTTCCTGCGTGCTACTACTGCATTAAAAGAATCAGATATTACAAGAATTAGAAAACAAATATTATCTTACAAATAATTAAATAAAAATATATGTTTAAGTACTTAATAAACGACCAAGAAGTTACATTTAATTCTGAAGAGGAAAGATTAAAAGGTATAGCGGAAGCTGAAGCAAATGGTTATTCAATAGAATTATTAGAAGAGCCTGAATTTGAAACTAGTGATGCCCCAAAAAGTGCATTTAGTCAAATAATGCAAGGTGAATCACCTGAGGATTTTATAACAGACCCTGCGGAGAGTGCGGATGCAGTGTCGGAAACTGTAGCACAAGAAGATACGGAATTACTTTTGGACGATGGTTCTACGGAATTACCATCAGGGGAGAACTATAACATAGACGGTAAACCGGTTACTAAGAAAGAATTTGAAACCTACGATGCTGAAGTTAAAGCTGATAAGCCTTTAGAATTAACTCTTAGTAAAGAAGACTATGAGTTTAACCAGGGGATTCAAAAAAAATTAAACGAAACACCTCCTCCGCCGGAATGGGATTTTTGGTCAGAAACAGGCACTAAAATACAAGCAGCCACAACCAGGTCCTTAGGAAAGCTAGCTAGAATACCTATATTTTTGAAAGAAATGCAGTTTGCCTACAGCAAAGCTTTTTTGTCAGAAGAAGAGCAGGCTAGAATTGATGCTTTACCTCCAAAAGTTCAGCAGGCTATGGCTTTAATGTCGGGAGGGGGAAGTTTTTCGTCCGCTAGTATGGTAAAGGCTGCTACAATGGGGCTTGAAAAGTACGAGGAATCCGTAATAAAAGCAAAAAAAATAGAAGAAACTTTAACCGAATTTGATACTACCATAGTCGACCAATATGCCGCTGGTAATTTTACAGAGGCGACAGTTAGAACAATTTCTGACGCATTGGGGTCAATACCCTCCGTGGTGCAAGCTATGATACCCTATGTAGGCATAGCGTCTATAGTAGTGGGAGAAGCAGCGGGTGCGTCCGGTGAAGTGCAAGAAGAAGGCGAAGGAATAAGTGCTAAGACAATGGGATACAGCCTTGTAAGGGGCGCTTCCGAAGGGTTGCTTGAACTTACTACAAAAAAAATAGGTAAGGGGCTGTTTAAATCATTAACTGGCAAGCCTAAGGATATAGTTGTAAAAGAATTGAAAGACATAGCCTTGGGTGTTGGAAAAGAATACGGTCAAGAAGGGCTTTCGGAATCAGCTACCTTAACAATCAATACAGCAGCGGATCTACTTATTCTGGGTAGAGAAGATGCTTTTGATGGATACTTAGAAGAACTTGGTGATACCTTTCTCGTAGGAGCTGCTATGGGTGGAGGTATGAGCGGATCTGGAGCAGGAATATCTATAGTCAAGCAAGGAATACAAGCTAAAAAAATTAATAAGCAACTGAAGGAAACAGGTTATAAAAATTTAATAGATGCCTATAGAACTACGGAAGTACCTGATGCCCTGGTCAATTTATCTTTGAACCCAGCTGTTCAGTCATTTTTAAATAAAGATTTAGATAATAAAGTTAAGTCAGGTGATATAACTACGGAAGAATCTGACAATATAAAAAGAAACTTTGCGGATATGCAGGGAGCAGCTAAAGCTGTGAATGCATCAACTATTTCAGATACTAACGCGGGAGAAGCTGTTGAATTATTAACCGAAAAAACTAGGCTAGAAGCAGATATAAAAACAATAGGAGACAAATCTTTATCTGGTCCACAGCAACTTAGGGTTGACACTATAAAAACTTTACTTGATAAATTAGCTGGGCAGGGGGTACTTGAAGCTAAAACAAAGAAAGCTGACGCTATATTAAAACAGCTTGGTGGCAAAGGAGTTGTAGAGGTTAGCAATGAAAAACAAATGGCCGCTAAGTTTGATCAAATCAACAAGGAGGATCAAAAATTGCACGACGACGCTCAGCAAAAAGCTATAGAAGCCGGCGAAAAAACATTTAAAGTAGGGGAAACTGAATTTTCAGTAGATAGCCAATATAAAAGTAACGCAAAGGAATTTGGAGGCTATGGAACTTACGTGCCAAGACTAGACGGCACAGCTGAAGTTATTATAAACAAAGCAGTTGCTTTTGAAGACGGCATGGTTAACACAGCGGCTCATGAGGTATTACATTACGCCTTAAGAGAAACATTGAAATCAACCGTAGCGCAAAAGAAAACAGGGGCTGCTTTACTAAATTACGTAAAAGGCCTACAGGTTACTGAAAACATTAATGACGAGTTTAGAACCAGGCTAAAGCAATACAAAGACGCTAGCTTTATTAAAGAAGCGGATCAGCAAGAGGAAGTTTTAACTTTGCTGAGTGAGGCTATGCTTGATGGAAAATTAAAATTCAATGAAAACACGTCCGCAAAGCTGTTAGACTTTGGTAGAAGACTACTAAGTTCTATGGGATTCGCATCTGTTAAATTTAATACAGGTAAAGATGTTTTTAACTTTATAAAAGATTACAATCGATCTATAGAAAAAGGTAAGCTAGATAAAGGACTTGCGGGGTCTTTAAAGAAAGGTATAAAAGGCAAGCTAACAGATTCTACTATAAAAGATCAGCCTAAGAAAAAACAATCCGCAAAACCTTCTTTAACCACAAATAAAGTTGATACGGCATTAGCTGCATTAGAGGAAGCCGAGGCTTTAAGGGACGAGGATTTTGACAATCCTACGCTCGCTGCAAATGTAGAAAAAGCAGAAGCCGCTTATGATCAGGCTTTAATAGAAGCTGAAAATTTAGAGGAAGACGCAGCAATTGAGACAGTCGAAGAAGCTACTAAAGAGAAAATAGTTAGACCTAAGGCGGATAAAACCAAAAGAAGGTATTCTTTAGATGCCAATGTAAAAAAAGAAATAGAGCCTCAAATTGCAAAAGCGCAAGCATTAAACAAGGAATTAATAGTCCAAGAGAAAGAGCTTAACAAAAAAGCTATAGCAGACATAGAGGCAATCCCTGATAAAGAGGTAAAAAGAACAGAAAAAGACAAAAGGATAGCTGAGCTTAAGGCTAATCCACTAAGAGTTAGTAAGTCTAATGAACTTAATAAGCTTGAGCGAGAAATATCTAAAGAGTTAAAAACTCCCATAGATAAAGCAGTAAACTTGTTTACAAAACTTTATTATGATAAGATATCTGATAACGCTAAAACAGCTGTAACTAGGGATGAATTTAAAGAGTCCGCAAGAGCCGAAATTACGAGCATTACCATTAATGAGTTTAAGCCTAAAACAATCAACAGGCAAGGCGAGAGCGTTGTTAACGACATCGAGGATATCATATTCCAAAGAGGTGGTTTACGTTTACGAAGCTTAGCAGAAAGATTGGGTGTTGTAGGTAAAGATCAAGGTATTGCTAGAGGAGCAGAAGCTCTTATTAAAATGGCTGACTCGTCTTCCGACATAAACTTTGATGAGAACGACAAGGATTCTGTAAGAAGCGAAGAGAAGCGTAAAGTTTCTGCGTTACTGGCTAGCGAAGCTAGATACAACCAAGCAAGAGAACAAGTTGTAGATTTTTGGAAAGAAAATGAAGGAAATACTAAAGTAGAAAACTTTAAAAAGCTGCCTAACCTTATTAATAACATTCTTGCAGAAATGTTTAATGTTACAGAAGGAACATTGACTGCTAGGTCCGGTAATCTTAATAAAGCTGATTACGCCAATGCTATAAAAGCATTTACTGAAAAGCAAGCGGTATTTACCGTAAAAGAAGGTGACACTAAAAAAGAAGTAAGAGTACCTGTATCGGAAGTTAGCGCTTTTCAAGACGGTTTAAATGAAAAGAAAGCGGATAACAAAGATTTTAGCTATAAAAGAGAAGTTAATGAATCAATAGCAGAAGCTTTACTTAGATTTTTACCACAAACTAGTGCAGATGATTACACTTATGCAAGCGGACGTAAAGGTAGATTTTCAGGAAAATCCACAGGGCTGCCTAAAAACCTTATGGGTCTAGCCTATAAAATTGACGGTAGAAAAACAACAGGCATTGGTAACGTTGAACGAACTGCACAAAAACTTACCGTAGAAGAAATATATGACGCTATTGGAGCAGGATTTGATGCTGATGGTAACGTTGTTCAGAAAATGGGGCTTAGCGGAAAAAACAAGGAGGGTCAAACTATGCTTGGCTTAATAAAGCTGCTTGGTAGAATGGTTACTAACGAGATTAGTAGAACGGAAACTGATCTTGATCCAATGACTAAAATGGACATAGCTGCGGGTAAAAACCGCATGATGTTTAGCTTAAAAATAGAAAGAGGCTTAAAGCAAGGACTAGGAATAGAGGTAAATACCGATCTTTCTGAAGGAAACTTAAATAACACTAGGAATTTATTCAAGGACATTTCAGAAGAGCTAGGCTCTCAAGGAACTGTAGACTATCTTGTGCCATTAATATCAAGAGGCTATGGAACTTACTACACTAAAAATGGTAAGGTATTTTTTGAGCCAGGAAGATTTAGTATATTTAAAAACAGGGAGGATTTTTTCAGCAGCATTGATATTGATGATTTTAAGGATTTTAAATCCGGAGATCGCAAAGTAGTTATAAACGATACCGATGTTACTTTAAAAATAAACTTTGACCAAAACGCTAAAAACCTTAATAAATTTGCTGATCAAATAACAGAAAGACAAGAGTTTGCTAAAGACCAGCGCAAGGGACTTAACAAAATAGCTAAAATACTAAAATCAAAATTAGAAGAGGACTTTGAGGGCAACAAGGACGCAGTGGCATCTGTTTTGCAAACTATGAATTCTAATGTGGACGGCTTAATACGAACAGCGGCCATTCCTAAATTTATGTTTTTAGAAACTAACGAAACTAGCTACGTTTACGAGCACTCAAAAACGGCTTCAGATACGTTAGTTGAACTTTCACAATTAATATTTAGTACAGACAGCAAAGTTGATTTTGATAAAGAGTTTAATGAAATAATGTCTGACTTTGTTGTGTCTATAATACCTAAGTCTTACGACAACATGCTTAATGAGGTATTTAAGTCTAATGGACCTAGAGAGGGAGATAGCAAAAGTAATTATGCAAAACCTCTTATTAAATCAAAAGATGGAATACCTGTTAGATACACAGACCAAGCATTTACTTCTCTTTTGTTAAAGAATGGTATGGCTCCAATGAATGTAGTACCTATAACCAAAGAAGGCCTACAAGACCATTTAAGTTCTGTAAAAAGCAGTAAAAAGCTTATAAAAGAAAATACTAAATTACTTCCTAAAAACTTAAGACAAGAGGGTATTACTAATAATCAAGCTATTAAAAACGCTGAAAACTTTGATAAAGCAATAGCTTTAGGTAATAGCTTAGATCAAGAAAACAGAGGTATTAGCGTTTGGGATTTTGATGATACATTAGCAACCACTAAAAGCAACGTGTTATATACAATGCCTGACGGCACTACCGGTAAAATTGATGCCGCTCAGTTCGCTAAAGAGGGTGACGCTATGCTGGCTAGTGGGGCTGAATTTGATTTTAGTGAATTCAGTAAGGTTGTTAAGGGGGCTAAGGGGCCATTTTTTGAAAAAGCTATGGCTAGAAACAAAAAATTTGGTAACGAGAACGTATTCATATTAACTGCTAGACCTGCTAACAGTGCTCTTGCTATACACGAATTTCTTAAAGGTATTGGTCTTGACATTCCACTAGCTAACATTACTGGCCTCGCTAACTCAGACCCACAGGCAAAAGCTAATTGGGTGCTTAGTAAATTTGCTGAGGGGTACAATGATTTTTACTTTGCGGATGATCACATAGGCAACGTTAAAGCTGTTAAAGAAGTTTTGTCTGTACTCGATGTTAAAAGTAAAGTGCAGCAAGCGAGAGTTAAAAGCAGCTTACAGCTTAGTAAAAGATTCAACGAAATAATTGAAGAAGAATCTGGAATAGAAGCTTTTAAGGAATATCAATCTGTTAAAGCAGCTAAAAAGGGCGCTAAAAAAGGTAAGTTTAAATTCTTTGTTCCACCATCTGCGGAAGACTTCTTAGGTTTGTTATATACCACATTACCTAAGGGGAAGAAAGGCGAATCAGCTATGGCTTTTTATAAAGAGCATTTGTTGGATCCTTACGGAAAAGCAGTTACGGGTTTAAGAACAGGTAGAATAACTATAGCTAAAAACTATAAGGCACTTAAAAAAGAATTAGGCATTGTACCTAGAACTCTTAAGAAGAATTTTAAGTATGAAGACGAGAACGGTAACATGAAGGAAAGCTTGTTTACCAAAGAAGATGCTATCAGAGTGTATACTTGGGATGCGCAGGGACTTGACATACCGGGTTTATCTAATGTTGATTTACCTATACTGGTTAACTATGTGAATTCCAACCCCGATTTGAAAGCTTTTGCGGACAAGTTGCTAGGCCTTAATAAAAATACAGAGCCAAAAGCGCCTACGGAAAGTTGGCCAGCGGGTACTATAACGTCGGATTTACTTAATACATTGAACACCGATGGTAGAAAGCAATTGCTAGAAGTATGGCAGCAGAACGTTGACGCTATATTTACGCCTACTAATTTAAACAAGTTAGAAGCTGCTTATGGTAAGCCTTATGTAACCGCATTGAAAGATTCTTTAAGAAGAATGCGAACGGGTAGAAACTCAACGCCAACCAATAACGGTGTTACAGATGGTATTGTTAGATGGCTAAATGCTGCGGTAGGTAATATCATGTTCCTTAATAGAAGATCCGCTGTACTACAGCTAATATCTTTTACTAACTTTATAAACTTTGAAGGCAATAATCTTTATCAAGCTGGTAAAGCGTTTGCTAATCAACCGCAATATTGGAAAGACTGGGTATATCTTATGAATTCCGATTACCTAGTTGACAGGCGAGATGGTTTGAAAATCAACGTGAACGAAGCAGATATTGCTACAACAGCCAAAGAAAACGGATTTCAAGGTGTATTAGCAAAGATTTTGCAAGTAGGATTTATACCAACTAAGATGGCGGATAGCGCCGCTATTGCGACAGGAGGCGCATCTTTTTACAGGAATAGAGTCAATGCCCTTGTTAAAGGAGGCATGAGTAAAGCAGCGGCAGAAAAGCAAGCTATGCAGGATTTTGTGGCCACTGCGGAAGTGTCTCAGCAATCTAGTGATCCAAGTAAGATATCTAAACAACAAGCGGAGCCAATAGGACGCATTATATTAGCTTTTGCTAACACACCGTCGCAATATGCTAGGATAATAAAAAGAGCCGCTCAGGATCTTAAGAATGGCCGAGGAGATGCTAAGACGCATCTATCTAGAATAGTTTATTATGGTGTTCTTCAGAACGTTGTATTTAACTTTTTACAGCAAGCGATGTTTGCGGCAATGTTTGGAGATGATGAAGACGAAAGCGAAGAAGCCACTGCAGCTAAAAGTACCAGCAACACTAAAAAGGCTATTAAAGTTGCTAACTCAATGACCGATGGTATACTAAGGGGTATCGGTGTAGCCGGCGCTGTTGTATCTGTGGCTAAGAATCTAGCTATAAAGCTTTATGAAAGAAGTCAAAAAACCAGGAATCAAAACCTAGCAGCAACAATTAAGGATGAGGTGATGAAAATATCTCCGCCTATATCTAGTAAGCTAAGCAAAGCGGGTAAAGTTGGTAATGCTTTTGAATGGGGTAAGAAAGAAATAGAGTTTGACGAAATGTCTTTAAAGCATCCATACGTTACAGCGGCTACGAATACGGTTGCTGCTCTAACTGGTTTGCCGTTAGATCGTGCGCAAGGCATGGCTATAGATGCAGTTGATATTGCCAGCGATGAAACTGAAACATGGATGAAACCTTTAATCGCTTTAGGTTGGCCTAAGTGGCAATTGATGTCGGAAGAAGATACTAAGGCTGAAAGAGAAGAGGCTAAAGAAAGATTCAAGGGGCTTAAAGAGGATAAAGAATATGATCAGCTTAATCCTACTGAAAAAAGAAGGAAGGCGCTAAAAGACTTAAGCAAAAAGGAGCAAGTTGATATGTTGTGGAATGCGGGTGTTTCTAGAACTGAAATTAAGGGTTTATCTAAAGAGGCTGATAGAATCGATAAGTTGATGGATATTCAAAACAAAAAGCAATTTGACAAGGACATGGAGGCCATTAGCCGAGGGGAAGAAATAGGTGAGCCTGTTAAAATTGAAAAACCTAAAAAAGAAAAAAAGAAGTACAGTCCGGCTATGGAAAAAAGAAGGAAGGTTTTGAAAGACTTAAGCAAGCAGGAGCAAGTTGATTTATTATGGAACAGAGGATTATCTAAAAGTGAAATACGAGAATTAACCTCAGAAGAAAGCAGGATAGATAAGATAATAGAATTACAAAATAAAAAAAGAAAAAATTCTTTAAAATAAACCCCCTAAAATGACTATATCGGATTTGAAAATTTATTTATTAAACATAGGCACGCTTGCGATATCAATGTCGCAGATAGATATGATTCTTAAACTAACATTGTTAGCAGTAAGTATTGGATACACCATGCATAAATGGTGGTTATTAACTAAAAACAAAAACAAAAAATGAAAAAACTTATAGCAAAACTAAAACACGAATGGAACTCGTTCTTATATTACTTGATGTTTAAGAACAGAACAAAATAGAATTACACAACAGGCAACCACACCTCGAAAATTCTATAATAAAAAAGCCGACGCAATTAAGTGTCGGCTTTTTTGATTTAATTAAGTGATCTCGCATGCACCCCCTGCGCACGCTAACTCACCGGACAAATCGGTTTCATCGTCGTCCTCTTCAATAGTGGCTACATTTACATTTTGTAATGTCGCCATTAGCTCTTCGTATTTTTCTTTGGTTATATCCTCAAATGGGGCTTGAACATAAGTACCACCGTTATAAGGCAATACAGATAAACCATTGTAAAATTCTTTGTTATCCCACATCCAATCACCAATCATTTCCCACTCATCATCTCTGATACTAATGGTAGCTGATATGTTATGTCGGTTAGCGCCGTCTCTGTGTCCTGGAGCGACCCATTCTTGTGATACAGTTTTTATGCGTTCTAATAAATCAACCGGCGATTCTGTTCTAAGAATAGATCCATCAGGCGCTTTTTGCGGTATACTAATAACTCCTGTGTCATGAGGTCTGAAGTATTCGTCTTCAACTAGCTCGGGATGGTTCTCTATAAGAAACTTGTACATCGATTCATTCTTACCTACACGGATTCTACGTACATAGTAATCGTTGTGCCAAGCGTGAATACCTGATGAGGTTCCTAATGTTAAAGAGGTTGTACCTGCAGGTTTAACAGTTGTTGTTCTAGCGGAAGGATTAATACCTATTAGCTTTGCAACTCGGTTGTTTTCTTTATTAACGATCTTAGCGGCTTTTTTCATATCTAATTTTAGCACTGCACCAGATCCAATACCTGTCATAGAAACGCCAATTAAAGCATCCTTTTCTGTTGTCTCTTGCCAAATTCTTCTAAGATAATGAAAGCTCGTGTATGAGGCTTGTATTGTCCCTATGAACGATGCATGCTTAACTCTTCGATCAAATTCTTCTTGACTATCAATCTCCGATGCGTTAACTTCACATAAGTTACAGAATTGGTATGGTCTCAATGCAATCTCGCAGCACGGGTTTGTTCCCCAATCTTTGTCTTTGCTTAAATAGAAACCAGGTTCTCCTGATCCTGATAGTTCGATGCGTTTCCATAACCCCAAAAAGAATTCTTTGGTTAGCTTTTGACGTATTAATACCGCAGAGTTATTAGCTCTACCTCTTTGTGGATTTTTCTCCCACCAATCTCCTGACTTACATCCAATCATTGCATCATCCGTAGACGAGAACAACGCAATTAAAGCGGCTCTTCTAATACCTCCTGCTAAAACCGAATCAGCAATGTGACATATAATATCGTGAGCCTCAACTGTTGTTAAGTATTCACCGTCTTTCTTGCTGTCCATTATACCCATGATCTTTACGATACATTCTTTAAGCGGCTGAGGACCAGGTGCTTTACCTCCTGATGTTACAAGCCTTGCTCCTTTGGGTCTAATGTCTGAGTAATCAAACTCTATTTTAGAAGATCTTTTATTACCAAGATAAGACTTCATGCAAAATTTAATTGCATCTGCCCAACCTTCTATTGAATCCATTACTAAAAATCGTTTAGTACGCTTTTCAAATGGCACAGTAATTGCCGGTAATTTGTCTACGTGGTGCTGCTGTACGGAGTAGCCTACACCTGTCCCACCTAACAATAAAAACATCGTTTCACTAAAAGCAGCTACGGATTCAATTGGTAAGTAAGCACAGTTATAAATCCTGTTAGGAGATATCTCGATAGGTTTTCCGCCAAACTGCAGGCTTCGCATAGACGGTAATATGTTTTTGCTATACACAT
>Ga0209199_1002074_pt1 | contig 22327 bp, 17 predicted proteins | sample COGITO_mtgs_1105_7_FD_184805 | JGI IMG/M metagenome (GOLD analysis project Ga0209199, IMG submission 184805) | Pelagic marine microbial communities from North Sea - COGITO_mtgs_110523 (SPAdes) (version 2) | ecosystem: Environmental > Aquatic > Marine > Epipelagic ...
GAACAGCCAGATCAATGGGTATAACTGTTAAAGGTGGTGAAGCACCCAATTAATCAAAATTATTTGAAATGGCAAGATTAACAAAAAAGCAAAAGGAAGCAGTTGCTAAAATTGATAAGAGTAAAATTTACAGCCTTCAAGAGGCTTCAGTTTTGGTAAAAGATATTACAAACACAAAGTTTGATGCATCTGTTGATTTAGCAATTCGTTTAGGAGTAGATCCTCGAAAAGCTAATCAAATGGTAAGAGGGATTGTATCTCTTCCGCATGGAACTGGTAAAAATATGAAAGTACTTGCATTAGTAACTCCTGATAAAGTTCAGGAAGCTAAAGATGCTGGTGCTGATTACGTTGGTTTAGATGAATACCTTGAAAAAATCAAAGGTGGCTGGACAGACGTTGACGTCATCATAACAATGCCAAGTGTTATGGGTAAATTAGGACCATTAGGTCGTGTATTAGGTCCTCGTGGCTTAATGCCAAACCCAAAGACAGGAACTGTAACAATGGATGTTGCTAAAGCAGTAACAGAAGTTAAAGCAGGAAAAATAGATTTCAAAGTTGATAAAACTGGAATTGTACATGCAGCAGTTGGTAAAACATCTTTTTCTGCAGATAAAATTCAAGAGAACGCTCAAGAGTTATTATCAACTATAATGAAGTTAAAACCAACATCAGCAAAAGGAGTTTATGTGAAAAGCATTTTTATGTCAAGCACAATGAGCCCTAGTATTGCTGTGGATTCAAAAGTTAGTAGTTAAACAATTTTATTATGACAAGAGAAGAAAAATCAAAAGTAATCGAAGCGTTGACTGTAGAATTAGCTGAGAATTCAAATTTATATCTAACAGATATATCGGGTTTAAACGCAGGAACTACTTCAGATCTACGACGTGCTTGCTTTAAAGCAAACATAAAGTTAGCAGTAGTAAAGAACACCTTGCTTGAAAAAGCAATGGAAGCTTCAGATAAAGATTTCGGGGATTTACCAAGTATTTTAAAAGGTAACACCTCTGTAATGTATTCTGAAACTGGGAATGCACCAGCAAAAGTAATCAAAGCTTTTAGAAAAAAATCGGACAAGCCTTTCCTAAAGGGAGCGTTTATCGAGCAAGCAGTTTACATTGGTGACGATCAATTGGATATGTTAGTTGACATTAAGTCGAAAGAAGAACTTATTGGAGAAATTATTGGATTATTACAATCTCCTGCTAAGAACGTTGTTTCAGCACTTCAATCGAGTGGTGGTAAATTATCAGGGATCCTTAAAACGTTATCTCAAAAAGAGGGATAACATAAATATGTACGCACTTTTTACAAATATATATTAAATTAAAAAATTATTAAAACGATAGAAAAATGGCAGATTTAAAAGATTTCGCAGAACAATTAGTAAACTTAACAGTAAAAGAAGTTAACGAACTAGCAACCATTTTAAAAGATGAGTACGGTATCGAACCTGCAGCTGCAGCTGTAGCAGTCGCTGCTGGACCAGCTGGTGGTGGAGACGCTGCTGAGGCTAAAACAGAATTCGATGTAATTCTTAAAGCTCCAGGAGGATCTAAATTAGCAGTAGTAAAATTAGTTAAAGAATTAACTGGTTTAGGTTTAAAAGAAGCTAAAGGTTTAGTTGATGAGGCACCAAGCGCTATTAAAGAAGGTGTTTCTAAAGATGAGGCTGAAGCCTTAAAAACTTCTTTAGAAGAAGCTGGAGCAGAGGTTGAGCTTAAGTAAGCTTACCACTCAATTCCATACAATGGTTTAGGTTCTAGAGTCATACACTCTATGACCTAAACCCTTTTGTGTATAAATTATGTACACATATTAATATTTTTTTTTAATCAATAATTCGTCCATCGATGTTAGCAAAAAAAGCTGAAAGATTAAATTTCTCGTCTATTAAAAATAGAACCGAATATCCAGATTTCTTGGATATTCAGATAAAATCCTTCCAGGATTTTTTCCAGTTAGAGACAAAATCAGAAGAAAGAGGAGATGAAGGGTTGTACAATACCTTCATGGAAAATTTTCCAATCACTGATACACGTAACCAATTTGTATTAGAATTTTTGGATTATTTCATCGACCCACCAAGATACTCATTAGAAGAATGTATCGAAAGAGGTCTTACATATAGTGTGCCTTTAAAAGCACGTTTAAAATTATTCTGTACAGACCCTGAACATGAAGATTTTGAAACTATTGTACAAGATGTTTACCTTGGAACAATTCCTTATATGACACCAAGCGGTACGTTTTGTATCAATGGTGCAGAACGTGTTGTAGTATCACAACTACACCGATCTCCAGGGGTTTTCTTTGGTCAATCTTTTCATGCTAACGGTACAAAATTATATTCTGCTAGAGTTATTCCTTTCAAAGGTTCTTGGATTGAATTTGCTACCGATATTAACAGCGTTATGTACGCTTACATTGATAGAAAGAAAAAATTACCTGTCACCACTCTTTTCAGAGCCATTGGTTTTGAAAGAGATAAAGATATTCTTGAAATTTTTGACCTTGCAGAAGAAATCAAAGTTTCAAAATCAGGACTTAAAAAAGTCATAGGACGTAAATTAGCTGCACGTGTTTTAAATACATGGCATGAAGATTTCGTTGATGAAGATACGGGTGAAGTTGTTTCTATTGAAAGAAATGAAATTATCCTCGATCGTGATACCATCCTTGATAAAGATAACATTGAAGAAATTCTAGAAACTGCTGCTAAAACGGTTCTTTTACATAAAGAAAGTGCACAACAAGGTGATTATGCGATTATTCATAATACTCTTCAAAAAGATCCAACCAACTCAGAAAAAGAAGCGGTTGAACATATTTATAGACAATTACGTAATGCCGAGCCGCCAGATGAAGAAACGGCACGTGGTATTATCGATAAATTATTCTTTAGCGACCAACGTTATAACTTAGGTGAAGTAGGGCGTTACAGAATGAATAAAAAATTAGGTCTCGATATCGGAATGGACAAGCAAGTACTTACCAAAGAAGATATCATTACAATCATTAAATATCTTATTGAGTTAATCAACTCTAAAGCTGAGATTGATGATATTGATCACTTATCTAACCGTCGTGTTAGAACTGTTGGGGAACAATTATCATCACAATTTGGTGTTGGTTTAGCCCGTATGGCGAGAACCATTCGTGAGCGTATGAATGTACGTGACAATGAAGTATTTACTCCAATTGATTTGATTAATGCCAAAACATTATCATCTGTAATAAACTCATTTTTTGGAACCAATCAGCTGTCTCAATTTATGGATCAAACCAACCCACTTGCAGAAATTACGCACAAGCGTCGTCTGTCAGCATTAGGGCCAGGAGGTTTATCAAGAGAGCGTGCAGGTTTCGAAGTTAGAGATGTACACTATACACATTACGGACGTTTATGTCCAATTGAAACACCTGAAGGACCAAACATTGGTTTGATCTCTTCACTTTCTGTATTTGCAAAAGTAAATTCAATGGGATTCATTGAAACCCCTTACAGAAAAGTTGATAATGCAGTTGTAGATATTAAAGGAACACCAATATACTTAAGTGCTGAAGAAGAAGAAGATCAAATGATTGCGCAAGCAAGTATTCCTGTTGACGAAAATGGTAAAATTACTTCAGATAAAGTAATTGCACGTCAAGAAGGAGATTTTCCAGTGATCGACCCTTCTCAAGTAAATTATACTGATGTTGCACCAAACCAAATTTCATCAATCTCTGCATCCTTAATTCCTTTCTTGGAACATGATGATGCCAACCGTGCATTGATGGGATCTAACATGATGCGTCAGGCGGTACCATTATTAAGACCACAAGCTCCTATTGTTGGAACTGGATTGGAACGTCAAGTGGCATCTGATTCTAGAGTTTTGGTAAATGCGACTGGTTCTGGAGTTGTTACGTATGTAGATGCAAACAAAATCACAATCGAATATGACAGGACAGATCAAGAAGCATTAGTTAGTTTTGATTCAAACATTGTTACCTATCCATTAACTAAGTTCAGAAAAACCAATCAAGGAACGTCTGTGAACCTTAAAGCCATTGTGCAAAAAGGGGATAAAGTCCAAAAAGGACAAGTACTTACCGAAGGGTATGCGACTCAAAATGGGGAGCTTGCACTTGGTAGAAATATGAAGGTTGCTTTTATGCCTTGGAAAGGTTATAACTTTGAAGATGCGATTGTAATCTCTGAAAAAGTAGTAAGAAACGATGTATTTACATCCATTCATATCGATGAGTATTCTCTTGAAGTTAGAGACACAAAACTTGGTAATGAAGAACTTACAAATGACATTCCTAATGTTTCTGAAGAGGCGACTAAAGACCTTGACGAAAATGGAATGATTCGAATTGGTGCTGAAATCAAACCTGGCGATATTCTTATTGGAAAAATTACTCCTAAAGGAGAATCAGATCCTACACCAGAAGAAAAGTTATTAAGAGCTATTTTTGGTGATAAAGCAGGGGATGTAAAAGATGCATCATTGAAAGCATCTCCATCACTTCATGGAGTTGTTATTGAGAAAAAATTATTCTCAAGAGCGGTCAAAGACAAACGAAAACGTGCTCAAGACAAGGAAGATATTTCTAAATTAGAAGATCAATACGATATTAAATTTGATGAATTAAAGTCTATTTTAGTTGAAAAACTCTTTTCAATTGTAGGAGGTAAAACTGCTCAAGGAATTTCAAATGACCTTGGTGAAGATGTATTCCCAAAAGGAAAGAAATTTACCTTAAAGATGTTAAATGCTGTTGATGATTATGCGCATTTAGTTTCTGGTAAATGGACAACTGATGCCGCTAACAACAAGTTGGTTTCTGAATTGATCCATAACTATAAAATTAAGGAAAATGACCTTCAAGGTAGTTTAAGACGTGAGAAGTTTACAATTTCTGTCGGAGATGAACTTCCAGCGGGTATCATCAAACTTGCGAAAGTTTACATTGCTAAAAAACGTAAACTTAAAGTAGGTGATAAAATGGCGGGTCGTCACGGAAACAAAGGTATTGTTGCGCGTATTGTTCGTCAAGAAGATATGCCATTCTTAGAAGATGGAACACCGGTTGATATCGTGCTAAATCCACTAGGGGTACCATCACGTATGAACATTGGTCAAATTTATGAGACTGTTTTAGGATGGGCTGGTCAAGATTTAGGCAGAACGTATGCCACTCCAATTTTTGATGGGGCTACACTCGATCAAATCAATGAGCTTACCGATGAAGCAGGAATTCCAAGATTTGGTCATACATACTTGTACGATGGTGGAACAGGAGATCGTTTTGATCAAGCTGCAACCGTTGGAGTCATCTATATGTTAAAGTTAGGACATATGGTTGACGATAAGATGCACGCACGTTCTATTGGACCATATTCTCTTATTACACAACAACCATTAGGTGGTAAAGCACAATTTGGTGGTCAGCGTTTTGGAGAAATGGAAGTTTGGGCATTAGAGGCTTATGGAGCATCTAGTACCCTTAGAGAAATCCTTACCGTAAAGTCGGATGATGTTATTGGAAGAGCCAAAACATACGAAGCAATCGTTAAAGGAGAGCCAATGCCGGAACCTGGCTTACCAGAATCTTTTAACGTATTAATGCACGAATTGAAAGGTTTAGGACTAGACATAAGATTAGAAGAATAATAGAATTTAATTCATTATCATAACCATATATTATGGCAAAAAAGCAAGATAATAATACAGTACAGAGATTTAATAAAATCTCAATTGGTTTAGCCTCTCCAGAGTCGATCTTAGGAGCGTCTCGTGGCGAAATTCTTAAACCAGAAACGATTAACTACAGAACCCACAAACCTGAACGCGATGGTTTATTTTGTGAGCGTATTTTTGGACCTGTAAAGGATTACGAATGTGCTTGTGGAAAATACAAACGTATCCGTTATAAAGGAATTATTTGTGATCGATGTGGAGTAGAAGTTACCGAAAAGAAAGTCCGTAGAGATCGTGTAGGACATATCAACCTTGTTGTGCCCGTAGCACACATCTGGTATTTCCGTTCTTTACCAAACAAAATTGGTTATTTACTTGGATTACCATCTAAGCAATTAGATATGATCATTTATTACGAACGTTATGTCGTAATTCAACCTGGTACCGCCGTGAATGCTGAAGGAGAACCCGTCAAAAAAATGGATTTCCTTACAGAAGAAGAATACTTAAATATTCTTGAAGTTCAACCACAAGAAAACCAATACTTAGACGACACAGACCCTAACAAATTTATTGCCAAAATGGGAGCGGAGTGTTTAATTGACCTTTTATCAAGAATTGATCTTGATACTTTGTCTTTTGAATTGCGTCATAAAGCCAATACAGAAACGTCTAAACAACGAAAAACAGAAGCCTTAAAGCGTTTACAAGTTGTTGAATCTTTAAGAGAATCGAACTTAAATCGTGAGAACAAACCAGAATGGATGATTATGAAAGCCATCCCTGTAATTCCACCAGAATTACGTCCGTTAGTTCCATTAGATGGAGGTCGTTTTGCAACCTCTGATTTAAATGATTTGTACCGTCGTGTGATTATTCGTAACAACCGTTTGAAACGATTGGTTGAAATCAAAGCACCAGAAGTAATTTTACGTAATGAAAAACGTATGCTTCAAGAATCGGTAGATTCATTGTTTGATAATACACGTAAATCATCTGCTGTAAAAACAGATTCTAACCGTCCATTAAAATCACTTTCAGATTCATTGAAAGGAAAACAAGGACGTTTCCGTCAAAACTTACTTGGAAAACGTGTCGATTATTCAGCACGTTCTGTAATTGTTGTAGGACCAGAATTAAAATTATTTGAATGTGGATTGCCAAAAAATATGGCAGCTGAATTATACAAGCCTTTTGTTATTAGAAAATTAATTGAAAGAGGAATTGTAAAAACAGTTAAATCTGCTAAGAAAATCATAGACAAAAGAGAGCCTGTAGTTTGGGACATATTGGAAAATGTTTTAAAAGGACATCCTGTATTACTGAATCGTGCGCCTACCTTACACCGTTTAGGAATCCAAGCCTTTCAACCAAAACTGATTGAAGGAAAAGCAATCCAATTACATCCATTAGTATGTACGGCCTTTAATGCCGATTTTGATGGAGATCAAATGGCAGTGCATTTACCACTTGGACCAGAGGCAATATTAGAAGCACAACTTTTAATGCTAGCGTCTCATAACATTTTGAATCCAGCAAATGGATCACCAGTTACCGTTCCTTCACAGGATATGGTATTGGGGCTTTATTATATGACTAAGTTACGTTTGTCAACCCCAGAAGTACCAGTACTAGGGCAAGGCTTAACATTCTATTCTCCTGAAGAAGTCATCATTGCTTATAACGAAAAACGTGTGGATTTAAACGCACAAATCCGTGTAAGAACTGTTGATTTTAATGAAGAAGGCGACTTAACAACTCAACTTATTGAAACCACCACAGGTCGTGTACTTTTCAACGAAAAAGTACCCGCTGCGGCAGGATATATTAATGAAGTTTTAACAAAAAAATCGTTAAGAGACATTATCCATGGAATTTTAAAAGTAACCTCTGTTCCTGAGACAGCTGCATTCCTTGATGAAATTAAATCTTTAGGATATAATTTCGCATTTAAAGGAGGATTGTCATTTAGTTTAGGTGATATTATTATCCCGCCAGAAAAACATACGATGATTTCTGCTGCGAATAAGCAAGTAGATGGTATTATGGCCAACTATAATATGGGACTTATTACCAATAACGAACGTTACAATCAAGTTATTGATATCTGGACCTCTACCAATGCAGAGCTTACAGAGCTATCCATGAAACGAATTAGAGAAGACCAACAAGGGTTTAACTCTGTATATATGATGCTTGATTCTGGAGCAAGGGGATCTAAAGAACAAATTCGTCAATTAACCGGTATGCGTGGTTTGATGGCAAAGCCTAAAAAATCCAATGCAGGTGGTGGTGAAATTATTGAAAATCCAATTCTTTCTAACTTTAAGGAAGGACTGTCAATTCTTGAATACTTTATCTCTACACACGGGGCTCGTAAAGGTCTTGCCGATACGGCATTAAAAACAGCAGATGCTGGTTACCTTACACGTCGTTTAGTAGATGTGTCTCAAGATGTCATTGTCAACTCTGTTGACTGTGGTACCTTAAGAGGGATTACAGTAAAAGCATTAAAGAAAAATGAAGAAATTGTTGAAACTCTTGAAGAAAGAATCGTTGGACGTACCGCATTAAATGATGTCTATAACCCACTAACAGAAGAAATTATAGTAGCGGCAGGAGATCATATTTATGAGGCGGAAGCGAAGAAAATTCAACAATCTCCTCTTGAATCAATCGATGTACGTTCTCCATTAACATGTGAAGCTAAAACCGGAATTTGTGCGAAGTGTTACGGACGTAACCTAGCCACAGGTAAAATGGTACAGCGAGGTGAAGCAGTAGGAGTTGTGGCAGCACAATCTATTGGAGAACCAGGAACACAGTTAACATTGCGTACGTTCCACGTTGGAGGTATTGCAGGTAACATTTCTGAAGAAAACAAATTAATCGTCAAATTTGATGGTGTAGCAGAAATCGAAGATCTTAAAACCGTTAAAGGAAAAGATAACGATGGAAATGAAATTGATATCGTAATATCTAGAACCTCTGAAATTAAATTAGTTGACAAGAAAACCGGAATTGTATTAAGTACAAACAACATTCCTTATGGATCGTCAATTTTTATTAAAGATGGAGATAAGATTAAAAAGGATACGGTTGTTTGTCAATGGGATCCATATAATGGTGTTATTATTTCTGAATTTTCAGGAAAAGTACGTTATGAAAACATTGAGCAAGGCGTTACTTATCAAGTTGAAATTGATGAACAAACAGGGTTCCAAGAAAAAGTTATTTCTGAATCTAGAAACAAAAAATTAATTCCAACCTTATTAGTAGAAGATACGAAAGGGAATCTTATAAGATCTTACAACTTGCCATTAGGTGCCCACATTATGGTAGAAGATGGTGAGAAGATTAACTTAGGAAAAATTTTAGTTAAAATTCCACGTAAGTCTGCTAAGGCAGGGGATATTACAGGAGGTCTTCCTCGTGTAACAGAGCTTTTCGAAGCACGTAACCCTTCTAATCCAGCAGTTGTAAGTGAAATAGATGGCGTTGTTTCTTTTGGTAAAATAAAAAGAGGAAATCGTGAGATTATTATTGAATCTAAATTAGGAGATATTAAAAAATACCTTGTTAAATTATCAAATCAAATCTTAGTACAAGAAAATGATTTTGTAAAAGCAGGGATGCCTTTATCAGATGGTTCAATTACGCCTAACGATATCTTAAACATTAAAGGCCCATCAGCTGTTCAACAATACTTAGTAAATGAAGTTCAAGAAGTTTACCGATTACAAGGGGTAAAAATCAACGATAAGCATTTCGAAGTTGTTGTAAGACAAATGATGCGTAAGGTCAGAATAAATGATTCTGGAGACACTATTTTCTTAGAAGATCAATTGGTTCATACTTCTGATTTTATTACAGAAAATGATGAAATTTTCGGAAAGAAAGTTATTGAAAATGCAGGTGATTCTGAGAACCTTAAAGAAGGTCAAATCATTACAGCACGTGTATTAAGAGATGAAAATTCTTTACTAAAACGTGAGGATAAGGCGTTAGTTGTTGCAAGAGATGCAAGTCCAGCAACCGCAACTCCAATCTTACAAGGAATCACAAGAGCTTCTTTACAGACCAAATCGTTTATATCTGCAGCCTCTTTCCAAGAAACAACAAAAGTTCTTAACGAAGCAGCTGTGAATGGTAAAGTTGATACTTTAGAAGGCTTAAAAGAAAATGTAATTGTTGGACATAGAATTCCAGCAGGTACAGGTCTTAGAGCGTATGAAAATATCATTGTAGGTTCTAATGAAGAATTCGAAAAACTTAAAGAAAAGAAAGAAGAATTAAACTTTAATTAACCCCTATGATCCCTCCAAAAGACCCATCAAAAAAAGGACAAATTAATATTGAATTAGATGATAAGGTAGCAGAAGGTACCTATTCAAATCTAGCGATTATTAACCATTCTGTTTCTGAATTTGTAGTGGATTTTGTGAGCATCATGCCCGGAACGCCAAAAAGCAAAGTGAAGTCGCGTATTATACTGACCCCACAACATGCAAAACGTCTTGCAAAAGCCTTACATGAAAATGTAAAACGCTTTGAACAAGCCCATGGCGAGATTAAAGATTATGAGCAACCTCCAGTCCCATTGAATTTTGGACCAACCGGACAAGCTTAATTCTTACTAAAGAAAAAAAAATCTCACTGAAAAGTGAGATTTTTTTTTGGTTTAAAATATTCTTAAAACTCCGACGTCAAATGAAATTTTATGGAAGGATATTTTTGTTCGGTCATTTGGAGTGTAAACACAGAATCTGCAAAGAATACCAGTTGACCTTGTTTGTCCTTCGCTAAAAAGCGTTGTTTCACGCGTTTAAATTCCACAAATTCAGGATGGTTGATGCTTTCAGGTTCTATCCAACAGGCTTTGTGTACGTTCAGATTTTCGTAACTACACTTAGCACCATATTCATGCTCCAAACGGTATTGAATTACTTCATATTGCAATGCTCCAACAGTGCCAATTACCTTTCGTCCATTCAGTTCCAAAGTAAACAGTTGAGCAACACCTTCGTCCATCAACTGATCGATTCCTTTGTAGAGTTGTTTTGATTTTAAAGGATCTGCATTATTGATATAACGAAAATGCTCTGGCGAAAAACTTGGAACCCCTTTGTAGTTTAACTGTTCTCCTTCTGTAAGTGTATCTCCAATTTTAAAATTACCAGTATCATGAAGCCCTACAATATCACCGGGATAGGAGATGTCAACAATTTCTTTTTTTTCAGCAAAAAAGGCATTCGGGCTTGAAAATTTTAATTTTTTATTGTGGCGTACATGAAGGTAGGGGGTATTGCGTTTAAACTCTCCCGATACAATTTTAATAAATGCTAATCGGTCTCTATGGTTTGGATCCATATTGGCATGAATTTTAAACACAAAGCCAGTAAATTTTCCCTCCTTTGGATCTACCAACCGTTCTTCACTGTGTTTTGGACGGGGTTGGGGTGCAATGGATACAAAACAATCTAATAACTCACGAACTCCAAAATTATTCAAGGCCGAACCAAAAAATACGGGCTGTAAATCCCCATTCGAATACGCTTCTTTATCAAAATCGGGATAAATACCTTCCACCAATTCCAGTTCTTCTCGAAGCGTTTCGGCAGCAGTATCTCCAATAATTGTATTTAACTCGGGATCAGATACATCTGAAATTTTAATTGTTTCTTCAATATCACGCTTACTGTCACCCGTAAATAAATTGATGTTCTTTTCCCAAATATTATAAATACCCTTAAAATCATAACCCATTCCAATTGGGAAACTAAGCGGTGCTACCTTTAGGTTTAATTTTTGTTCAATTTCGTCTAATAAGTCAAACGCATCTTTTCCTTCACGGTCCATTTTATTGATAAAAACAATGATAGGAATGTTACGCATTCGGCAGACTTTCACCAATTTTTCGGTTTGCTCCTCAACCCCTTTTGCAACATCAATTACTACAATCACACTGTCCACAGCAGTGAGGGTTCTAAACGTATCTTCTGCAAAGTCTTTGTGACCAGGTGTATCTAAAATATTAATTTTGATACCATTATATTCAAATGCCAAAACCGAGGTTGCAACTGAAATTCCACGTTGACGTTCAATTTCCATAAAGTCACTCGTAGCGCCTTTTTTGATTTTGTTGCTTTTCACGGCACCCGCTTCTTGAATTGCCCCTCCAAAAAGAAGTAACTTTTCAGTTAGGGTTGTTTTTCCGGCATCGGGGTGGGATACAATCCCAAAAGTACGGCGGCGTTCAATTTCACTTAAAAAAGACATAAAAATATAATTTTGGCAAAGATACCATTATTCCCTAAAAAATAGAGTAGGGCATTCTAAAGAAATAATGTTTAATTTCTACTAATTTAGCGTTGTTCAAATACCAATTTACCTACACCCTTTGTGTGTCACTTTCAATTGCTTTAAGCTTTTTAGCATCAAAATAAAAGTCAATTTTACCGAGGTAGAGTCCATAACATCCCACTTGATTTACAAGTACCGATTTTCCGACCGCATTAGTTTCGACTGTTGGTTTATCTAAAAAAGTATGGGTATGCCCACCGATAATCAAATCGATATCTTGGGTTGCTTTTGCCAATTTGATATCCGATATTTTAGAAGGTGCTTTTTTATACTCGTAACCGAGGTGCGACAGACAAATGATTAAATCACAAGCTTCCTCCGTTTTTAAAATCCGACTCATATCTTGAGCAATTTCAATAGGATCTAAATAAACCGTTTCTTTATAAGCCGCTTTATTGACCAGTCCTTGAAGTTCAATTCCCAATCCAAAAACCCCAATTTTTATCCCATCTTTTACAAACGTTTTGTAAGGTTTAACATGGGTATCCATAACCGTATTTGTAAAATCGTAATTCGCCGAAATAAAATCAAACTTGGCATGAGGAAGTTGTGCATATAACCCATTAATTCCATTGTCAAAATCATGGTTACCAATAGTAGCAACATCGTATTTTAACATACTCATCAGTTTAAATTCGAGTTCGCCCCCATAAAAATTAAAATAAGGAGTTCCTTGAAAAATATCTCCAGCATCTAAAAGTAGGGTATTGGGATTTTCGTTTCTTAATGTTTCTACAAGCGATGCACGTCTTGCAACCCCTCCTTTGTTTGCGTTCCGTCCCTCATTTGGACCAAAAGCCTCAATATGACTGTGCACATCATTCGTATGAAGAATTGTAATTTTGGTTGCTGTTGATTGAGTACAAGATGTCAATCCCAAACCACTTAAAGAAATAAATGCTGTGGAAGCAGCTGTTTTTTGAATAAATTTTCTTCGTTTCATGTGGCTGTATTACTAATTATTGAGCTTTATAAAGCGTTGGTCTTTCTTAGGGTTTAAGGTATCGTACTTTGTAAAATAATCGATCAGCACGTTTCTGATTTTATAATTCAGATCGTAAAGAGTATCGCTTTTCTTTAAAAAATACATGCGATCGCCTCCATTATATAAATAATCATTGGTTGCTACATAGTACGTTTTTGTTGGATCAATAGCTTTGCCGTTCACTCTAATTTTTTGATAACTATTATCCGCATTTAAAACCAATTCGAGTCCAGAGATGGGATGCGCTCTTTTAAACGCTTTCAAATAAGCGGTCATTTCCATGAGAACAGACCCTTTAAGTGCTACCACAACCACACTATTTTCAAACGGCATTAGGCTGTATGCAGACTTTGTAGTAACATTTCCTTTTGGTAAAATAGACCGGATTCCACCATGATTTAATAGAACCATATCTAGTTCATATCCTGTACGGCTTTTGAATATAGGGTTCGATAGCTCAAAAACGGCATCTGCCATAAGATTTCCAATCGCGGTATTATAGTCACCATCCCTCTTAGAGTAGGTGTTGACAGCATAACTCAATACCTCATTCATGGATTTGTCTAAATTTGCTTTATAAGGAGCAATGACAGCCTCAATAGCTGGGTTTGATTTTAGCGCTTTGGATATAGAAATGTTTTCTCCTTCAGTTTTTGTTAATTTTTTTGAATGATCACAAGATAAAAACAAGGAAATAAACCCAATAATTTGAATGTATTTATACATCATTTATATTACATTTGTACTTGACAATAAAGGTAAATGTTTTTTAAACAATTTCGGACCCTATCACTTCAAAAAAATATTACTTTAATTCTTAAGTCTCGAATTAAGAATTTTAAAAGTGATAAAGTAAGTTCTGTTGGAGTTATTTTTGACTACGATTCGTATCACAATTATGATTTTTTTCGAAATCTTATTAAAGACATGGGAATTAATGACAATAAAATTCGCTTTATTGCAATGGTTGATTTAGAAAAAAACAAGCCAAACAGTTGGGATTCATTTTTTAGTTTAGATAATTTTGACTGGTTAGGACGCCCTAAAAGTTATGAAATTGAAGAATTTATAGAACAGCAATTTGACCTATTGATTAGTTATTATAAACCCAACAAATTAGAACTAAATTTAGTTACATCAAGTTCCAAAGCAAATTTTAAAATTGGGATTACAAACGAAGATACGCGATTACACGATTTAACAATCGACATTGAACCCGAAAACACAGAGGTTTTTAAAATAGAATTAATTAAATACTTAACTCAACTTAATAGATTATAAAATGAAAGCATTAATCGGGACTGGAGTTGCCCTTATCACTCCATTTAAACCAGATTTAAGTGTAGATCATCAAGCATTAGCAGCGATAGTAGAGTTTAACATCACTAATGGTGTTGATTATTTAGTCATCAGTGGAACCACAGGAGAAAGTGTAACCATCACTGCCAAAGAGAAAAAAGAAATTACAGCCACAATTATCGAAGCGAATAAAGGTCGTGTACCTTTAGTAATTGGGATTGGCGGAAACAATACTGCAGCAGTAATTGAGGAGTTAAAATCCACAGACCTGTCGCCATTTACAGCTATTTTGTCTGTGGCACCTTACTACAGCAAGCCAACTCAAGAAGGGTTTTATCAGCATTTTAAAGCCATCGCAGAAGCCTCTACGATCCCTGTAATTTTATATAATGTACCAGGTCGAACGGCTAAAAATGTTGAACCCTCTACAGTTTTGCGACTCGCTAATGACTTTGAATCCATCGTAGCTGTAAAAGAAGCTGGAAATAACAGAGATCAATATTTAGAACTAATAAAACATAAACCAACCGACTTCTTAGTAATTTCTGGAGATGATGACTTAGTTTTAGGCGTTACCTTAGCGGGTGGCTCTGGAGTCATTTCAGTCATTGGTCAAGCCTTTCCAAAAGAATTCTCAAAAATGATTCAATTAGGACTGGAAGGGAATGCAGAAGATTCTCGTAAGTTAGAAGCGCGTTTAATGCCTATTATTAATTTAATCTTTGAAGAAAATAATCCTGCTGGAATTAAAGCAGTTTTGAAAGCAAAAGGCTATTGTAAAGATGCAGTGCGTTTGCCACTTGTTCCTGCAACAGAAGCATTACAGGCTAAAATAACAGCCTTTATTGCAGCGTTTTAGTTAAATATTACTTAAACCTTTAGTGTGGAAATTCAAACCTATTAACTTAGCCAAAACAATAGTTTTTTAAATCCGTTATAAATCCGTAATTTTGCCCTCATTCTCAATATATTTATGAAGAATTTTATTTACATCTTAATTATAATATTTTCATTGAACTCTTGTAGTGAATATCAGAGAGTTTTAAAAAATGAAGATATTGCTGCGAAGTTTAAATTAGGAACTGAACTTTATGAAGAAGGTAAGTTTGCTAAAGCAAACCGCATATTTGTGCAAATTGTTCCCAAGTACAGAGGGAAGCCACAAGCACAGAAGTTGATGTATATTTACTGTAAAACATTTTACGAAACCAAAGACTATTATACAGCCAACTACCAAATGGAGCGTTTTGTGAGCGCATATCCTAAAAGTGAAAAAATACAAGAAATAGCCTTTTTAGCTGCTAAAAGTTATTACAAATTATCTCCATTATTTTCTAAAGACCAAACTGAAACGGTAGATGCAATCGATAAACTTCAAACCTTTATCAACACCTATCCCTTGTCAGAATATTTGGATGAAGCAAGTGCTTTAGTGAGAGAACTAGATTACAAACTAGAAAAAAAAGCGTTTAACATCGCTTTGCAATACAACCAAACAGGGCCTTTTCATCGGGATTATAATTCTGCAATAACGGCCTTAGATAATTTTTTAATTGAATTCCCTGGCTCATCTTTCAAAGAACAAGCCATGTATTATAAATTTGATTCCGCCTACAAACTGGCTATGAATAGTGTGAAATGGAAACAAACAGAGCGTGTTGAAAAAGCATTAACCTTTTACAACTCCCTCTTGTATGTGTTTCCAGAAACTCAAAACAACGAAGAAATTCAAGCCATGTACGAAGCCTTAAAATCAATTCAAACTAATTCAACAACGACTAAAAGTTAATATTCATTATGGACTTAAAAAAAGTAAATGCACCCGTTAATACAGAAACTTACGACCGTAACAAAGTAGATGCGCAAACAGAAAACATCTACGAAGCAATTTCTGTAATTTCCCGTAGAGCTGAGCAAATCAATACGGATATCAGAAGAGAATTGATTGATAAACTAGAAGAATTTGCAACTTTTAACGACAGCTTAGAAGAAGTTTTTGAAAACAAAGAGCAAATAGAAGTCTCTAAGTTTTATGAGCGTCTTCCAAAACCACACGCTTTAGCCGTTCAAGAATGGTTAAATGAAAAAATCTACTACCGTAGTGTAGAAGAGGATTCTGAAGACAAATAAAAGATGTCTATTTTACGCGGTAAACATATTCTTTTAGGAATTACTGCCGGTATTGCTGCGTACAAAACAGCGTCCCTTGTAAGGTTATTTATCAAAGCTGGTGCCGAGGTCAAAGTTATAATGACTCCAGCAGCGAAAGATTTTATTACTCCGCTTACACTTTCAACCCTCTCTAAAAATCCAGTCATCTCATCCTTTACTGAAGAAACTGATTACAATGCTGTTTGGAATAACCATGTTGATTTAGGCTTATGGGCGGATTTGTTTGTGGTCGCCCCAGCTACGGCAAACACACTTTCTAAAATGGCAGCTGGAAGTAGTGACAACTTTCTGGTAGCAACCTATCTCTCTGCTAAATGTCCCGTCTATTTTGCACCCGCTATGGATTTGGATATGTACAAACATCCCTCTACAAAAGCCTCCTTAGAAACCCTTCAATCCTTTGGAAATACGATGATTCCAGCAACATCTGGTGAACTGGCAAGTGGGTTGGTAGGTGAAGGAAGAATGGCAGAGCCTGAAGCCATTTTAAATCATATAGAGGCTCACATGTTACAATCAATGCCCTTGTACGGAAAAACCGTCTTAATCACTGCAGGTCCCACCTATGAAGCTATTGACCCCGTTCGTTTTATTGGAAATCATTCGAGTGGACTCATGGGGTTTGAAATTGCCAACCATGCGGCACAACTGGGAGCAGAAGTTCTGTATATTACAGGTCCCACACATTACAAAACAGACCATTCCCGTATCAAAACCATTCCGGTGGTAAGTGCCGAAGAAATGTATTCACAAGTGCATACCTATTTTAAATCTGTTGACATCGCAATCCTGTCTGCTGCCGTAGCAGATTACAAACCGAAAAACACAGCCACCTCTAAAATAAAAAAGAACTCCCAAACGTTATCTCTAGAATTAGAGAAAACAAAAGATATTTTGGCATCCCTTGGAACGCTTAAATCCCACCAACTTCTTGTTGGGTTCGCATTAGAAACCAATGACGAAGTCGCCAATGCCATAAAAAAGTTAAAATCTAAAAATTTAGATTTAATTGTATTAAATTCGTTAAATGATCAAGGAGCAGGATTTGGAGGAACCAAAAATAAAATCACCCTCATCGATAAAAAATTAGTCCAAACCGAATTCCCTTTAAAATCAAAAGCCGATGTGGCAATTGATATTATGAATGAACTTTTAAAACAATTCGATGCGTAGATTTATCCTTTTAGTTGCTATTTTCACTTCAATATACGGAAGCTCGCAAGAGCTAAATTGCGCAGTAGTTGTCAATGCACAACAAACCGGTAATGAGAATGTTCAGGTGTTTAAAACCCTCGAAAAACAGCTCAATGAATTTGTAAACAATACCCGTTGGACAAATAAAACATTTAAAACCCAAGAACGTATTGAGTGCAGCATGGTCATTACCATTCAAGATTACCAAACCGATACCTTTCAAGCGTCCGTTCAAGTTCAATCGGCGCGCCCAATTCATAATTCATCTTATGCAAGTTCGGTTTACAACTTTAACGATAAAGATTTTAATTTTAAGTATCTAGAATATCAAAACTTAAACTTTAGTGCCAATCAATTTGAGTCAAACTTAATATCTGTCATTGCCTTTCATGTCTATATGATTCTTGGAATGGATGCCGATACGTTTGAGCTTAATGGAGGAGATGCTTATTACAAACAAGCCCGTGATATCGTCAACTACTCCCAACAGACCAACTCTAAAGGATGGGCACCCCCTTCTGGAGGCGATCAAACCCGAAATGTATTAATCACCAATGTATTGTCGCCAACCTTCAAAGAATTTCGTTCTGTATTATTTGCCTACCACCTTCAAGGAATGGATCTCATGGCAGGAAATGTAAAAGAAGGTAAAACAGCCGTTGCTAATGCTCTAACTCAGTTAGAGAGTTTACACAAAAGACGACCAAATTCCTTTTTGGTTCGTGTCTTTTTTGATGCAAAAGCAGATGAGATTACCGATCTTTTTTCAGGAGGTCCTGCTGTGAAAATCGACAATTTAGTTTCTACACTCAATAGGGTTGCTCCCATGTATTCTAGGAAGTGGCGAAATATAAAATTTTAATTTTTTTCGATTTATTTTCAAATTAGTTTATCTTGTTCCTAAAATAAATAGAACTCTTGCTTTCAGACCTTTCCATTAAAAATTACGCCCTAATTGACACCCTTCAAGTTCAATTTGATTCTGGTTTTACCAGTATCACCGGGGAAACGGGTGCAGGGAAATCTATTTTATTAGGGGGGTTGGCATTGGTACTTGGAAAGCGTGCTGATTTATCAAACATCAATGACCCCAATAAAAAATGTTGTATTGAAGCCACGTTTAATATCGAAAATTTTAACCTCAAATCATTTTTTGAGGAGCATGACCTCGATTTTGAAACCCTTACCATTCTAAGAAGAGAGATATTACCCTCGGGAAAGTCAAGAGCATTTATAAACGACACCCCAGTAAACCTTACAACTTTAGCCGAACTCGGAGGGCAATTGATTGACATCCATTCCCAACAACAAACCCAAGAATTGACCCACGATGATTTTCAATTTCAAATCATTGATGCCTTGGCTAAAAATAGCACACCCTTAGAAACCTACCAACATTTGTTGAAATCTCACAAATTAGCTCAAAAACAACACACGGAATTAATCGCATCCAAAATACAATCTGAAAAAGAACAAGACTATCAGACTTTTTTATTAAATGAATTAACGGAAGCAAACCTTAAAGCAATCGATTTAGAAGCTTTAGAAAATGAATACAATACTCTCAACAACGTAGAGTCTATTCAGACCGAACTCGCCTTGGCCATTCAAATTATAAGCACCGAAGATTTAGGAGTTGCCTCCAATCTCAGAACCCTCAAACAAGTGTTTCAAAAGCTATCCGAAATCGCATCTGTATATGCTCCTTTATCGGAGCGTATCCAAAGTATCGCTATTGAACTGGACGATGTATTTAATGAAATAGAATCCGAACAATCCAAGCTAGAAGTCAATCCAACACGCCTCAATGAAATTGATGCGATACTCCAAACCGTGCATAATTTGTTTTCGAAGCATGCTGTAAATACAATCGAAGCACTCATTGAAATCGAAGCTGATTTAACCACACAATTAGACAATTTAGCCTCTTTAGACGATGCTATAGCTATTCTCGAAAATCAACTAAAATCACTCGTAAAACAGCTCGACACACAAGCCAAAGCACTCCACAAACAACGCCAACAAGTATTGCCTGATTTAGTCCAACAATTAGAAACAATTTTAACAGATTTGGGAATGCCTAATGCACGTTTTAAATTGGTGTTAAATCCATCAGATTCCTATTTATACAATGGAAAAGATCAGTTAGAATTTTTATTCACTGCCAATAAAGGAGGGCAGTTTTTGCCGCTAAAAAAAGCAGCGTCTGGCGGGGAGTTGTCACGAATTATGTTGGCAATCAAATCGGTTCTATCCAAATATCAGCAATTACCAACCATTATGTTTGACGAAATTGACACCGGCGTTTCAGGTGAAATAGCCCATAAAATGGGCGATATTATGAGTCAAATGAGTGCGGATATGCAGGTGTTTTCAATTACCCATTTACCACAAATTGCAGCCAAAGGGCAGACGCATTTCAAAGTATATAAACAAGACACACAAAACACTACAGTGACGTCTCTTAAAAAACTTACAGCACAAGAACGGGTCGAAGAACTTGCACAAATGCTCGGAGGAAAAAAATTATCTGAATCGGCAATCGCCCATGCAAATCAGTTGTTGAATTAATGTTATATTTGCCCCAGAAATCAAATAAAAAACGACACTTAAAAATATAATTATGTCTTACAATTTACTAAAAGGAAAACGCGGAATTATTTTTGGAGCCTTGGATCCCAATTCAATTGCATGGATCACAGCTGAGCGTGTGCATGAAGAAGGCGGCACCTTTGTACTGTCCAATGCACCCATTGCTATGCGTATGGGACAAATAAATGAACTGGCTGAAAAAACTGGATCTCAAGTCATTGCAGCTGACGCAACTTCTGAGGAAGATTTAGAGAATTTAGTTAAACAATCTATGGAGATTTTAGGCGGCAAAATTGATTTTGTATTGCATTCTATTGGAATGTCCATTAATGTAAGAAAAGGACGTGCTTATACCGATCAAAAATACGACTGGACTCAAAAAGGAACCGATGTTTCTGCAATGTCTTTTCACAAAGTCATGCAAACGCTCTATAAAAACGATGCGATGAACGAATGGGGGAGTATTGTGGCGCTCACCTATATGGCAGCTCAACGGGTATTTCCAGATTATAACGATATGGCAGATAACAAAGCCTATTTAGAAAGTATTGCCAGAAGTTTTGGCTATTTCTTTGGACGCGACAAAAACGTACGGGTTAATACCATCTCACAATCACCAACGCCAACCACCGCTGGTAAAGGTGTCAAAGGTTTTGATGGGTTTATTGCCTATGCCGAAAAAATGTCGCCACTAGGAAATGCAACTGCCTTAGACTGCGCTAACTATACAGTCACTCTGTTCAGTGACCTTACCAAAAGAGTTACTCTTCAAAATTTATTCAATGATGGAGGCTTCAGTAATATGGGGGTCAGTGATGCAGTCATGGATATGGTGAGTGAAGACTAAATTCAAAACGAAATACAATTTTAAAACCCACAATTTATTGTGGGTTTTTTTTGCTTTTTATCTTCTCTTATTTATCTCTTTTGAAATTTCAGTGTAATTACGATATCATAATTTTTTAGTAATAGATTTACCAATATGTTTAATATTTAATCGGAATAATTAAACATTTAATCGATTTTATGGGGTTTGATTATTTATAACATTTAATTTATTATACATTGAACTTCTTAAACCAATTTAATATTAACCAATTAACAAATTATGAAAAAATTTTACACACTTTTTACGGCGTTATTTTTTGCCTTATTTTCATTTATGACCTATGCTCAGGGTCCATGGAATTTCAATGGTAGCAATGATATTTGGGAATCAACCGGTACTAGTGCAAATTTGACTTCAGGGGCTTCATTTTCCACACTAGACGTTAACAGCGCTGGAAATCCGATGCTTAGGACATTTAGTGCAAATATTAATGCAAGTGCTGTAACTCATGCAGTGATAACTTTGAAAAATAATACTGCAAACAAATACATGCGTGTATTTTATCAGACAACTGGTACGAATCGTTATGTAAATGTTGGAATTACAGCTAATGACGCTGATTTCGTGTCATATTATGTCGACATGACAGGTAACGCTGACTGGACTGGCACAGTTAATGAATTGACTATTCAATTTAAAGAAAACTCTTCCTACAGCACTGCATTAGATGGTACAATTGATATTGATAATATCGAAATGACATCTTCTGATTTAGGAGTCAATATGGTGAATAATTCAAGTTTTGAAAATTGGGTTGATGACACTGAAGCAACTCCGGTAGATCCAGTTGGATTTTACAAACATGAAAGTGTTGAAAGATCATCAGACTCTCACTCTGGTGACTATTCATTAAAAGTTATTGCTACTAGTACTCTTGATTTAGCACAAACTGTAAACGAAATTACTGCTGGTGCTACCTATCGAGTTTCGATTAATTATAAAATTGAAGCAAATACTGGCAATGGAGTTAGACTTTGGTCAACTTGGAAAGATGCTTCAAATGTGAGTTTAGCATCATCAGACCTTCAACCAAGTGGGTTTCTCAACACTGTAAGTAGTGAATGGGCAACATTCTCAGTTGATGCAGTAGCACCAGAAAATGCTACCAAATTGAATTTTGAAGTTAGATCATAT
>Ga0209199_1002090_pt1 | contig 22189 bp, 25 predicted proteins | sample COGITO_mtgs_1105_7_FD_184805 | JGI IMG/M metagenome (GOLD analysis project Ga0209199, IMG submission 184805) | Pelagic marine microbial communities from North Sea - COGITO_mtgs_110523 (SPAdes) (version 2) | ecosystem: Environmental > Aquatic > Marine > Epipelagic ...
TTTAGACATAATATCAAAATTCATAACTATTCCCTTCTTGATCTGGATTTATCTATCAGCAAGCTTCTCAAACTCATCCCGCGACAACTCATACCTTTTGCCTGTGAGCATGTCTTTCTTCAATCGCGGCGTCAAATGACTGTAGTGACGCTCTATCATCTGTATTGAAGTGCCCATCTGAATAGCGAGTGTATGGATGTCCATGCCATCTTTCAGCAGAGCAAATGTCGCATATGTGTGTCTGAGGCTGTAGAGCGTGCGAGCCTGGCCTGTCCTCGGACAAATCAACAGTTCGTTCTCTTTGAGAAAATTCCTAAATGTTTGGTGAAGAGCATTAGTGACTGTTCCATCTCTTAGCCGGAACACTGGCAGATCTAATCGCTGCTTTAGTAATTCTTCAAACTCTAGGTGCTTTATGTCCTCTGAGCGCTCGTGGATGCGCTTGAGATAATTGATAGTGCCAGATCTGCAGATAATATCTCTGCGGCCCGTCTTCCCACTAACACTCATCTCAAGATAGCTCTGTCCTTTGTCTTCAAACTGAGTGATGTGCTGCCATTTGAGGTTTTGTGCTTCTGTGCCATGTCTCATGCCTGTATTGGCCATGATCAGCACATAGTCTCTCAGTAGCTCACGCATGTGGACTGACTTTGGATGCTGTGTCTTGTTGATCCAGTGCGGCAATTTACGGATCATTGAAGCATAACCTTCTTGGGAGAAATCTGGCCGTCTCTCGCTATCCCTACCCTTGTTGATCAGTGTTGGCACCTGTGTTTTGTTCATAAAGCCACGCGCAACACTCTCATCAAACACTCTGTTAAGAGCAGAGTTATGTGTGTTCAGCGTTGATGCTTTGGGCTCCCTGCCCATCTGCTGTTCGCGCCAGCGTGCAAACTTTTGGAGTGTTTCATAGGTGATACTGGTTACATGCATCTTGCCAAAGAACGGGATTAGGTATTTCTCAAGCACAATCACATAGTCGCGATAGACTTTCTTGCCAACGCCACTTTCCAGCTGCTTGTTCATTTCTGTGATGCACAGTTTAGCGACATCTGAGAATCGCTTTGAGACAACTGGCACGCCATTCTTCTGGCGAAACTTGTATTCCAAATAGCTGTCAGACGCGGCCTGTTTGGCTTCGTCTAAGTCACTTTTGCCAGTCGAAATGCGAATGTATTGGCCGTCTATTTGGAAGGCCGCCTGCCATTTGCGGCTTCTCTCACGCCTGTAGAGCTTGACTGCTCCATCCATAATCAACACAGAATCTTCACTCAAAACAGGCATCTGACACATCCAATCACTATAAAACGATACAGTCTGGAGCGTCTGGAAGCCAACCAAAAGTGTGTAAGGGGTGTGTAATGGAAAAATCGCCTCAAGATCTTTTTTGAGACGATATAAATTATTGATAATATTTATAAAAATGGTAGCGGAGGAGGGACTCGAACCCCCGACACGCGGATTATGATAAAACTGCTTCAACTTTTCCTATTTTATAACAATGGATTATACGCACATAGATCAGGTGTGTTGAAAAGTGTGTAATGGTTATTTGAGGTGACGTTCAACTTGATCCAAATTTTTAATCCATACTCTTTGACCAGTCGCAACTTAGAATAGACAAACCACGTGCTTTATCTGGCAAGGATAAGCAACTTTGTAGACTTATCGAAAATAACGATTAACGTATTGATCAGTGGTTCGCCACTTCCGAACGACTTACATAAACAAATCACAATCGTTTTAGTTTTGCTCGCTCCAAGGCTTTGAAGGAACAACTTCAGGACCCTAACGATTTTAGAAGAACATATTAAGCGTCAGTGTGACAGCGTCATCATCCAATAGCTGTCCAAACGCTGAGGATGGTGTGCGCGCATTATAAAATCGGCTGGTCAGTTTCACACTGGTGACATCATTGATCCGTCGCGACGCTTCCAAAGAGACAAACGACTGATCCGCTTTGCGATCCGCTGATGCCAAAAATAAGACATGGCTGTCTGCAATGTCATTAAATACCAGCCTTACACCCGCAACAAAGAATTGATTAGCTGCGGCCTGTGGACGGTCGTCATGTTGAACTTCACCAATCAAGCCAATATCCCACATTGTTTCAAATGGCCCGTAATAAGTATATTCAATGCCCGCTACAGCCGCCGCAAAATCATGCGTGCCCAGTAAACCGGTTTGGGTACCATGAAGGCTTTCCCATTTGAGCAATGTCACATCACCCGTATATTGAGCTTCCAATCCAATTGATTTTTGTAGAGCGTAATAGGGTTTTAATGCGCCGCCATCACTGGCGACCGACAAAATGGGATCACGGGCGGTACCGTAAAAAACACTACCTGCGAGATCCCACTCACCGGCAAAGCTGGACAAGCGCGCCGCAAAGTCATCTGCATCCTTGCCATCTTTACGCGCATATTGTGCAGAGCTGACTGGCAGTCCACTACTCGGATGCGCGTCACTGTCATTAAATGTTTTTTCGCGGAAACCAGAAATATACCAAAGTTGCAGGTCACCAATATCTAGATAGCGCTCAGCCGATATAGATGGTGCCCCAAGTTTACCTGATTTACCCTCATTTGCGGCGGCATCCGACTGGTTAATAACGTCAACAACATTTTTGCTTTCTGCCTTGCCCCAAAATTCCTGACGATTTCCAACAAAAACATCAAACCCTGCCAGAGGTGTACGAAGATAAGCCTGACGAGCTTCAGTGATCCGGCGACCACTATCTTTTTCATCGCCACGGGCAATGAATTCACCGACAATCCGACTAGCGTCAAAATCATGAAAGGCATCGATTTTCACTTCGGCCGAACGCCCTTCTGACGCCGTACCATCATCACGATCGGGATAAAAATCCAGCCGCGATGATAGCGTACCGTTGACCTCACCAGCAAAGGCCGGTTGTGCTAGCAACAGGATAATGACAAAGCTACGAACAGCAAACATCGTCATCGAATTCGTTTCAATGCTGATTTTTCAAAATCACGTTCGGTCATACCGGTCTGCAATTTCCAATCGGCAAACACCAGTTCTGTTGTCTTGCCTGTCTGGTGATTTATCATAACCAAACGGTTATAACGCCAGTATTTGTCTAGATACTGATTATAATCTTCATAGGTCAAGGTTTTCAAAAGTGCATCTTTGCGGTCATAGAAATCAATTTTATGAACGCGGTACTCAGCCTTATCCATCCAGACGATCTGGCGCTTATAACCACTTTTGGGGTCAACCGGATCATACTCAACAACAAAACAGTCAAGACCATTCAGCTGTTCATCGCGTAGATAGTTATAGGTGTATTTTTCAACTTCCTGACTGGCGATATCTTCATATGAAAATTCGCTACCCATAAAAGGACCTGCCTTATTTGACGAGGCGATACGCTTCACGCGTTTCAGTGCTGGCAAATATAGCCATTGGTCGTCAGAATCGGCCTTTTTCGTATGCGATAGAAAAGCTGTGCCGCGCACATCACCCGGACTATCAAATATGACCAGAGATTTATCACCTTCATTATCACCCTCAAACGTTCTATTACGGATCGCACGTTCAGTTGATTGGCCATATTTATCCATCAGGATCATTGTCATCTGTGCAGTTGAATCACCAAACCCCTTATCGCGACTATCGGCTTCAATCGCAATCTCAAGTCCTTTTTCAGGCGAGGCAAATGCCCCTGTTGTCAAACAGGCAGAGGCGATAGTGACAATCATGGTTGCAGTAGCGAGTTTCATTTTAGTCTCCTTGGACGACATCATGAGCTTAAGCATTTTGTGGTGCTTCCTTAGTACCTATTTCCGGGGCACCCATTGCTGGTGCGGTTTCTTTTTTATCCTTATCAAGGGCAATCAGCACTGCAGGGAGCAAGGTCATGTCGGCAATCAAAGCTATAACAAGGGCTATACCTGTTAACATTGCCATGTAGCTGTTCACCCCAAATGTTGACTGCGCCAGAATAGCAAACCCAGCTGTTAAAATCACGGTTGTGACAACAAGTGCCGTTCCGACACCATTAAAGGCCGAAATGACAGCATCATGTGCTGATAGTTTTAGTTCGCGCCGTGCAATCTGATATTTGCTAAGAAAATGAACGCTATCGTCAACCACAACGCCAAGCGCCATGCCCGCAACAACAGCGACAGCCATATTGACCTGTCCGACAAGCAAACCCCAAAGGCCAAAGGCTAGAGCCGCAGGCAGCAAATTCGGAATCAGGCTGATAATACCAAGCCGGACATCCCGTAAGGCGATCAAAATAACACCACTAATCAGAAATACGGCAATGAGTGTCCCCACCAGCATACTTTGAATATTTCGCTCGGAAATATAGGCAAACATCACCGTAGGGCCGACAGCCGTCACGTTGAAATCAAGCTCATTCGCAAGGTAGCCTTCGGCACGGGCAATCCAGGCACGAAGTTCATTCGTAGTCATATCGTCAATTGTGACAATAACTTGTGTTGATGATTTGCTGATATCAAGTTGATTATTCAGATCCAAACCGAATGGCAAGGATAGCTCATATAAAAGCAAATATTGGGCAGCAAGTTCCCGTGTATCGGGTACCCGGTAGAAAGCCGGATCACCAGCGTTCAGATCACGGTTAAGTCGCTTAAATGTGTCCGAAATAGATTGTACGTGTGTTACGACAGACTCATTGTGCGCCCAGGCGGTAAAATCAGATACTTTTTCTATAAAAGCCGGATCGCTAACACCATTAGACTCGCCAGCAGGCAAACTGAATTGCACCTGATTGGCACCTGTCAGATTGCTGCTGATCCAGTCAGTATCCTGACGATACTGGACCGATTCATCGAAATATTTGACAAAGTCATCATTGATTTCATTAAGCGGAATAAGCGCCAGAACACCGACTGAGATAACAACACTGACAGTTAGAACCGACTTGTAACGCGCAGCGATATAGACACCGAGCTTACCCATTTTATCATCAAGCTTTGCCAAAGTGGCTTTTGATTTCAGCGGCACAAAGCTGATTAGAATAGGTAATAAAACGATTGAATAGATCCAGGCCGCCATAACACCTATGGCTGTTATATTGCCAAGATCGTGAAATGGTGGGGAATCTGAAAAATTCATCGACAGAAAACCCAATGCCGTTGTCAGGCTGGTTAGAAAAATGGGCTTTCCATTGACTCTTATGCTGTATAGCAAGCTGTCGCGTTGACTATGCCCTGCCCGCATCCGGTTAAACATGCTTACCAACAAATGGATTGAGTCCGCGACAGCAAGAGTGGTGATAATCGTTGGTGCACTAGCCGATGGCGGCGTCAGGCCAATGCCCATCCACCCACCAGCACCCATGGCCACCATAATACTTGGCACAACAACAAACAGCACCAGAACAGTTGCCATTATTGATCTAAGCAACAGATAAGCAACAATCAAAATGACCAAATACATGGCCGGCACCAATGTTGCCATGTCCAACATTGATGATTCCAGAAACGCATTATTCAGAAAAATAACGCCACCCAAGCGGATATTGACATTATGTTTGGCTTCAATCTCGGCAGCCATTTCGCGCGCGGCGGCCGCTACTATGGCAACCTCATCTGCACTTTTACCCGGCATCTGAATGGTCGCATTTACAGATGTGGCCCGATGTTGCTTATCATGAATTTTACCTGCCAAAGCTGGCTCGGTAGTGCTCACACTATCAACCAGAGCTTGTTCATCAGCACCAATTGACATTGCATCCATATACAGATCACGGACGATCAGGTCGTCACCTTCAACCTCGGTATGCTGGTAATTTGATAGGCTGTCAACGCGGATAGAATAGGGAAGTTGCCAGGCAATGTTGGTCAACTCCTCAACAGCGGCCAGCACCTCAGGCGCATTCGCTTTACCTGAAATTGGATCGACAGCAAAGTTAACGTTATCGATCTTGGTATAGGTCTGCTGGATTTGCTCAAATGCTTTAAGCTGTGGATTCTCTTTGCCAAAGAAAACTCTGTAATCATTATCAAAATAAAGAAACTGTGCGCCTGCAGCACCAAGCATGGTTAAAGCTGTGATCAGACCTAAAACTAGGAATCTATATTTTAGAATCCATTCACCATAAGAGTTATTTTGCTGTGACATGAGGCACCTTTACCAACATAATGATATTTGACCAGCACTAGGTAATGTGCATTTACTTAGAAGTAAAGACTTAAATACCAAATGGTACAAATATTTAAAAAATGTAAGATCAGTGCCAAAAAAATAAGCATAAATGCCAGAATTCTGTAACAATAATTAGGTGAATATGGGCTATTATCGAACCACAGCACCAACAACCAAATCGCTTGTTGCGAGTAATTGTTCAACAGGAATATCCATTTTAACCATTGTATTCAAAGCAACAACATGACTGGTCAGATAAAGTGCCGCCTGATCAATATCAATACCATCTTTCAACTGCCCCTTGTCACGCGCATGTGACAATATTATTGCCAATTGCTGAGTTTGCTGCTGCAGGTGCGTTTTCATCAAAGACTGACTTTTTGTGCCAAGGCGGTCAATCTCATGCAAACAATCGCAAAACATGCAACCATGCGGTGATGCATCCTTGGCTGTCCAAGCGGTAATAATATTCGAAAACCATTCGGTCAAACCATCACGTATGTGCACCTGCTCTCTCAGACAATCAAACTTATCAGCACTAGTGGCGAGATAGGACTCAAGCACATCATGCAATAAGCCATCTTCATTTTCGAAATAGCGATATAATGTTGGCTTTGACACATTAGATATACGTGCCACCTGATTTAACGAGGTCGCCAAAACACCCTGTCTCCAATATAGATCCAAAGCTGTCTGGATAGTTCTGTCCCTATCGAACGAGACGGGACGTCCATGTTTTTTTGGGGCAGATATCACTTCACACTCGCTATTGTCATATCTGTGTTATAAATCAATTATGCAGTTATTTACAATACTGGGTTTTCAGCCAACATTTATCTTTATGAGCGCATTTAACAAATGGCCGAAACGTCACCTCCAATAACCAAAGACAAAATAGCAGACAGGCTATGGCTAATCGGTATTGGGGACGCTGTTAATGTGCCTGGTTTTGCCCTGATGAGCACTATGTTAGGCTTTGCCTCGATAGCGCGCGAAGCTGGTTTTGATGTCTGGATGACTATGGTAACGACAGCAACGGTCTTTGGCATGCCTGGACAAGTTGCTTTTGCCAGCCTTTGGGCGAAACCGCCAGCCTCTAGGCCAGATGCGCGCAAATCTAACGGCTAGCCAATGACTTGGATTACGCCAAGCGCCTGAAGCCCGTCAATGATATATTGAATCGACAATGCTGCTAAAATGATGGCTGTGATGCGCGAAAAGACCAGCGTGACCCGCGGGTTGATATAAAATTCGGCTAGGGTGGCAATGATTAAAACGATCGCTGTTGCCAGCATCACCGCAACCATTGCGCCATAGCCAATGACGATATCGAGATTGCCAGCAGGGCTGTTGGCCACCACCATCACCGAGGTAATGGCGGCGGGTCCAGCCAGAAGCGGCGTTGCCAATGGGAAAATGGCAATATTATCATCGGTTGAAATCGTGTCATTTCCCTGTTCGCGTCGCGCCTGCCGTTTATTGGCAAGCATGTCGAGCGCCACCATAAGCAGGATAATGCCGCCAGCAAGACGAAATGCGGTAAGTGAAATATTCAGATAATGCAAAATCCATACGCCGCAGAGCGCAAAAAACAGCATGATGGCACCCGCAACAAAGCTGCCTTCAAGCGCGGTACGGATTTTCTGGCGTTTGTTCAGATGCGTTGTAATAGCAAGGAAGATGGGCGCGGTGCCAACAGGGTCAATCACCACGAAATAAACAATAAAGGCCGTGATGAAATTTTCAATCATATCCTCTATCTCCTTATTAATTTTGCTGGCTTGGCTGCTGGATGAAAGGCGCATTCACATGGTGATTTTTGGCGCGCACATCGCAAGGGGGCTAGAATAGCGAAAAAACCATGCTGGTGATATGAAAAAGAAAAGCCTGGTGCGGCGAAAAGGAAGCAAAGCCAGAGTGATGACAGGATCAGGCAAAAGCGGCGGAAAACGGCCTTTGGGGCAGGGCGCGGGGGCGGCCATCGCTCTTACCAGTTGAGATCCGAATATATTGGCCGTCTATTTGGAAGGCCGCCTGCCATTTGCGGCTTCTCTCACGCCTGTAGAGCTTGACTGCTCCATCCATAACCAACACAGAATCTTCACGCAAAACAGGCATCAAACACATCCAATCACTATAAAAACGATATAGTCTGTAGCGACTGGAAGCCAACCAAAAAGTGTGTAAGGGGTGTGTAACGCAAAAATCGCCTCAAGATCTTTTTTGAGACACTGCAATTCATTGATTATATTTAGAGAAATGGTAGCGGAGGAGGGACTCGAACCCCCGACACGCGGATTATGATAAAACTACTTCAACTTTTCATATTTTATTTGAGTTGTTTACAAGCACATAAATTAGGTGTGTTAAAAAGTGTGTAATGGAAAATGGTCGCGGGGGCAGGATTTGAACCTGCGACCTTCAGGCTATGAGTTGAACCCGACCCATTGTTTTTGTGGTACTTCCAAACACTAAAACCCCCTCACCTTTTCGCTAACCTTTTGATATCTGGCCGCAATCCGAATCCAGAAAGCAAATCCTGTCACTCTTGGTTTCGCCAGCTTTCGCAGGAACATTCGCTTCATTTAGTGCATTTTTAGTGCACGGTATTTATCGCCATACGCAGCAGTTCTCATTAGCCATTTTGTTTGCGCACCACTACACCAACGCATTGATATTACTTGATAATATACGGATTCCACGCAACCCTACGCGCACTGCAATTCTAGCCCGTGTAGGTCGCCCATGCCCAAATTAACAAAAACCGTCATCGAAAAAGCCACCGCAAAAGATAAGCCTTATTTTCTTTTCGATGACCAACTGGCGGGATTTTGCGCTCGTATCACACCCGGTGGCAAAAAGACCTATTACGTCCAATACATGGTCTACAAAAAGATTAAACGCGTTGCCATCGGCGCGCATGGCATTTTCACAACTGAGCGGGCTCGTAATCAAGCGACCATCATGCTTGGTGAAATCAAGGCTGGCGCAGATCCCCAAAAAGAGAAATCAACCAAACGCAAAGAGCTCTTCGTCAGGGACTTGGCAGAGCGCTACATGGAAGAACACGTCATCCCTCATTGCAAGCCTTCCACTGCTAAGGGCTACAGGCGTTACCTAGATAAACACCTGATTCCGTTTTTCGGAGATATGAAAATCAAAGACGTGCAACGATCCGACGTGGCCGAGTTTCACCATTCATTACGGCGAACGCCGTATGAAGCAAACCATGGCCTTGAGATTATATCCAAGATGTTCAATCTCGCTGAAATGTGGGGCTTGCGTGACGACCACACCAATCCACGGCGTCATATCAAAAAATATCCATCAAAGGCCAGAGAGCGCTATCTGAGTGAGGAAGAGGTAAAACGCCTCAGCGCCGTCCTGGATGAAATCAAACAGTACCCAGACGAAAACCTTGCTGCCGTCTATTGCATTCAGTTGCTTCTGCTCACCGGCTGCCGCCTTGGTGAAATCCGCTCCCTCAAGTGGGATTATGTCGACCGCAAAATGCAGGTGCTGAAATTGCCGGATTCAAAGACAGGAGCAAAATACGTCTATGTGGGCAACACCGTTATGAACCTACTCGATGAAGTCCATGCGCACCCAGCACGACCAGTAGACAACCCTTATGTAATTTGGGGGCTAATAGAAGGTAGCCACCTGGACAATGTCCAAAAGCCGTGGCGGCGGTTCAGAAAGATGGCCGGAATTGAAGATGTCCGCATCCATGACCTGCGGCACAGCTTTGCCTCCTTCGCCGTCAGTAAGGGGATGAGCCTCGCAGTGATCGGTCGGCTTCTAGGCCATACTCAGGTTCAAACCACCGCACGCTACGCTCACTTGATGGCAGCCCCTATGACGGAAGCAGCAAGCTCCGTCACTGACGTGCTTGGTGACCTCATGAATATAAACACCAAGCCAATGTCGTCACAAAAGCCAGAACGCCAAGCAGGCAATACCATCCCTGGCACCAAGGTGACGGCTCCGACATACCTAACCTCTAATCAGGCAGCAAAGTATCTGAATGTGGCTCCTCGCCTGATGGAAAACTGGCGCTGGCGCAAAGTCGGGCCCAAATTCGTCAAGGTCGGTAACCGGGTACGTTATGACATGGTTGATTTGAAGTCCTTCATCTCATCAAGCGCGCCATGCTGATGGTCGCCAGTTTCCTGCGGACATCAAAAAATGTAACCGCTGTTGAAGCCGGCCAACTGGACGAAGCGATTGCCTGCCAAAAGTCGCGGTGCATTCGGTGTGAACTCTAGGCCAATCGTATCATATCACAATATCATTTCGACCTAGACGTTTTGGCCTTTGGGTGGCTCTCGGTCAGGCATTTCGAGTGGTCCGTCAATACATCAATAATACGGCACTCGGCGACCTTACCGCCGCAGCATTCATGGACCATTCTCTTCAACTCCCGCTCCATAGAGCGCAGGCGGCCCAATCTTTCCTGAACACCTTTGAGGTGCGCCTGTGCAATGGCGTCCACCTGTTCACACGACTGGTTGGGTTTGTCGGAAAATGACAGCAACTGGCGGATATCGCCCAGGCTGAACCCCAATTCGCGGCTGTGTCGGATGAAAATCAGGCGCGAGGCCTGACCTTCGGAGTAGATGCGGCGATTGCCGCTGGTGCGTCTGGTTTCAGGTAGAAGACCGATTTTCTCGTAATGCCGAATGATTTGAACCGTGCACCCAGCCCGCTCAGCTAATTCACCTATAGAGATGTCTTTTGCGGCCATCAAACTTTTCCTCTTGCACCTACAACGATTGTAGGTGGTAGCATATAAAAGCTGGCGTTTGCAAATCGTTATTTAGATTGGCAAGGGTCGTTATCGACCAATTTAAGGAACACACTATGAGCTCTGGTTGCTGTGGACACGACGCCCAATTCGACGGCGTTTCAGATGCATTCAAACGTGCGTTGTGGATTGTCATCGCCATAAACGGGGCGATGTTCATTATTGAAATGACAGCAGGGGCGTTTGCCGGTTCCAAGGCGTTACAAGCGGATGCTCTCGATTTTCTGGGAGACACAACGACGTACGCGCTTAGTCTTTACGTCATCGGTATGTCCATGAGGGTTCGCGCAACGGCGGCACTTTTGAAGGGTTTCAGTCTTGCGGCTATGGGACTCTGGGTACTCGGATCAACCGTCTATCAAGTTCTCATCCTCGGCATTCCATCCGCGACGGTCATGGGAGCCGTTGGCGTCCTGGCGCTCACGGCCAACTTGATTAGTGTCTTCTTGTTGATGCGATTTAAGGATGGTGATGCGAACGTCCGGTCCGTGTGGCTCTGCAGCCGAAACGACGCCATCGGCAATGTTGCCGTCATGGGGGCAGCGGCAGGAGTGTACTTCACGGGAACCGCATGGCCCGACCTTATCGTCGCTGGATTGATGGCGGGATTGTTCTTTTGGTCGTCGGCTCAAATCATCACTCAGGCCATGAGGGAAAGGCAGCACGATCTTGTACATGCTCCGGGGAAGTGAGGAATTAGGAATTTATGGAGACGGCAAAAATTCAAACAAATACCCTCTATATGGCTTGGCTGGTCGCGTTAGTGTCGACCCTCGGTGCATTATTTATTGGGGAAATTATGGGACGGGTTCCTTGCGTATTGTGCTGGTATCAACGAATCGCAATGTTTCCCTTGGCGTTGATTCTGGGAATCGCCTGTCTCCGAACCGATATATCTGTACGTCTTTACGTTCTGCCCCTAGCATCCATCGGCGGGCTGATCGCTGTCTGGCATAGTCTGCTCTTCGCTGGTGTTATTCCTACGCCGCTTCAACCGTGTGAGCGCGGCGGGCCATCATGCTCGGGTGCGGATCAGGTGTTATTTGGCGTCCTGCCGTTGCCATACCTATCACTCGCTGCCTTCGCCGCCATCATATTGTTGCTGACCATTCCATACAGAAAGAAAATCTAATGAACCGTAAATCTGTTATTATCACGACCATTATTGCCGCGCTTGGCATGTTTGCAGTCGGAGCATTTCTTTATTCTCCCACACCTGAAAAAACGGCAACGGCAACGGCGATGCCTGCCTCAAATGAGGTACCGTTAATACGACCTCACTCGCCGGTGATTGGCTCAAGTGATGCGCCAGTGACTATTGTAGAATTTTTCGATCCTGCCTGCGAATCTTGCCGGGCCTTCCATCCTATCGTTAAAGAGATATTGTCCAAGTTTCAGGGGAAGGTCCGTGTTGTACTCCGTTACGCAGCCTTTCATCCGCCATCTGAAGAGGCAATTCGGGTATTGGAAACCGCCCGCATCCAAGGAAAATTTGAAGCGGTTCTGGAGCGGCTGCTCGAAACACAGCCAAAGTGGGCACCGCATGGCCGAGAGCCTGTAAGCATATGGGAACTCATAAAGGAAACAGGAATTGATGTCGAACGAGCCCGCCGAGACGCTAAACTACCAGGTATCGTTGCCGTTCTGAACCAGGACGCCGCCGATGTTAAAACCGTCGGAATACGAGGGACACCCACGTTTTTCGTGAACGGTAAGCCGCTACCAGAATTCGGAGCCCAACAACTGCATGATCTTGTCAAAAGCGAGGTTGAGTTGTCAGAACGTTCATCAGAAGAAAAATCCTGACCTGAGAATTAAAGCAAAAATTGTGCAGCACTCTAACAGCACTCTAATTGTGCGCAACTTGAGAAAAATGGCCCGCTTTTGGAAGATTTAAATAAAAATACCGGCACAGATGAGAGTGCAAAAGCGCCTGTGGCAGCGACCGAAGGGGTCGTTGTGCAAAGATTACGAGCGATCCGTTACGCCAGTTGGGCGGTCGTACTCGTTATGACGCTCGCGTTCGCTGGGTACGCGGGTTGGCGCACATTGGGCCCCCAACCAGAGCCGCCAACAATTAATCAAGTCGGACAATCATTGATCAAAAGTGAGTTCGATCTGGTTGACCACCGTGGGGACCAAGTCTCGGCAGCAGACTACCGAGGGAAATGGCTGCTGGTGTTTTTTGGTTTCACAACCTGTCCTGATGTCTGCCCGACAGCACTGAACGAGATCGCCGAGGTAATGGAGAAGCTCGGCGCAAAAGCCGCGAAGGTGCAGCCACTTTTCATCACCGTCGACCCCGAACGGGACACGCCAGAGCGAATGGCTGAATTCGTGGGTGCCTTCGATCCCCGAATTACCGGTTTGACGGGCACGCTTGACCAGATCAAGGCGTCAACGAAGTCGTTCAAAGTGTATTACGCGAAAGCTGTTCAGAAGGAAGCCCCAGATGGTTACACGATGGAACACACGACTTCCCTCTATCTCATTGATCCGAAAGGCCGCTTCGTAAGGCCCTACTCTTATAACGCGACAGTCAACGAGAATGCAGATGATTTACAGGCCAGATTATGAGGACAAAACAATCGTGAAGTATTTTGCCATTTTCACCTTGGTGATAGCGACTATTGCCGGATCAGGTGCGAGTTTTGCTCAGGAAATATCGCGACTTGATGATCTGGTGATCGAGCGCCAGTGGGCGCGGGCATCGATCGGGACAAGACGCCCTGCAGCCGCCTATCTTTCAATCCGCAACAAGGGAACAGAGAATGACACCCTGCTTGAAGTGAGCACCCCATTGTCGGGAATGGCCGAGGTTCACACCATGAAAATGAAAAATGGCGTTATGAAAATGGGCCCTGCCGGCTCGGTTGAAATACCCGCCGGTGGCAAGGTGGTGCTGGCTCCTGGCGGGTTGCACATCATGATGATGAAGCTCAAAAAGGCTCTTATCAAAGGCAAAACCGTCGAAATTACGCTTTCGTTCGAACGTAGTGGCAAGATCACGGTAACAGCGCCCATTTACGGGCCTGGCGCGACTCGGCCCGAATGATTCTTCACGCCACATATGGTCGGAAAATCGTGCTGTCCACGATAACCATTATTGTCGGCCTGTCGGCTGCCATCGGCGTTGGTTGGTGGCAGGTTGACGGGCCAGGCGCGGTTCGCCCATTGAGTAAAATCAAGACGGTCATACCTTCAATCACAAGTATGTCGTTCAGTTTGACTGATCACGAAGGCACCTCCGTAGGGCCGAAAACACTACTCGGCCGCCCCAGCATGGTGTTCTTCGGGTATACATTTTGCCCAGATGTCTGTCCGACTACAATGAGTGATATTGCTAGCTGGTTGGAGGCACTCGGGCCGGATGCAACGCGTCTGAATGTCGTCTTCGTTTCTGTCGACCCTGAACGAGACACGCCGGCTGCGTTGGCCGACTACGTCGCGGCATTTCATCCACAAATCCGGGGTTGGACCGGTTCGTCGCAAGGCTTGTTCCAGGCAGCATCCGCCTTCCGCGTGACTTACAAGAAGGGGCCGCTCAATGATGGGAACTACGCGATGGATCACACGGCATCAGTAATCCTGTTTGACGCAACGGGGCAATTCCGGAACACAATTGATTTTCATGAAAATCGTGAAATCGCCGTACCGAAGATCAGGAGAGTGCTTCGTGATCGCTAAACCGCAACGTCAAAATTTGATAGGCAATCACCTTTGCCGATTTTTCCTAGTCGCCTTGTTTGTCACTATGTTGATGACCGATGCAAACTCAGACGAACCAGTTGTTGCCATTGATGTCGCCAAAACGAGCAGTTGCGGCTGTTGCCTCGCATGGATCGACCACTTGAAGGAAAACAGCTTCTCCGTGACGAGCAAGAACATGGCAATGGGAAGCCTGACGAGGTTCAAACTCGAAAATGGAATAAGTCCGAAAACAGCGTCGTGTCATACCGCCAAAATCGAGGGTTATACAATTGAAGGCCACGTTCCCGCACGAGAGATCCGTCGTCTTTTGATCGAGCGCCCGGACGCCATTGGGCTATCGGTGCCGGGAATGCCGATTGGGTCACCCGGCATGGATTTCAGCGATGACCGCGAAGCCTTTGATGTTCTTCTTATCCGTCAAGATGGATCGACAGAAACGTTCGCCTCTTATCCGGGCTCCGAATGAGCAATTACTCACAAGTCTAAACATATGCTGGCAACCTGAACTATGAACAGATATTCATTGACGAGAATCGTTCTTTACTGGGGGCAAGCACTTCTTTGCCTCAGCAGAAAAAATGGAAACGAAAACAAATGAGGAGTGCGAAGTTAATGCTCGGAGGTGGGGCAACCGCAATCATCGCGGCAATAGTAATTGTGGCCACGGGCTTTGGGAACCGAGAAAAACAGATTGTTCCGATCATGAAGGTTCTCGATTCTGCTCGCCCTGCCGTAGCGGCCCTCGTACCTGAGCATTCTTCGCGAAGCTTTGACATTGCCACCGACCAAGTTGAGAACAATGCCCTCCAAGAGCGGGTTGTAACGCTGAACACCGGGGATACCCTTATGGAAGTGTTGCTGGCGAACGGTGTTCCGCGACGAGAAGCTTATGCCGCCAGCGTGACTATGGAAGAGGTCTACGATCCGCGCGACCTCAGGGCCGGACAAGAAATCAAGCTCTTCATACGAGATGTAGACGACCTCGAAGAGAAACGGTGCTTCGAGAGGCTAGAGTTCGTCCCGGAAACGGACCGTCTGATTTCCGTCGAGCACGAAACGCACGACTCTTTTTCTGCACGGATCGACACGGTTCCTCATGTTTCGACCCTTGTTGCGAAATCCGGGGTAATCAAATCGAGCTTCTTCGAGGCAGCACGGGTGTCGGAGGTCCCGACCTCGGTTCTGCTCGCTTCCTACGGAACGCTTAGCTACGCGCTCGACTTTCAACGTGACTTTCAAGTCGGAGATACTTTCGAAATCGGGTTCAGCGTCTATAACGATGGCCCGGAACGTGGTCAGCATCCGGGAGAATTGGTTTATGTATCAATAGACCTGCGGGGACAGAGCATTCGAGCCTACCGCTACACAACGTCCGACGGATACACGGGTCTTTTCGATGAATCGGGAGCGAGCCTGAGCACCAACCTATTGAAAACACCGATTGATGGCGCGCGCCTCTCATCGCTTTTCGGCAAGCGGAAACATCCCATCTTGGGTTACAAACGGATGCATCGAGGACTCGATTTCGGGGCCTCTCATGGTACTCCCGTTCTAGCTGCCGGCGACGGTATTGTTGTCCAAAGGGGCCGCAACGGTGATTTCGGCAAATACATTCGCATCAAGCATGACGCGACGTATTCCACCGCTTACGCCCACCTCAGCCGCTATGCCGACAAGCTCAAATCCGGCAAGCGGATACGACAAGGTGAGGTTATTGGTTACGTTGGAGCCACCGGGCTTGCGACAGGCCCGAACCTGCACTATGAGGTCCTTCGAGGACGCCGCCAAGTAGATCCGATGAAAGTGAAACTTCCGCCTCGACGTTTGTTGGGGAAGGTGGAAATGGCGCGATTTGAACGTGAGAAAGAGAAAATCCACTCCCTTCTGGCGTTCCAACCTAAGGGCGTGCGATCGCGTGAGGCCACTTTGGCCGGACCAGAGGTCCGGAAACGGGTGGCTCCGAAATCGAACGAACAGAAAGAAGCATGACCGACAGTCATGTTTATTCGTTAAAACTTCGGCGCTTCGGAATTTATCTTCTCTGGAGTTCCATCATTCTGGTGCTCGATCAAGCCTCGAAGTTATTCATGATCGCACTACTCGCGAGTCCGCCGAGCATTATTCCAGTTACACCATTCTTCAATCTTACGTTGGGGTTCAACCGTGGGGTCAGTTTCGGCCTCTTGAACGACCTCGGTTCTTGGGGACCAATTGTATTGTCTTCGCTAGCAGTGGTAATTGTCGGCTTTCTTCTTGTCTGGCTTTGGAAATCCGAGCGCACCATTGATCGAATGGCTATTTCTCTGGTCATTGGCGGCGCCCTCGGAAACCTTATGGACAGAATTCGCGTCGGTGCTGTGACTGATTTTCTAGACTTCTATGTAGGCGCATATCATTGGCCAGCATTCAATTTGGCTGATACCAGCATTTTTGTCGGAGCCGGACTTCTCATTTTCCAATCCTTTTGTTTCAGTAGGGAAAATTTACAATGTGCTGCCGAAGAGAACCCAGCAAAGCGATAGAAGGTACTACAATGGTTGGTAACCAGCTAACGCATGGAAATGAGAGAACTGAATTATCTACCGCGCCCTTCCCCCAATCTTCTCCGCCGTTCGCATAGCTCCAAGCCCCAGTAACGACAACAGTACGGTAACCAGGGTCTCGGTGCCGGTAAGCTCGGGAAGCGCTGTGACATGGGGAAAGAAGTTGACCGTGACCCAAGTCAGCAGATCAAACAAAATGAAGTGCCAGAGAAGCGCAAAACCGCAGACCCAGCCGATAAAGGGTCGCCAACCAGCAACAAAAATTGACCGGTGCCCGGCCTCAATCTTGTTGAGCTCAATCTGAGCCAGGCTCGGCTTCATCATCATCTTGGCCTTGATGATTTCGGCGGCCTGCTTTTCATCATCGGTTTCAACAAACTGATCGATGATATTCGCAACACCCTCAGCAGCAGAGACCACGCCGCCCCCGACAATCGATCCAAATATTTTCCCAAACATGGCTATTCCCCCACAATCTCAAAATGAACCAAATCGTCGAACGAATTGTCCCGGACCTCTGTGTCACGGTCCCAATCACCGCCCCAGCGCAGATCAATGCCCATGGCCTTGGCAGCCGCAAGAACGTATCCGGCGAATAGCGTCTGGCGCTCCCGGTCATCCCAGACAACGGGATAAGGGCAGACATCCACCGCCAATGACGGCACCGTGTTATGTTTCCCATCCGGCCAGCGAACCTGGCTCTTGCCTTCATCGACCATCCGGTTCTGGCGTTCCTCATTCCGGTGCCCTTCGATGATGGTGCAGTCAAATTCACCAACGACCTGCTGGAATACCCGCTGCAAGCGGCCATCGCAGGTGGCAAGTCGGGCCAGGGATTTTTCAGAAAAACTCGGCATCACGGCATCCCTTCTGCCTATAGTGCCTTCGGCCGCTACCTCTCCGAGCGGGACCATGAAACCTCTGATATCGTAGAACGATATTTCTATGTGGATAATGATTTTTGGTCCGAGTTTGAGCAACGCTTGGCGAGTTTCGACAGTGACACCTTGATTGAGGATGCAGCACAGTTCCTCGTTTCCTATAGTGCTGATAATTGGAGCGACTCTTCCCATCACGATTATCAGTTTGAGATCAATCGCGTAGTTAAATCCCTGTCGAGTACGATGCAATCATACTTTGCTGAGTGGATACGGCAGCTCCCTATTCCAGACCCTGCATTCCTTGGAGCTTCCAGATTACCCATCGATCTCCAGGCCAAGTTCTTGAACTTTAATTACACCTCCTCCCTACAACAACTTTATGCTGTGGAAGACGTGCAAATTCTCCACATCCACGGACCAGCTACCGATCCAAACGCAGCACTTGTTCTCGGGCACGGATGGGAACAAGAAAATCTCGACCCATATAGGTTTGAGACTGATCCGGAGGACGCCGATATGCGTGTTGTCGAAGGCGTCCAACTCATCGACGAGTATTTCAAAAGCACATTCAAGCCTTCTCAACAGATCATTGACGAACACCAAGCATTTTTTGAAAATCTGAATAATGTTCGAAAAATATTTGTCATGGGCCATTCTCTATCGGACGTGGACCTCATCTATTTCCGAGAGATAATTCGGTGCGTGGATTTTGGTCAAGTAAGGTGGATGGTCAGCTACTATGGCGATCTCTCCCAAACACGCCAACGTTTCGCAGCCCTCGGGATCAATCCTGCGTTAGTACAATTCGCATTGCTCCAGGATTTCAAATTTCCCAACCAGGAGAATGATGCCGAGTCAGACTAGGAAAATCGTCAACGATGGTTTTCTCTTTAATTATAGAGGGTTCGCCCCCCTTTAGTGCATTTTTAGTACACATAGCAAAAAACCGCCCCAGAGGGACGGTTTTCTGATTTTATAACCCTTTGTAAGACAAAGAGAAATTTGGTTGCGGGGTAGGATTTGAACCTACGACCTTCAGGTTCTTTCAAAGAAGGTAGCGTAAAGGCACATCTACTTTGTTGCTGAGACAAAGGGCAACATGTCGTCAATGGATTTGAGGCAAATTGAAAAGTCAAAAATTGATTGTGCTCGAAAATTCTTCTATGAACTTGGTCTTCAAATAAACCAAGATAATGTGAAATATGATGTCGTGACTGATTACGGCAAGCTAATGGAAATTGTTTCAAGATCATAACAGTGTTAATAAACATCACCCTATAATCATCGCCCCTGTCTCTTCGGAAACTCTCCCAAGGCAACATTCTCTATATATTGCTCAGCAATCCGAATGTGCCTTTGAACTGCCAACTGTTTTCGGCGTTTGATCACTCGCTCTAGATCTCTGGTTGGCAGATCTTCTGCTCTGAGCTCAGCGACAGTCTCTCCATTCACAAGTGCATTCACTGATATGCCTGCAATATCAGCAAGCTCACTGTCATGCGCAGTTGGGTTCTGCTGTTTTGCATCCCAAACCAACAAATGCTCGTGAAGCGTTCTCAGCACAGGCTTTGTAGCTAAGGGATACTTAGCTTGGCTCTGTGTTTTTTTGCGAGCGGCTTTTTGAACCTGAGGCTCTAACAAACGCCTTATCTGCTTCATTGAGACAGATAGTTTGTTCTCCAATGGAATAAACATGGTGAGCGTGTTTTGATCTGTCGAAACACTGTGTTCAACAGACACATGTCTAATTGGTGGCTCTGCAAATAATTCTGCATGTTCAGTCCACCAACTCCAAAATTCACCTTTATGGACATTACCAAAGTCAGCGTAGAGGTCTGCATATTTGCCCCTACCCACGTTCTCACATGTCTGTCTGAATCCTTCATGGCGACGCAGATACTCCCACCAGTAATAGTAGACTGAGCATTTCCAAGCAGGCGCACCCTGATATGGGGGCTCTACAGCACGACGATTGCTTGGCCGCTTTCCCTTCAAGGGCGGTGCATAGACAAAGAACAATGGACGGTTGGCACGAGACTTTTTCATAAAAACATGATGCCATATTTATTAAATTATATGAACAACAATTTGGCGTCATTTTTTGTGCGATATTCACTACATCGATGCAATCACGCATCACAACAAAACCCGAAAGGTGAATATCATGACTAAGACACAAACAACTAAGACTGCTTCAAACAACGCCAACATCAGCAATTGGATTGATACGCTGACAAGCAAGCGTGAAAATTGGGAAAATGGAACCTACAAAGCATCAAATGAAGAGCTATATGTGCTGCTTGATGAATGTGTGGATCTATTCAAAGAAGTTCGCGCACATCGTTCGCTTGTCAAAAAGCTAAATCTCATTCTCGAAGAACGCGATATTATGATGCGGAGCAATACCAGTCTCGCCACCAAGATTGTGCGACTGATTTTTGGAGATTGCGGTAAACGCGCATACACATATGCCCGTGTGCTTACTGTAGCAGCAGAGCAAAAAGGTGAGCTGCAAAGCATGAAAAGCTTTGTTGCAGAAGTTGGCGGAATTGAAGAAATCCGCAAGTCACAAAATGGTCAAACACCAACTCAAAAGAGAAACGAGCAAATCGCCTTTGCTGTTGAGGTGCTGGAAACGCGTCTAGGGCTGATTGAAACATTCAAAATCAGTGAGGAATTAGCGCCTCACAATGAAAGCGCCTATGAGCTCTCAGTCGCGATTGTGCGCAAGGAGCGCAATGGAAAAGGCAGCATTGTGTTTGGCACCAACAACCAAACAATTCTGAAAGCTGCACTTGCCCAAGCAGGAAAATCTTTGAGTAAGATTGTTGAGGAAGCCAAACAAGCATCTGGCCGAAAGCAAATGCTGGAAGAGCGCAAAACAGTGATTGCTGAAAAAGAAGCAGCCTAACTGAAACTAGTGTGACTGGGGCTTTTGCGCCTCAGTCACCTACTTCACCAAACTCAGAGGAGCACATTATGCTTAACCAAAACTTTCAGCCAAAGCAGTTCTCAGACCTTGTGTTTGAGGACGTATGCGTCAAGCAGCGCCTTTGCGCCTACGCCAGCGGCAAGCGTGATGGACACATCATTCTTTATGGAGACTATGGCACTGGCAAATCAACTGCTGCTAAGATCATCGCAGAGACTAGATGTGATGATGAAACTGCTGGCTTTGTTGATGTTATCCATGCCCGTGACGCCAGCATAGAGATGGAGCGCTCTCTGCTTCGGATTTCAAATGGATTTAACATCCAGCAGATGATGGGCATTAACACGCCATATGCCGTGATAGATGAAGCGGACCAGCTTTCCGAAATCAATCAACATCATCTACGTGCATTCATGGACAACGCAATTGGCTGTGTGATTTTGACGACAAATCACATCCATGCCCTAGACAAAGGCATCAGAGACCGATCGGATGAAGTTGAAATAAAGAGCCTTACTCCCAATGCTGTCTTTGAGAGGGCGAACAACATTCTCAAAGCACAAGGCATCGTTGTTGAGCAGAGTTTTTTACTTCGACTGCTTTCAACAACAAGTGGCAGTTGGAGAGATGTGGCACGAGCGTTAGATGACTTTGTCTACTCTAAGGCCTAATAGGAAGCTGAGGATTATTTACACCAAGCCTCACATAGCCTGTCTTTCTATTGCTCAACCAAATGGCCAAACCTCATAGAGGTGTATGGATTCTATATATTTCCATACACCTCACTTCATATAGCGTTAGCTGCCTAACGGCGGCGATGGCTTAATAGGCGCAAGAGCGTTCTGCTTGGAAGTGAAATCCTGCCTGATGCGCTCATAGTCGCCAGCACTGATAGCTGACGTCGTAACAGGATTAGCTGTAGGTAGTGCCTTTTGTGGCGGTGAAGGTGGCGGTGTAACAGAAGGGAATGGCCTTACCTTTGGCTGTTTTGCTTTTTTAGGTTTCTTGGACTTGGGTTTATCTGCTGGCTGCAGGCTTTTTCTGACACGCATTTCTATCCGATCAGTTAGCTCATGCGTTGCGTTGGATAGAGTTTTTAGATCATCCAGTGTTTGCTCAAGCGGCGCTTCAAAGCTCATTTTTTTTACTATGTCTATCAAACGCCTCATGT
>Ga0209199_1002092_pt1 | contig 22175 bp, 21 predicted proteins | sample COGITO_mtgs_1105_7_FD_184805 | JGI IMG/M metagenome (GOLD analysis project Ga0209199, IMG submission 184805) | Pelagic marine microbial communities from North Sea - COGITO_mtgs_110523 (SPAdes) (version 2) | ecosystem: Environmental > Aquatic > Marine > Epipelagic ...
ACCAGTGCCTGAAACTGGGTCTCTGACATAGCTTATGGTTGTTTTATTCGTACTACTATTATAAAAGGAATACCACACACTCCCGAGCGTTCTTATATTGCTATAATACTGATCCTGCAACACTGTCCCGGACTGGACATAAACCTGACCGGGTACTTGTACCGAACCCATTGCGGGCATATAGCCAGTCGCACTACTTAGCGTTGGGCTCGAGATAATGCCGAGTGAAGTAGCTGACGGCGAAGGGTCGTTTACTTTCATAAACAACTCAAGTTTATAAACGTCGTCGTTTTCAAAGACACCCCAGCCTGTCGCTGAAATATATGGCTTTCGCTTTATGTCTGAGCTCCCGGATGCCGGAATAGTTCCTTCAAAAATAGTAAAACTCGTCGATGCTGTGAGATATGGAATCGTCTGAGTTGTTTGTTTTTTAAAGGGCACCAGTGTGTTGATGTCACCACTGATTGAACTCACATACAGGTTGTCAGCGTTTACATTTGTAAAGTCTAACGTCCCGCCTGAGATAGTTCCGGCTGATAGGCTGCCTGTAACGATTCGTGACCCTTGGATTGATGTTGTATCAGTCTGAATGGCTGCAGTAACTTGGGCGGCTGTTTGCAGATTGGAAATGTCTGGGATGTCAGTTGACAACGCAAAGCCGTCGTTATTGAGGTCCGATAGGTTAAAACCCGAGAGGCTTATTCGGGCCGCGTTAATGGTGCCAGTCGTAATCCGAGCGCCATCAATGACAGTCGTGTCGGCTGCAATTGCTGCAGATACTTGCGCAGCAGTTTGTAGTCCAGTGACTAATCCGTCGGCGTAGGTTTCCATAGCTTCTTGAGCGGCTGTAAGTTCGGCCCCAGTTGCTAGATCCTCCACTAAGCCGTCGGCGTAGGCTTCCAGTGCAGTTTCTACCGCATTGACCGCGTTTGTGATGTCAGTGTCTGTTGGAGCACTTGCAAATAACAAATCGGCGTATGCTGCTGCTGCTGTTTCAGCTGCTGTTTGGGCAGCCGTCAGCTCTGCAGTAGTAGCAAGGCCTGACACTTGTAGGTCGGCGTATGCCGCTGCCGCTGTTTCAGCTGCTGTTTGGGCAGCCGTCAGCTCTGCAGTAGTAGCAAAGTCTGAAACATCCGGGATGTCACTCGGCGACGCAAACGCATCGTTGTTGAGGTCAGAGGCGTTAAGCCCCGAAATGCTAATACGACCAGCGGCGATGGTGCCAGTGGTAATCCTTGCCCCATCAATGACAGTCGTGTCGGCTTCAATTGCTGCAGATACTTGCGCGGCTGTTTGCAGGTTTGTCGTGAGACCATCGGCATATAATTCAGCAGCGGCCTGCAGTGCAGCGCCCTGAGCCGTTGTCACATAGCCTGCCAGATCTGCGTTTGCCACATAGTCCGACAGGTCAATTGCCTCAACTGCATCCGACACCTCGGTCCCAGTAGCGTACAGGCTGTCGTTATTCAGCTCTGAGATGTTGATCCCTGAGATTGAAACCCGTGCAGCATCAATGGTCCCGGTGGTAATCCGTGCCCCATCAATGACAGTCTCATCAGCTTCAATTGCTGCGGTGACTTGAGCAGCGGTCTGTAGGTTTGTTGTTAGACCGGCTGCATAGGTTTCGGCGGCTGACTGAAGCGCCGCTCCCTCAGCTGTCGTGATGTAGTCTGATAGATCCGGAAGATCATCGGCTTCGAGATACGAGGAAAAGTCGAGCGCGGCGACAGCTGCAGCTGCAGCTGCGGCATCGGTAAGAGCTTGTGCTGCTTCAAGCGCTGCTGCGTCCGCTGCGGCCTGTGCGGCTACAGCTGCTGCGTCAAGATTAGTCCCAGCTGTTAGCGTGCCAATATTCACTACAACTACGGCTGAGAACTTACCCACTGTATTCCGATACCTCACAGCAATGTTGTACAGCTGCACGTCTTGAAGCCCCGTGATGGTATGGCTTTCCGTATCGGCTGGCAGAATCGCCCATGTGTAGACGCTCTCAGCATTTAGCTTGTAACCAACCTCAATACATTCAACAGCGGAGGTGCCTGTCGGCAGCTCATCCCATGTCACCGTGGCATCGGTGTGTGCTGTACCGTCATCATTGAGTCGCGTAGCTGTTGTTGCAGCAACATTTACCATCGCAGCTGGTTGATCAAATAGACTAGGCGTCATATTTAGCGCAGCAGCCTCCGCATCCTCATCCCCAACGCTCCAGGGATAAATGGTTGCATCATAGATTTGGCCCTTTACCGTGACAGTAAGGTCTGCATTCATTGAGGTCTCGCGGACCCGATAGAGTTTGTTGACAATATCTAGCGCGTCATTTGAGACCGTTATGACGTCCCCAACATCTAGCGCCATTGCCTGTGGCTGCGTTTTGAAAGTTATGTATTCCTGACTGCGTGAGTCCCTCACTGCAAATTCAGCCATGTCTCGTGCCTGATACATGTCAGTGACACCAATCAACTCAAATTCACTGTGCAACTCGTCGTCGTTGTCTGCAGAAACATAGGCCTGATGAAGTGCGCTGCCTGCTGCGGGCCAACTAACTGTGTCGTCTTGGTAGCCTTTGTTTTCATTAGGGAACTTTATTGTCGCCCGGTTTAACCGTTTAGATCTGTCTGCCCAGCCTAGATTGACACCGCCGATGATGTTGTCATTGCTGAAAGACATGACAGAGATGCCCTCTTCTTCCATCATCAACCGATATTTACCATTAATAAAAGGCAGCGAGCCTTTCATTGTTTTGAGTAGTTCTTGGCAGTTGTCGATGGTTGAATTGTCAGACTCAAGGACAATATTTGTGGTGTAGCGCTTGCGTGAGTTTGCAGGCTGCCCATTTCGGTATCCGGGGAAAAACCCACCGACCGGAATAGAAATCATTGTCCCTGTCTCAGGGTCGTAAAAGCTTATCGACTCTTGCGCGGTCGGCTCGTCTGGTAGGTCAACCATAGTGTCGCAGGAGTTGGCTGCAGCAATGAAACTGGGTATATCAACATCGTTTACTGAAAGCGCTCGACCATAATCTGCCAGTAAGTAGTCCAGCAGACACAGCGCCGGGTTATCTGACCATGCTTTAACTGTTGGGCTGTTGAGGTGCGTGCGAGGGTCCCACACCTTGAGTCCCTGAATCTCAGCAGTAATGTTGGGCTCACCTTGAAACTCTGGGTCATCAGGCTTGTAATAAAACCGACACCATGACCACGCAAGGTCCTGCGCTTTCATGCTTGAAGTGATAGCCCCATGATTGGACCGAAGCGCCGAGAACATCGTTTGATTTGGGTTCCCGTGCTTTGTAAGAATTCTCGCCCATGCCTTACTACCATTTGAAAACCGAGCGTGCCCTGTTTTGTCCTTGTCGATTTTATAGTTGCCAATTGAGTGCACCGGGCCCTGACACCACACATCCAATCTGTGCAAATAGTCACTGTGATTTTTGGTGTTTGCGGTGCTCTCTCTTGGCGATATGTAGGCGCTGTCCCAGCCGCTAGTTTGTGGCATTGCGTATCTGGACACGGCTTTCCAAGCATTGTCTGTCGAAATTCGCCTCTTTCCGTAAATCATTTTGATCGGGTTAGAGCCACCACTTTTGCTGAGCATCATGCCAGCCTGTTTGTCCTTCATCTTTTGCTGCATGTTTTTCATCAGCTGCGCTGCGCCGACGACGACAGCTACTACTGCCGCAATAACCCATCCAATAACCATTGTTTAGTCCTTACCGTTTACCCCATGCGATGTTGCTCATTTCGTCGTGGGCATATTTAAAAAAGTCGTCCCCCGGGTGGAGGTCCTGCTGTAATTTGTTTGAGCTGTACCTCCCGGACATTTGGTTGAAACTGGCCCAGTGGCTTGTCAGCTTTACAGTGAGATTTGAATTTGAACCGTTTTCTCGAACACTAAAGCTATCGAGACTGCCCTTGTATAGGATAATAGGATCACCTTGAATCACATCGTCAATCAGTAACACCAACTTGATTACAGCGGGCAGCCCCCGGTAGCTTCCAGCAGCGTAGGCCTTCGCCAGTGTGTTTGTGACGTTACTGAGCTCGAGCGTGTAGGTCGCAAGATTTAGCTCTTGGGTTTGGTCGATGTTTGCGAATTTCACCAGCAGACCATTTGTGAGATAGGTGTCGCCACCGACGGTAAGGTCAGAGCCGTGGTTTGTGTAGCGCTGCCCCACTGGCAAGTCCACCAGATAGGCATATTCAAAATGATCGGAATTGAGCGCGTTGAGAAACGCTGTCGAGAAAGTCTGCATCAGAGTCTCTCCATCACATCAATTTCAAAACGGACCAGACCGTCTCGGCTATATTCGATCGACTGGATGTCGCTTTTTAAACTCACGCGCATATATACGTTGTTGGTTACAGCAGAACCACCACCTAGTTTTAAAGGGTAGTCCCCGCCGTTTGTTTTACGCATATACAGTTTTGTGCTGTTGGTGTAGTTGTAGTATTCGCCAACGCCTGTGGAAGATGTTCCGAATACTGGTATTTTAATAAAGAACACGCCAGACATCCCGGCTTGCTCCATAAGAAAAGCATGAATCGTTGAGAACTCTGTGCGAGTCATAGGCGGGTAAACCAGCGTAGCCTCGAATCTTTGGCCGCCGATTTTCCGAGTAAGAATTTTGCCTGACAACGACTCAGACTTTAGAGTGTTTACCTTTGATGTAATTTTAAAGGAGGCAGGCTCGGGGCTGACTGGTAGTAGCGGTGTTGGCATTAAAATGCTCCTTTTTTAAAAATAAAGGCTCACAGATTGGCCCGTGTCACACACAGCAGCCTATGCCCTGATGTTTATATAGGTCAGGTGCTTTGTGTGACATGGGGTCTCTGTGGAGCTATTTGGCTTTTTGAGGCCTAAAACGGGCTGTTTTGCGCCGATTCGTTGTAGATTTCCCTAATCATTCCCTCAAACTGGCCACGGTTGTTTCGCAGCATTGCTTCGACGTTCTCAGCATCTGAGCCGCTTACATTGAAGTTGAGGGTTGGGTTATTAGTGACCTGGCTCTGGTTGGCGTTGCCAAGGAACTGCTTCAGATCACCGTTTAGCCTGCTGTCAACAACCCGCTCGCCTTTATCAAGCAAGTAGGTCCCTTCCCGGGGCACACTATCTATACCATCGTGAGCCTGACCGGTCAGTGCTGCAACTTTTGCGACTGCTGTCGTGGCGATGATCCCTGCTGATGCAGGTGCTGAGTTTGCACCAAAGGACGCAAGCGATGCCATTGCAGCAGCAGGTGCATAGGCTGCAGCCATAGTCGTACCCGCAGCAACCGACGCAGCAACACTGGTTGCAATGCCTGCGACTTCCATAGCCTTCATAAGCGTTTGCTGGAGGACCCAGTTCACACCCATTTCTACAAACGAGCCAATAACCTTGTCCAGGATTAATGATGCAATGCTTTTCAAGCCATCCTTTAAAGAAGTGACGCCTTTAATCATGTTAGTAAACACATTAGAAATAGGCTTGGCCATGTCCTCAAAGGCACCCCGCATAGTTTCTGCGGCAAGCGTCATTTCAGCCATTTTTTCAGTGCTCAATCCTGAAGGCGTTGTGCCCGCCGGATCAACGCCCGCTTCACCAAAGTCTGGCGAACCATCTGGATTTACCGGGTTGCCCGGACCTGAGTCCGAAGACGTAATCCCCAGCGCATCTTCTAGTGGCTTAAAGCCAGCAGTGCGTTCCAGGATGGCGGCTTTAAGTCGATCAATATTGCTTTTAGTTTTTTCAACATCAACTTGAAGAGTGATTGGCTCAATGCGGTCCAGGAAGTCAAAGCGATCCGCAGCCTTGTTCCATAGGTCAATTGCGTCATTGACAAAGTCTGACACTGTAATCAGCATCATATTAAAACCTTCTTCCATGAATAGCTGTAGGTTCTGCACTGCAATGCCAATATGATCAATCGCGTTGGGGATACTTACAGTGAAACTTTTTAAAAGGAAGTTTTGTACTGCGCCCCAATTTTCATGGATTTTGCGCGCTACGTAGCCAAATACAATTACTAGCGCTGTTAGGGCGGCACCAATTGGGTTAGCTATGATGATTACTGTCAGTGACTTAATGGCAATACCAAGCGCTACGATTGCCGGTATTGCAATGGTATAAATAAACTGCGTTGCAAAGACTTCAAGGTTTTTACCCAAAAAGTCGAGACTAGTTGCCAGCGTTTTTGTAAAACCAAAAGACTCATCAGCACTAACTGCCATTTCTGTAAAGCTGTTCTTTACAGTCATTGCTGCTTGGCTTACTGTAAGTTCCATCGTTGATACGGATTTGCTCGTACTATCAAAGGCTGCAATAAGAATAGGCATAATCTTAGCAGCTGTGAGCTTACCATCTGCACCCATTTGCTTCAGTTCACCACGTGTAACGTTGAAGCCTTTCGCCAACTCGCCAGCTAACACGGCGTTGTTTTCCATAACAGAACGAAGCTCATCGCCGTTTAATTTACCGGCAGCTAAACCCTGCGCCAACTGCCTTGCGGAGTTAGCAGCTTCCATAGTGCTTGCACCAGACAACAAGAATGTGTTGTTAACGGCTGCAGTTGCTTTTGCCAGCTCTTCCTGGTTAATGCCCAGATCTGCGGTTGCAATAGCCATTTTAGTATAGACATCACCTGTGGCTGCGATGTCGCTGCGCGTAACTCTCGCAATAGTCGCGATGTCTCGCATTGCTATAGCTGTTTTGCGGGTGTCTTTTGTAAGTGCAAACATCCTGTTTTTTAAATTTTGCATTTGGTCAGCGAGCGCAATCATTGCGCCACCACCAGCAAGTGCCATAGCACCCGCCATAAGGCCTACCGCCTTTGTAATTTCCTTAAACTGCTTTGCTGCCCTTCTTTTAAATCGGGCTGTCGCCTTACCAGCTTTATCAAGCTCTTTTCTGTAGCCAGCAGAGTTCGCGACCAAGTCAACACTTAGTCGTGCTAATGTAGACATAATTATTTCCTTTTGTTTCGCCTGCTCTGTGTCTTGGCAAACTTTTCAATTGATTGGCGTAGGGTTCTGCGGAATCGCATAAACACGGGTTTTTCTTTGCCGCGAATTGCCGGACGTATAAATGGGCGAGCCTTAACACCGCGATCATTTTGTCCATACTCTATTTGTAGGGCTTGGTAGCCACCTCGTTCGCGATTTCTTTTGCCGTAGCCCACATTGATTGATGTGACCATAAATGCATTTTTGCCAAGCTTCTCAAGGCGGGCAGGCGCGGAGGTACTTGACCAGCGCACCGACGCCTTAAGACCTCCAGACAACTCCGGAGCATTCCGCTTGATTTCTTGGAAGTTTGGCGTAAGCGCTTGCTTTGCTGCCTGGCGTGCCGCCTTACCTCGGATGTCACGATCAAGCATTAGTAGCTTTTCATTGAGTTCGCTAAGTCCGCTAACCTTTATTTTTACATAGTCTTTATTGGCCATTGCTTTGCTCCGCTAATGATTTGAATATAGCCATTTCGGCCTGCTGCTTTTTGCGGCGATCGATCATAGAGATCTCGCGTGGCTGCTGATAAATTGCTATGAAGTCTGTAGGGAGTAATGCTTTTTTGTAGTTCCCGCTGCTGTTTGCAACGGCCGAGGCAATGAGACCTGCCCGATAGTCGGCGCGATTTTCCCCGAATGGTTCCAGGGTGCTATACGCCATCCATTCGGCCAACTCAAGGCTGCTTATACGGTTTTCTAATTCTCGTACTGTGCAACCAAGGTGACCCGCAAGCCTGAACTTAAACCTGCGGATCGGATCTCTTCTTAGTTTCCCTCGAGCTCCTCGACATCCTGGTCAGACATTCCTGACATTTGTCGAGCAACGTCAAATAGGCGATTCATAACCTGTGCATTTTTTTTGCCTAATTCAATAGCATCGCTATCTTTAAATAAGCGCTCACCGTCGTCTGTACATAGGGTTAACACTACAAGTCGAGCTCGCAAGTTTTCTAGGTTGGCCGCTGCGCCAATTGACATTTCAAAATGATCCCGCTCTCGAGCCGTTAGGCCTCGCACGTACACGTCACCCCCCCACTCAGGGACTGGTACTTTTTTAATATCAAGGTCTACAGCTTTAAAAATACTTTTTCTATCTAACATTTTTGTCTCCAAATAAAATAAGAGACGACTCCCTAAGCGGGAGCCGTCTGAGGTACTACTTAAGCAAGCGTAAATGCGACAGCGCCATCAATGGCAATTTCAACATTTGCAGTTACAACGTCTTCGACAGGTGTCTCAATTGAATAGCCTGAGACATAACCTGAAAACGTTGCTTGAGCGTCTTCGCTGCCTGATACCCACTTGACTGCGAAAACCTGCTTGTCGCCACTATCAAATACAGACTTTAGCTCGGTGTGACTTGCGTCACCGCAGACCCAGTTAAGTGTGAGCGAAAGAGTTCCAGAGTCTTTTTGGCCGACCAGCTTTTGCTTGTAGTCTGTGCCAAATTTGTTGTACTCAATAATGTTTGCAGAAAGCTCTAAGGTACCAATAGAAGCTACTTCAGCAATCTTAGTAGTGTTGTCGGCAGTAGTTGAAGTTAATGCCAGCATGTGAAGCTCGGTTGCTAGACCGTGGAATGGAGTTGCAATAGCCATATTTTAAATCCTTAATTTGTATAAATAGTTAAACTAATAATATTCCGATAGAGCTTGAGCTCTTCTTCATATGTATTTATTGCTGAGGTGATTTGGGCACTGGTTACACTGAAAGTGCCCATTGGGCCGTGCATGCCATTTAAGAGCTGATCAATGTGGCCACTGAGCTCGCGCAGTGTTTCGTAACTTGGGCTGTAAACAAGCAAAGTAATATCGTGCCGGATTACTGTTTCCATTGACCCAGTCTGCGGCGCACGGTGGCCTCCGCTAATTTCAAAAACAATAGAGGTTGTTGTAGTACCCTGTGGGAGGCGCAAAGCGTAAATGTTGTTCCCTACGGCCGCGATAATATCAACATCAGTTAGAAGGTGATTACGAAAGTGTGGATCAATCATGTGCGCTCCTCACAGACCATTTGTATCTCGCGGTTGTTTAGTTGGACGTTGGCCACCGCAGTGATTTCAAGAGTCATACCATTCAAAACTAAAAAGGCTGATCTCGGGAGGGCGGCTAGTGCTGCGTAATATCTAAACCGCAAATCAAACTCTGTTTTAGATACTACCGTTTCGCCTGTGGAGTATTCTCTGCGAGGCTTAGTTGTTGCGCTGCACGCAAATACTCCAAGAGAAGTTGCACCACTCTCAATTTCACCAAAGTGGTTGGGTAATGCGTTTGGGATAAATATTTCGGCCTTGTTGTTTAATTTTCCAGCTCGCATGTCATCACCTCAACTTGTATGGGTGAAGGAGATCTTTTGCAGCGATCACTGGCTTGAGGGCTTTGATATTACTTCCGACAATCTCGTTCTCCCGGTTCTCCCAAAGACTGGCTGCAATAAGTAAAATCGCCATTTTGATGGGGGCCGGAACTGCTGGGGAGGCTGTCCCCACGATATGACTCACATTGATGACATCAACCTCATTGGCAACATCAACAGGCCACTCTGTTCCCATTGCTGGGTAAATGTGGATTCGACCATTGCGCTTGAGGACTCTGTATTTCTCAGAGGGTAATACGACAGGCAAAAAATGGCTGTCCATATAAGTTATTGATGTGACAAATTGACTGACGCCACCATCTAAAATAAGTGGCTGCTTTTTGTTTCCATTAGTTTGTGGAAACCTATCAAAAAACTGCGTCATCGCCCGAGTGATAAACATTCGCCCGGTGTATTGCTCAGCAAAATTTGTCGCGGCTTCAATCATGGTGATTGCCATGTTGAGCTCACCTTGATCCCCTGTTGTGTAGACAATATGTTTGAAAAACTCATCCGTCGTGACCGGGAAAGTCGCTGGCGATCCAGATACAACAACTGGGACCGCGTTGGCTTGAACCCATTCCGTTGTATAGAATTTTAGCTGTTGAGCTTCAAGGTCAAACCACAAATCACCTTCAAGTGCGTCAGTGGGCTCTGTAGCTGATACGGTTGTCCCACGGGATTCCTGTTGCAGGGTTGTGATCTGTGCCGCAATTACGAGAGGGTTGTCACTAACTAATGTCGGAGCATTTGTGACGTCTCCGATGTACAACTTCGCGTCGGCTGAGTTGTAGAACATAGCTCCTGAGAGCAGGGTTGCCGGGACGTGTCCGACGACACCCGACCTGTTGATTTGAACTTGTGACATTGTTTGTCCTTTCGTTGGTTACCTTAGCTACCGAACAATACTTGCAAGATTCAATTGATCTCTTCGGCCTCAGTGTCATCGACAAGACCTTGATTGGATGAAAATTGCGGGAGGTCTGTTGCAAAATCCGGGTGTGAGACGTAACTCTCAACGCTGGTGCATCCCAGTTTTTCTTCAATTGCCGTATAGCCAAACCTATCGAGCTCAGGTTTTCTGACAAGCTGCCGTTGTTCGATTATTTTATCTTTATGATGCTTAGTCATAACATCTTTCATATTTTTACCTCGGAATCATTGCAAGATACTTGCTAAAGATTTTCTAGTTGAGTTATGCGAGCCTCTAGCTCTTGAACAGTTTTGACGAGTAGCGGTACGAGCTTGCTCTGGTCTACTCCTTGAAGGAGGTCTTCTGTCCGGGTCACTTGGCTCTCTGTTCCATCTTCAGCCGTTACTGTTTCTGTAACTTCTTCTGTGGCGTCTTTCTCACCTGTAACAGCTTCTGGAAGATGCTCTTGCAGTTCGTGTGCAATAAAACCATCACTGCGCTGTTGCCCATCAACCCACCTAAAGTTAACAGCGTTTATAGCAAGCAGGCGTTCTGTTGCATTGCTGATAGGCTGCACATCTTCCTTGAGGCGATAGTCGGAACTGGTTGAGTATTGAGTCGAGTAGTGGCTGCTGGTTATTTTGCCCTTTACAACGCCAGAACCATTTTGAAAAGCTATATGCCAATTTTGTGGATGATAGCCTGTTGAGGTGCTGACACTGCCCTTTGATATTATTGTCGCAGTGGCGTCACTGGTGTTTGAAGTCCCAGGATTTACAACAAGCTGCTGGTTAGCGTGTGTTACAGGGTTAGACGACCCACCGACACCGAACCGCTGGCTGTACCCATCTGCAACTGCAAAGCCAGCTGACGAACTGCCCATTGATAAATAGAGAGAACCTGCAGTGCTGCCGGGGTCTTTACTTAAGGTTGCGCCGCCAGAACCAATTCTAAAATTATTTGCAGTAACAGTGCCAGTCACCGTCCCACCTGAAAGCGGTAAAGCATTTAGGGCACCGTCGGCACCAGCGGGACCTTGTGGTCCAGTGTTACCTGTAGCACCTGTAGCACCTGTAGCACCTGTAGGACCTGTTGGACCCGTAGATCCAAAGTAGCCTCTCGGACCTTGAGGCCCTGTAGAGCCAGTATTTCCTTGTGGTCCAGTAGCACCATCATCGCCATCAGTTCCTGCTGCGCCTGTAGCACCTTGAGGGCCAGTGTTACCTGTTGGTCCTGCGGGACCTGTGGATCCAAAGTAGCCTCTCGGACCTTGAGGCCCTGTAGAGCCAGTAGGACCTTGTGGTCCAGTAGCACCGTCGTCGCCATCAGTTCCTGCTGCGCCTGTAGCACCTTGTGATCCAGTAGATCCGGTGTAGCCTCTCGGACCTTGCGGCCCTGTAGAGCCAGTAGGACCTTGTGGTCCAGTAGCACCGTCGTCGCCATTAGTTCCTGCTGCGCCTGTAGCACCTTGAGGGCCAGTGTTACCTGTAAGCCCTCTTGGACCTGTGGCACCTTGTGGGCCAGTAGCACCATCATCGCCATCAGTTCCTGCTGCGCCTGTAGCACCTTGAGGGCCAGTGTTACCTGTAAGCCCTCTTGGACCTGTAGCACCTGTAGGACCTGTTGGACCCGTAGATCCAAAGTAGCCTCTCGGACCTTGTGGACCTGTAGAGCCAGTAGCACCTTGTGGCCCAGTAGCACCATCATCGCCATCAGTTCCCGCAGCGCCTGTAGCACCTTGAGGGCCAGTGTTACCTGTAAGCCCTCTTGGACCTGTAGCACCTTGTGGTCCAATAGCACCATCGTCGCCATCAGTTCCCGCAGCGCCTGTAGCACCTTGAGGGCCAGTGTTACCTGTTAGCCCTATTGGACCTGTTGGACCCGTAGATCCAAAGTAACCTCTCGGACCTTGAGGCCCGGTAGAGCCAGTAGGACCTTGTGGTCCAATAGCACCATCATCGCCATCAGTTCCCGCAGCGCCTGTAGCACCTTGAGGCCCCGTGTTACCTGTACCACCTTGTGGACCGATAGCTCCAGTGTTACCTGTTAGCCCTATTGGACCTGTACCACCTTGTGGTCCTGTGTAGCCTCTCAGACCTTGTGGGCCAGTAGCACCATCATCACCAGCAGCGCCTGTAGCACCTTGTGGACCTTGTGGGCCAGTAGCACCGTCGTCGCCAGCAGCACCTGTGTTGCCTTGTGGACCTTGAGCACCTGTGTTGCCTTGTGGACCAGTAGCACCTGTGTTGCCTTGTGGTCCAGTAGCACCATCATCACCATCAGCTCCTGCAGCGCCTGTAGTACCTTGTGGACCTTGTGCACCTGTAGAACCAGTGTCGCCTTTCAGACCTTGTGGTCCAGTAGCACCATCGTTGCCGTCAGTTCCTGCTGCGCCTGTAGCACCTTGGGGACCTTGTGATCCAGTAGCACCGTCGTCGCCAGCAGCGCCAGTAGCACCTTGAGGGCCTTGTGCGCCCGTAGCACCTTGAGGGCCTTGTGCGCCCGTAGCACCTTGCGAACCTGTAGCACCGTCGTCGCCATCAGCTCCTGCAGCACCTTGAGGACCTTGAGGACCTTGTGGTCCAGTGTTTCCTTGTAGACCTTGTGCACCGTCGTCGCCATTAGCTCCTGCAGCACCTTGAGGACCTTGCGGACCTTGTGGTCCAGTGTTTCCTTGTAGACCTTGTGCACCGTCGTCGCCATTAGCTCCTGCAGCACCTTGAGGACCTTGCGGACCTTGTGGTCCAGTGTTTCCTTGTAGACCTTGTGCACCATCGTCGCCATCAGCGCCTGTAGCGCCTTGTGGACCTTGGGGACCTGTAGCGCCATCGTTGCCATCAGATCCTGCAGCGCCTGTAGCGCCTTGTGGACCTGTAGCGCCATCGTTGCCGTCAGATCCTGCAGCGCCAGTAGCACCTTGTGGACCAATGTTTCCTTGTGGACCTTGTGGACCTGTAGCGCCATCGTTGCCATCAGATCCGGCAGCGCCAGTAGCACCTTGTGGACCAATGTTTCCTTGTGGACCTGTAGCACCATCGTTGCCGTCAGATCCTGCAGCGCCAGTAGCACCTTGTGGACCAATGTTTCCTTGTGGACCTTGAGCACCATCGTTGCCATCAGCTCCTGTAGCGCCAGTAGCACCTTGTGGACCAATGTTTCCTTGTGGACCTTGAGCACCATCGTTGCCATCAGCTCCTGTAGCGCCTTGTGGTCCAGTGTTTCCTTGTAGACCTTGAGCACCATCGTCGCCATCAGCTCCTGCAGCACCTTGTGGTCCTTGTGGTCCTTGTGGTCCAGTGTTTCCTTGTGGACCTTGAGCACCATCGTCGCCAGCAGCTCCTGTAGCGCCTTGTGGTCCAGTGTTTCCTTGTAGACCTTGTGCACCGTCGTCGCCATTAGCGCCCGCTGCGCCAGCAGCACCTTGTGAGCCTTGTGGACCTTGTGGACCTTGTAGACCTATAGCGCCATCGTTGCCGTCAGTTCCTGCTGTGCCCATAGCACCTTGGGGACCTGTGGCACCTTGTAAACCTTGGGGACCTTGTGTGCCTGTAGCACCAGCATCACCTTGTGGACCTGTGGCACCTTGTAAACCTTGGGGACCTTGTGTGCCTGTGGCTCCATCATCCCCAGTAACTCCCGCAGCGCCTGTAGCTCCTTGAGGGCCTTGGCTGCCGGTTTCACCTTGGATGCCTTGAGTACCTTGTGGACCAGCGGCACCTATTTCACCTTGGATGCCTTGAGTACCTTGCGGGCCTGTTGCGCCTTGAGCGCCATCAGGACCAACAATGGTAGTGATCTCAAAATACTCACCACGAAATAAATCTCCGGCAAGCGGCGCGTTGTTAAATGTTATTTCACTACCAGAGATACTGAAGTCTGTAATTTCATATTGCACGACTCCACCGATTGATATATCCAAATCTCGTGGGGTTGGGACTAATAGAGGCGCGCCATTGACTGACAATGTGAAAGTCGTCTGTACGCCATCAAATGACGCAGCAATGCTGTCAAAAAGGGCCATGTGGCCTCCGTTATAGTTGTTTATTCGATTGGAAAGAGGCCCTCCCCGAAGGGAGAGGGCTTTAGCGTTACTGTGCGCTGGCTATACGAGTGAGCACTGCCGAGACATTAGCTACATAGACCGAATAGTTTGTATTATTCAGACTAGCAGTGAGGAACCCGACTGGAGTAGTTGTAGGTGGCGCACCTGCTTGCGTAGTGCCTAGTTTTAGGTAAGGCAATACTGTTCCGAGTTTTAAGTGCATTAGACCGCCTCCAACTCAATACTCTCTATACAGATCTTGGCAACATCATAATCTGAGTCGCTCGATCCTGCGTAAATTTGCCCTAATTGAAGTATTAGCGTTAGTTGCTGTGCGCCGTGAATTTCGGACGCACTAATTGAGTCGCTGTATACCACAGTACCTGACCCACCAGAACTGGCATTTATTGTAAATACATTAAATGGCGATAAATTCCAGTCATCACTGGTACCATTACCATCCAGATACCCTTTGACATTAACAGATCCGACTGTAGTCCCACCTAACGTAACCTTTAAACGATAATTTGAGGTAGATGTGATCTCACTGACACCTGTAGGCATAGGTAGGTAAACACGATCGAAACCAGCGTACTGGTGAGGCATAAGGTGATAGACTAATTTGCCACCATACTCCGTAGAGTTGTACATTAGCATCATATCTTTATCGCGATTCATAACGGGGCAGAATGCTACTTGCCTGCCTGAGTTTCTATCTACTCCCCAGAACTTGCTTTGCCTAAAACTTTCATTGTAATTATTTGGAGAAGTGACGAAGTGCGTTGTCGTATTTTCCAAAGTAGTACTCGAAGACTGGTTTAAGTCTCTGAAATAAACATCACCCTTTGATACATCAACCGTGGCACCTAATACTAAGTATTGATTATAGGTACTTATAGTTGATTTAGTATCTCTATAACTACTGAAATTAGATTCAAATTTAGGTCCAAGCAAAACGGCAGATTTTTGAAAAGCGGGGGTGGTAGCCATATTGACTGAGGAAGTTACATCCATTTCTGTGGGGACTCCACTGCCAGATTTAAATAGGCAGTTCAACCAAAAATCGTCGTAGTACGAGAGATGTACAGTATGAGTATTGTTATGATCATAATAGTATGTCCCTAAGTTTTTAAACTTGAAATTGATAGGTCCCGAATCTCCTTGCCTCTCATATTTAAAATAATAGCCCAGCAACAAGTGCTTGATGTCTCTGTTAACGCCTTGAGTAGCCGCCGTGTCATAATAGGGGGAGTACAGGTAGATGTAGCCTCCAGAGGTAAGACAATTTGCTTTAAACGTGAGGGCTGTTTTAATATACATTTTGTTAGAGGAGCTAAACGTATTTCGCATATTGATGTCGCGAAGTTCAACAGTCTCTCCGTAAATATACATCCTCATGCTTGAAGTATTCATTGAATGTGAGATCGTTAACTCAGGAGCATCTACGGTCATTTTATTACCAAAGATGGCAGACGCTCCAAACCAATTCTCGGTATACCCTGTAGGGTTTACACGGTGAATAATTGTTTCCCCACCGCGTGTTGTTTCAGAAACCCAGCCTGCCGTTAGCGTCGTTAGCAGAAAGTTTGGACCCTTTAATAGGTCGGCCTTATTAGGAGTAACTAAATTACTTAGGTAATATTGAGGGTCTAGTTGATATGCCGGTTGAGTCAAATCTGCATACGGAACACCAGTCCTCCAGACTCCGGCAAAAGCATCTAGAGTGTTGGTGGTGTGCGTGCCCCAATTAACGTATTGCTCATCGCCCTTTATGGTGGTGTACTTTAAAAAGGAATGTTGAGCAGGGGCAGAGTCGAAGTAAACACCATAGTTTCCATTAACGTAAGTTTTTAAATCTGTTACGCCGCTTATCCAAGCAGGTCCAGTTATCCAAGGATTTGTGGGTAAGGCTTTTAATCGAATTTCATCACCATTGGAGTATCCGCTTTCTGGTAGGTTGTCTATGCTGTATGGATTAGAATATGATCCAGCCGTGCCTGAACCTGTAGTTCCGTGAACTCCGCCAGACGGCGATTCAATGTAGGGGTCGCACCAATAAATAGCCATTATTTAGTCTCCAATGCGGATAATAAGTTACCAAGTACATCGGAGTTGAGTTCTTCAAAGGTTCCCCCTAGAGCAAACTGTGCTCGTGGACCACTAGTGTCCACCTCAACATCCTCTACGCTTCCATCGTCTTTCATAACTTTAAATATTATTGTTTTATCATCAATTTCAACGTATTCGTATTCAGCGATATTTAGGTAAGTCGTGTACATGACTACTCCTCCACTAAATAAATTGTGTTAGCCACAGGAGTCGCTGGAACTTCAGCAACAACCGAAATTGTGTAGCCGTTCAGTGTTCCGGCTGAAATACCCAAGGCATCAATTTCAGACTTAGTTGGGTTAGGCTCAGGCACCATGCCTGTATTGTTCACTTCTATAGACATGAGGGTCTCCTAGACGTGCATAGCGGCTAGAACTTCTAGACCACTTGTATTAGTTACCACGACTCGAAACTCTGGAGACATGACTACTTCCTGTTGCGCATCGGCGTCTGACACAGTGAGTACATCTATCCAGTTGAAGTCGGAGCTGAGTCTTGCTTGCAACTTGACGGTGTCGCCACTGTTGCAGTTAGTTTGGAAAATTCCTGTACGGTTCCCTCGGGTCTCGAACTGAGTCACATCAGAGTCATAGGACACTGTGAGGCTTGGAGCCGTGAATAGTTTTAGTGCGTATGACATAAAATATTCCTTAGTTTATTTTAATTAATAAGAGGCCGACCCCGAAGGGCCGACCAATTTTGAGCGTCTAAAATTAAGCTGCGATTGCAACTACCTTCAGAGCTTCGGTGTTCAATAACATTGAGCCAACACGCTTGCGTGTGTAGAAGCTGATAGCACCATGAGCGCTGTATGGGTCGCGAAGCATAGAAACGCCAACACGGTCCACAACCTGATAGCCAGCTGCGAAGTCACCAAACACGATAGGCATGTTGCCAGCACCGATTTCGGCCATATCTTCGTTGATCACAATCTCGTATCCGAAAATGCGACCAGCAGCAGCTTCAGTGATGTCACGCTGTAGGAAGTATTCACCGTCGGTGGTCTTTAGATCGACCAATACGTTGTGAGTAGCGCGGCTCATCATCCACTTGGCGTTGCCAAGATAGCCAGTTTTGGTGTTCAAAACTACTGAGCGCAGTAAGTTGATCACAGCGTCAGAAGTAGCACCCAAAGAAGACGCCTGTCCTGACTTGATAACCTGATACTTACCAAAGTCACGAGTAGCATCGCCTGCAACGTATGCAGCAGAAGTGTCCAGACCATTCAAGATGCCGACAGGCTTGTTGACGCCGTTACCGTTCAAGAATGCAACATTCTCTTGCTCAGAGAATTCACGAGCAACCTCTCCAGCCAACCACGACTCGACATTGAAGAACGCATCTTCAAGGACGTGCTGATAGGCTTTAGGGCTTGCATATACTTCTCCAAATACTGCGGAGATCTTGTTGAGCTCTGGTGAGCCAGTGTTCGGGCGAGCACTTGTTTCGCCAACCCAGCCACTTGCTGAGCCGCCAACTGATACTAACTGAGAGTAGTCAGTAGTTGAGGTGCTAATGCCGCCAACTAGGCCACGGATTGGGCTGCTCTCGTGCTGCAGCTGGATGATGTTTGAAGCAACTTCAGTTGGTAGAGCAAATCCACCTTGTGCGTCTACTGAGATTTGTACGTCAGCAGCTTTTGCGCGAAGTCCTTCGACGCCTTTGCGAGCGAAAGTTGCAAGCATATCTTTGTTGTCCATTGTGTTGGATTCCTTAATTGAGGAGGTTTTAAGAGCTGGGCGATCGGCTTTTGCTTCGAGCGCCTCAACTTTGTCGTTGAGAGATTTAATCTGAGCATCGGAGTCGGCCTTGACTTGGTCGAGTGCTTCAGTTGATACCTTTGATTCGATCAAAGCATCAGTTGCCTCGGTCTTTGCTTCCAAAGCATCTGCCACTTGCTTCAGACTCACATCTTCAGCGATTACGTTTTCGATTTGGTCGGTCATTTTATTTCCCATTAATTATTTGTAACATCCGCTTGAGCTCGGCTTGAACCTCGGCGTCTGTAGATTTTGAGTCAATTTCTGGAGCATCACGCGCCTCGTCTATCCCGGAGAAACCTTTGGCCAGAATGGCCTTGGCATCTTTTCGAGAGACACCTGCATCACGCAGGACCTTCTCTAGGGATCGAATGTCGTGGTCCGATTTCACGGCGGTCACGACAGACTCTTGGTTTGCCGGTATTGCTACCAGAGATATTTCATGAAGGTCTATTTCATGAAGTAAATTTGCGCCGGATTTCCGGTCGTACTCTTCGCGCACAACTCGGTATCCGATTGACATTGCATCGAGTGCTCCGTCTTTTAATAGTGCATAGGCCTCATCAGCATCGCGCACGCCTTTGGTCAAACGACCCTCGACATAGAGACCCTTGTCGTCCTCGCGCATCGACGTCCAGACCCCGATGGGTCGAGTGGTGTCATGGTGAGCGAGCATTTTGACTTTGGTCCCGGCTGCCTGATGGTTGGCGATGGACTTAATGAATGCGCCGCGCTGGGTAATGTCCCCGGCACGGTCCTGATGGTCGAACGTGTTTGCATATCCTGAAAACTTTCGCTCGTCCGATTCATCGAGGGCAAATGACTTGTGGTCAAATGCTATTACCATTTTTTTAACTGTCATCAACTTGTTCCTGTGGTTGATCGTCGGGCTCTTCTCCGAACTGTAAATTATTGGACTGGGTGACAAACTCATCGCCTCCGTCTCTCGGGTTATATCCGAGCTCAGTGCGTGCCTCGTTTGGTGACATCACGCCCGCTGTGATCATTGTGTTGTAGGTCGCCACTCGGGTTGTCATATCGGTGCGCAGCAGGTTGGAGACGTCGAATTTAAAACATTGAGTTGTCACATTGAGCAGTGCCTTGTTGAGACGTGCCTCGATCAACATCAAATAAGGCAGCATTGTCGCCTTGTAAAATGCGAGATCTTGATGCTCGATGTTTGAGAACGTGGCACGATCCAGATCACCAATCATGTGAGGTGGCACCCGGAACATTGCGCAGATTTCGGATCGCGTGTATTTACGGGAGTCCAGCAGCTGGACCTGATCAGGCGTCATAGAGACAGGTGAGAATTTCAAGCCCTGCTCTAATATTGCGACCTTGTGAGAATTACTGACACCACCATGACTGGCGTTCCAACTCGCTTTGATATTTTCAAAGGAGTCATCGTCGAGGATGCCGTCAGTGTGGAGAACACCTCGAGGCGTTGCGTCATTTGTGAATACGTTCGCCGCATAGTCCCGGGCATCGATGCCTGCGCCGACAGTGTTGGCGTTGTATTGAATAGGCGAGACACCTGTCACACCATCGAGAGACATGCCTCGGATGTGCAGGATCTGGTCCGGGCTCATGACGTCCTGATCACCATTGTCGAATGTGACGACATAAACGACGTTATATTTCGAGTCCTGCTGGACCGATACGTTCTCAGTCTTCAATGGTAGGATCTCGACGACCTTACCGGAGCTTGTGCGGTTTATGTAGCCATAAAAATTGCCAGACAGGCAAAGATTTACCATCACATAACTAAAAAACTCCGCGCCTGTTTGATACTCATTCGGACTGTTCATCATGAGCGTATATAGCGGTGCTGAAACATGCGCCTCACGGCCAGCAGGTGTGTCACGATACAGGTGACAGGGTAGCGTCGACATTGTGTCAGAGAGGACCTTGACGCAGCTGTAAACGGTATTCATGCGCATGGCCTGCTCATTGGTCACCGATCTTGTGGCTCCCGAAACACTGCCGAAAAAGTCCGACAGGGCCGAACTGTTAAACGGTAGCGAGATTGGCGCTGCTTTTTCTTTGCGCCAGTTAAATAGAGCCATTCTGGCCTCCTGTAGGGGGTTATAAGGTGCGAATCCCGCGAGATCGATAGACATCCAGCTGCAGGCCTCCGTTGACCTTGAGCCTGCCCAGAGCCATCACCAGAGCGATGACGCCGTCGATCTTATTCTTGTCGCTGTCCTTTTTAATTTTAATATTGTCGTTTGGGTCGATGTAGAGGACGCAATTGCTGATCATCCAAGATAAAACTGGATCACCACCGTGGATAATATTGCGACCCTTGACGGCCTTCTCGAGCTCTTTTGAGGGATCTGACATTGACATGATTCCCTGCGCGAACTTCACCATCGGGGCCCCTTTTTCAATCAGGGAGGCTGATAGCTGTGTTGCGCCATAGGCGTCATATGCAATCTCGCGCACGTTATAAGTTCCCATAGCTTTCAACACATCCTCTTCGATATAACTGAGATCTGTGATGTTGCCCTCGGTCGTTGTAATGTGCCCGGCGTCTGTCCACTCACGATATTTGTTGCCGATGAACCCGGTGGCGTTTGCCACGGTGTCCTCCGGTAGATAGTGATTTAGATATGGGTATAGCTTGCCGTCCTCGACGAAAATCAGAGCCATCGAGGCAAAATCAGAAACCGATGCAAGGTCCAGACCTATATAGCAAGGTTTACCCTTAAAGTGACTTATCGGTGGCCGCTCACCTTTGGACTGTTCCCAATCGTGCGAGGTGATCCACGCAGCTGAGCTAGACATCCACTGATTCAGTCGTTTTGTCCGAAAGTTGGTTTCAGCAGTCGGCGACTCCATAGCCTGCAGAGCCATTCTTTCAAGATCATCCGGGAACACGCTGATCCCATAGGATGGATTTGCTTTTTTCCAGACCTCGGGATCTGTCCAGTCATCGTCGACATCGATGGTCCAGATCGACGCAAAAAATGTGTCGTCATGAACATCGAGAGACGGATCGAGGACTTTCACGCAGTATTCGCGCAGCTCGTAGCAAATGCCCTCGCGATTGGTCCCTGCAGTCGTGATTGCAAAAATTATCGGCTGGGCTCTTGCACCACTGGCCACGTTCAACACGTCCCAGATCTCGGAGCTCTTGTGGACGTGTAATTCGTCGACCACTGAGAAACTAGGGTTCCGGCCTTCCAGAGATCCAGCATCTGACGACAGGGGTTCGAACTTTGACCCGGAGGCATCGTGGAGAATTGCGGATCTGTGGACCTTGAGGTGCTGCAGTAGATCTGGTGATTTTTTGACCATCGCCTGAGCATCACCGTGGACGATACGGCTCTGGTCCCGGGTGGTAGCTGCTGAGTAGATTTCGGCAGCAGATTCTCGATCGGCGATCAGACCATAAAGTGCCAGACCTGAGCAGAATGTTGATTTCCCAGACTTTCGTGGGACCTCGATGTAAGCGGTCCGGAATCTTCGGTATCCGTCGGACGTCCTCATCCAGCCATAGAGCTGCGTAATAATGAAGATCTGCCAGTCGGCGAGCTCGAGGGGCTTCCCGGCGAGGGGACCCTTCAAGTGCTTGAGGAATCCGAAAAATTTGATCACCCGGTTGGCAGCTTCACCGTCATAATAAAATTGGCTGTCTTTGTTTCTGTGTTTGCGCCGATCCTCAACGGCGCGGGTGCAGGCATGGACTAACGGCTGCGCTGCTGGTTGTTCACCAGATACAACACGCTCCGCATAGGCCCAGCCCGACGATTCATGTTGCAGCATGGCTGTCTCCTTGTGCTAAGGTTTAATTACTCTTTTTCGCGGGCTTGGCTGCAGGCTTTGGGGCTGGCTTTTTAGGTGCAGCAGGTGCCGGGGCGACATAACGTCGCGCAGTTTCGCACCACTCATAAACGATTGGCTTTTTCATGTTTGATCCTTTAGTTGTAAAACGAAAAAACCGCAACATGTGCGGCTCTTTGGGGGGGTTAAGGCGTTAGGCCCCGGAGGGCCTTTTAGTAATTAGTT
>Ga0209199_1002093_pt1 | contig 22163 bp, 28 predicted proteins | sample COGITO_mtgs_1105_7_FD_184805 | JGI IMG/M metagenome (GOLD analysis project Ga0209199, IMG submission 184805) | Pelagic marine microbial communities from North Sea - COGITO_mtgs_110523 (SPAdes) (version 2) | ecosystem: Environmental > Aquatic > Marine > Epipelagic ...
AAAGGATTAATTGATGATGGAATAGCAACACCAGATAGAGAAATATTCAAAGAAAATTATTTTAATAGAAATTGGAGTGATAACAACCAAAAAGCTAGATTAGATCAAGGTCAATTAGACTTTTTAGCAGGAATTACTTAATAAATAAATCAATAAATAATAATATTAGAAAAAAAATAAGTTAAACTTATTTTTTTTTTTTGCTTTTTTTTATTTTTTTTTTCACACACACTACAATTATTAGACAACTTTTCTATAACTACCGAGATTTATTATAGACTTCCCACGTATAATTTACACCACGAATATCCCGTTTTGTTTCTTTCAAAAGCTTTTCATAACTCCTCAATGTTGCTTTCAATCGCTCAATATCACCGATAACCTTCTTTTCGATTTTGCGACTTTTAGTACCCTTGATTTGGAGTTTTACCGCACACACAACCAATCGCATTAACATATGCTTGTAACAATCAAACTTTTGCGTAGTCCCTTTGATTGGAACTACCGTTCGGGGTTGATAGAATGTTGACACGAAACACAATTTCTTTGTCTTACCGAAAGTGTGATCGACTAATTTTAATAGATCAATGATGAATGAATATCCAATATTTGATTGGGGATTGCGAATCAACCATTCCTTGGTGGGTAGGCAGAACCACTGGTGCCCCGGATAAGAATAGCATATGAAATCCGACCCGGGTAACACAGGTGTTTTACTCATTTTCTTGAAACGTAACGCCCACTGCTCCCCTCCAACCGGGACAGTCAAACTGCGTTTACAATAGTAAATGTCAATCGGGATGTTTTCAGATTTGTTTTGAATTACCATCGTACACTTATTGATTTGAGACTCAATTTCATCTCGGTTGGCAACACGTTTATATTCTGAAAGATCATCAAGTTTCTCCTCGTGGAACAAATCCACTTTCGTATGGATGTACAATACCTTCCAAATTTCATTGGCTCCGAAATACGATTTCAGATCTTTGGACACCATAGACAGATGGCAAATATCCTGGACACTCAATTCGGGTAGAATATACTCCAAGAATGCTTCAGTCGGAATACTATCAAACCTCTCTGGCGATCCATTGGGGACTATGACCTTATTGCAACCACACTTACAACGAGCCTTGACCAATTCTTTTTTTTCAGCCTTGACGGTTTTCACCTGATTGAGAGTCATGCGGTTTTCTCCACATTTCAAGCATTTATCAACTTCGGTGGAAGCATCATCAAACTCCCAATGAGTTATATGCGAATAATTGACCTCATAACAATCATTGACATGACATCTCCACTTGGTTCGATACGAAAATGGTTTCATATTACTATCTTCATCACGCTGAGCATTGTACGCCGCATTCGCGACGGCATGATCCCTTGCTTCGGAGGATGAACCCATTGGTGTGTATGTAAGGAATCCGTAACCCGCCATTGACCTCAATATATCTTTTTTTAATGATAAATTAATAAAACGTTTTCAAATTAATTTATAATGATTTATTTTAGATAAAAATACAAAAAAAAATGATATCTCAATCATTTTTTTTTTGGAGACGCTGTGTTTAATAGGATAACCGAAATTTAAATGATAGAGATACAATTGTTTTTTGTTTCAATTGAAATATTTTTTATAGTACTTTGTTTTCAAACAACCATAGCGCGGAAGCATACGATTTCATAATAACACCTTTGCTTTCTGAATAGAACTAAATTCCATATATAGGAGCACCTATAATTTTCTGGACTTATTATATAATACTTTGTAGTTTTAAAAAACTATGTTCTTACATTTTTATTCATACTATAGAAAATATTTTCATTGTGGCAAATTTCCAGGACTCGAACCCAGAGCATGAATACTAGCTTATCAGCTTATCCACCGTTCCATTCCAATCTACGCTTATTATTTTTCAAAACGTTTTCAAATTAAATTTTTAAAGTATTTAATTTTCTAAAAATACAAAAAAAATAACTACGAATGATTTTTTTATGATATGTAAAGGTTATTATTTTTTTAATTAAGTACTATTAATTATTCTAATAATGGTCATCACTTAACACACAATCAAATCATTCATAATTAATGAATTAAATTCCAGTATAACTCTTGTTCGCTTTATTTAGTTACATACAGGTTCAATGCATATATGTATCAACCCTATTAAGGTGTCTACTACTGTTTTATGTTTATATAGGAATTCATTTCATTTTTTTTTGTAAATTTCCAGGACTCGAACCCGGAGCATGAACACTTATAGCGGTTCACCGTTCCATTCCAATTTACGCTTACTATTTTTTAAAACGTTTTCAAATTAAATTTTTAAGGCTTGACAATTATTAGCATAATAATTTATATATAAATATAATTAATAAAGGTAAATATATATAATGGATAGAACATTTAAAATATCTGATGAATTTTGTTTATTTAATGGTGATATTCTAGATTATGAAAATCCATATATAGATAAATCTAAAATATCAAAAGTAAATAAATTTGATGTAATGTATGTTCAATCGTGTAATGAATATAAAATAGGAGGAATATTAAAAAAATACCCTGAATTTTTAGTTGCTGATAAATGTGAAATTATAGAACGAATAAAAGATAAAGAAAATTGGATATATAAAAGTGAGAGAGATAATTTTATATTTTCTGAATGTAAAAAAACAATTAATACATTATCAGATAAAGCAGAAGTTTATGTATATAATAAAAGTGGAGATGATTTACAATATTATATAGATAATCCTTTAAAATTAGAACAATTATTAACAAAAAATAAAAGTATAAGCATTTATGATGGATTTAATGAACTCATAATTTATTTTACTAATATACTTGGAATATTAAAATATGAAAGGATAATTCATAAAGATATAAAACCAGGAAATATTATAGTTGGAGACGATTTATATAATTTCCCATATAATATTAAAATAATAGATTTAGGATTTTCATTTAAATTTGATGATTTTACATCATTTATGTTTAAACAAAGTATAGATTTGATGGGAGATAAAGTATATGATAATGCTGTAAGTGAATTTGGAGAATCAAATTTAGAATACACATTTTCATTGGATTACTATAAAAATATAGATACTAATAAATATCCCGGTTATGAATCTATGTTTTCTGTATTAACATCAATTGCTACTCCAAAATATTCTGCTCCCGAATTTGATTTAAGAATAAGTAATGGATTAGTTTCCCCTACTTTAGCAACTTTATTATGTGTTGATCCTAGATCATTTACATTAGATTTACGACAAGATATACCAGATTATATAATAAAAAATTCAGAAAATATAAATTATACAGAATTATTAGAATTATATACATATGATTCTAATGTTCAAGATGGATATTTTAATATAGTAAAAGATAATAAAATTTCTAAAAATTTTATAGAAAGTTTATTAAATTATAATAAAGTAAATGATACAAATTATAATTTATTTGAATATGTTTATATGATGGTGAATGGATTAACGGGTAAAAATCCATTAATTTACAATTATGATTTATATGCTTTTGGTTTAATATTAAGACAAGTTTTAGATAGTTATGTTGATGTAGTAAAACAAAATAAATTATTTGATCCTAGGAAATATAGAGCAAAAAAAACAAAACGCAGACAAACAAAACGCAGACAAATGAATGGGGGATTTAAAACAATAACAAATACAAAATTACATTATAAAGAATTAGATAATTTAAATTATATTATAGAAAATATGACAAATGTAGATCCAATATATAGATGGTCTTTGGAAGATATTGTTTCTTTTTATGATAAATACAATATACCAAATGAAAAATATATAACTATAAAAGGATTTAATTATAAATTATGTCAAGATAAAGTAACAAGGGAATCAATAATAGAACAATTTAAAATAATAAATTCTAATTATTATGAATATATAAAACCAAAAATATCTGAATCAGTTGATTGGGAAGAAATTAAAAAAAATTTAGAAGAAATTGGATATAATAAAGGTAAAATTGGTAGAACTATCACTAGGATGAAAAGAAATAAAATGACATCTATTCAAGAATTAAATTTATAAATTATTTATAAATTAAATTTTTATGCATATATCAGTTTATATGTTTTTTGTATATGTTGTTTAGTCATGTATTGTAATTGATGGCGTTTGTAGTGGTTTAAGGTTTCTCTTTTTTCAAGCATTCTTACTAATATTTTATCTTGTTCTGTTCCAAGAATTGCGACAATTGTCCCATTATATTCGTCATTTGAGTTTATAAGTTTACCAAATAAATTATGTGTTTTAAGGATACTTGTACAATTTAACATATTTTTTTTTGATTTTGTAACGATTGGTTTATTTGAAACAAATGATAAATCCATTATTTTTTTTTAATTTTATAAAAAAAATATTATTATTATTATTATTATTATTATTATTATTATTATTATTATTATTATTATTTTTATTATTATTTTTTAAAGTATTTATAATTGACAATATTCTTCAAAGATACAACATATTTCTTGTATATTCAAAGGTTTATCAGAAGGGAATGTATATAATTCTAAGCACAGATTATTGTAATGTCTTGGTTTTTCACGGTAATTAAATTTCCATAGACGGATATAAGGTAGTTTTTTCATACCAAAATCAGTTTTTATTTTCCGAATGAAATTTTTCATGTGTTTTTGATTTTTTTTAAAATCCCTTATATCAATATTTGTTTCAATATATTCTGATTTATATTTATAAGTTTCAGCATATAATGGAAGTTCTTCGGTGATTAAGCGGTTCATCAAAACGACATCTTTTAAACCGATAACATCAGGCCATTTAGCATTAAATTTATCATGAGAATATGTTTGATTTTCATTGTGTTTAAATTCAATATGTATATATATATAATCAATATTTTCATATTCGTGAACCAAATTATATTTATATTTGATTTGATTAATTAATTTTCTAATATTATGGATTAAAGCAAGATTTTCTCCATGTGTGTAAATTGTTAGATCTTGTTTATTCATTATAATTACATTTGTTTTTAAGAATGATTTATATTCATTATTATTCGTGATTTTTTTATCAACGAGTGAAAAATCGGGTTTATTATCTATAATGAATTTATCAATAATTTCATCACTTTTTTTAACAATTTTTTTTGATTTTTTAAAGATTGGTTTATTTAAGATGAATGATAAATCCATTATTTAAATATATTTAATTTTATAAATATAAAATATTTTCAAATTAAATATATTTATAAAAAATAAATATATTATATATATATATATATATATAATTAATGAATCACAATATGTATGTTATATTAATTATAACACTTCTAATAGGATTTGTTTCAAGTTGGGTATTTAATTCTAATTTAATTGAAGGTGTTGATGTAGCTGTAGAATGTCCGGAAGCAATAAATAAAAATAGTTCTATAGGTTTTGGTAAACAGGGAGTCACATATGCCCAAAGTGGTGATTTGAAAGACATTGTGGATGTTTGTGGTTGTGATGACTGGGTTCAGAAGCAAGGAGGGTGTGAGAATGATTCATGTTATAGTTCATTTAAAACATGGAATATAGGTGGTGATGGTGTTCAAGGTGAACATGGATGTTTTGCTTATTTAAAAACAGAGGTAGAGGATGCAGCAGAAAGAAGCGACCTTGAAAAAGTATTGTTTAGTGAAAGTTATGTTGGCAGGTTATCACCAACTGGAACACCAGCACCAACACCAACTGGAACACCAGCACCAACACCAACTGGAACACCAGCACCAACACCAACTGGAACACCAGCACCAACACCTGGAGGAACGGATACTGCATCATATGATGGTATTACCAAGAGTGTATGCAACACGAATGACAAAGATACCTTGCAGACAAATTGTTATTGCCCTCTTGACGTAAAGGATGGAGTAACGTGTGCAAATCCACGACAAATCCGCGACGATGAGATGTGTTTCAGGAACGTACCCGGTTGTACCAACAGCTCGGTCGCCGGTCACCGTGGTGTGAAGTGTATGAGTGGTGAGCCTGGCACTTATTGTCCATAAAAATAAAAAAAGAAAAAAGAGTAAAGATTAAACAAAAATATTATATATATATATATATATATATAATTAATGAATAATGAAATGTATGTGATATTAATAATTGCATTCATACTGGGATTTGTTTTAAGTGGTGTTTTAAGTTCAAATTTAATTGAAGGACACCTAGCGTATAACGTTAAAGATATTTTAGAGTGTCGCAAAACGGGCGCCGATTGTAAAAATTGTTTATATTCAAAGGGACGGACAACAGGTATACAATTAATATGTCGTGGAAGTGGAACTGGAACTATACAAGGTATTCCAGAGGATGAACACAAAACAGGAGGATATATACATAATGATATACCGGCGGGTCCAAGTGGACATAACCGGCGTCATAACCGGCGTCGTAACCGGCGTAACAGGCGGAATAATTAATAAAAATATTATACACATCTATAATACATAATTTATCTTTATTATACTTAACATAATTTATCATTAATATTAATTTTAATATTTATTTATTATAATTATACAAATTATAAATTTCACACATTTTATGGAAAAATATATACAACAAATAAAATGATTAAGGATGGTTTAATGTATCGAAAACATAAAGAATGTATGTTATCATTCACATAAATTAATTAATCATTTTTATCATTATTTTATTTTTAAATGTAATATTATAATATGGAATTACAAAGACAAGAAACTCTACCAATATTCCCAGATGATAAAACATTTTATTTTTATCATAGTTCTCATGGTGAGATTATTTTAGAGAATCCTATCGTTGATTCACTTGCTCCAAACCCTGTGTATCCATTTACATATAGTTTTCCACAACAAAAAATAGAAATTATTATTAAAAATAGAGCAGCGATATCACATACTATCAATGTTGGTGATATTACAAATTACGGTGACGCGAGAGAAAACTTTAATCCAGATTTATTTGAAGATTATTTATATATTAAATCAATTGGAGGTGAAATAAATTTAATAGAAATGGCTTCAGCCGGAGGACCCCCTGAAGTTTTTTATGATCTTAAATTAGGTATAAAAAAAGACATCCCCAATATTAAATTTACTAACAATCAAGATTTTAATATGGGGACAATTGAATTATTTAAAAATAATGATATATTTTATCCAGAAGATTCAAGTGTTGATTTATGGGATCAGTGTATTCCAAAACCTTTAAATCCATCTAAAATAGAATATCTTCACGATAATGATAATTCTTTATTGGGTGATATAGTTAAAAATATTAGTATGAAACCAGGTATAGGGTATGGTGATGATATTGAAATCATTTTATATAATTCAACTTGTTTATATATACCAGATACACCCTTAATATATGAAAGTTTTCCAATATGGGGGCAATTTTACTCTTCATATTTAGCAGCAGGTCCAGAAAAAATGGCTAGACAACAAGTAGGGAAGATAGATTATTTGGTACAACAAAATAAAAATAAAGGAGATGAAATGAAACAATATGAAACTGATAGAAATTATGATGGAGATTATGATTCAGATATATTAAAAAATTTTGAAATGGAAATAAAAACAATAAGAGATGAAATAAAAAAAGAGGTGGATATACAAAATAAGTTTTCAAAACAATCTGAAGATATTTATAAAAAAATGAAACGAGACGGGAAAATAGGTATTCATAAATCTAGGTTGTATAGACGACCACAACCAAGAAGTTTTAAAAAAAAAATGTCAGGTGGTAATCGTTTAAAAAATAAAACATATAAAAGAGGTGTGAGAGAAACAATGATTAGAAACGAATTACCTGAAGATATTGGTGAAATATTATTTAATAATTTAAAAATTCAATGAATTTTTTTTCTATATATATATATATAATAATGGGAAAGATTAATATAAATTTAAAAGAAATTTTAATATTTGTCTGTATTTTAATATTTATGTATATTATATATAAATCTGTTATATATTATAAATATAGAAGTATTAGAAATAATGAAGTTGTAGATGACGACGATGATGAAGTTCATGATGAATCTATGGGTCCTACTATGTGTGATCCGGATCCTACAAAGAACCAACTTTGCCCGGGTGGTATACCTTGTCCCCAATGTAACAAACCAGCTTGTCCTTGTCCACCACCAGGACAAGGACCACCACCAGGACCACCAGGACCAACACCAACACCAACTGGGGTACCTTGCTCACCACCTGGTAAATGCCCTGGTGGGGGTGACTGCCCCACTTCGCTTAAATGTCCAACACGTTATGATAAATATTATTGCAATAAACACGCAGGATTGTGTACGGCTATAGAGAATACTAAAACAAGCGCCCCTGGTGGGTGGACAATTTATAATTCACAAGATGAATGTTTGCAAGCTTGTACTACACCTAAACCAGGACCACCACCACCTAAACCAGGACCACCACCAACACCACCACCAACACCTAAACCACAACCAAATTGGACGGGGGGACCATTGATAAATGGGAGTAGTTATAAAGTTTATGTTGGTAGTTCTAATAAAGAAACACGATGTCAAAATGAATCTGAGGATACGATGACATATTATAATAGTGATAATGAAAAAAATCCACCTGGTGGTCCTAATTTATGTGGAAGTATACCCTCCAAAGGTTGTGCTTCAAGATTTACTAATGTAGTTGATAACGGTGAATTACACCAATGTGTTAACAAGAATGATAAAGTTTGTCAGGCAAATAATAATCCACTTGCAAATATTGTTTCTTGTAATAATTTTAAACCACCACCACCACTAACACCCCCACCACCACCAACTGGGCAACTAATGCATATAACGATGACGAAAGGTAATATAAAGTATTACTTAAGTTTCGGTAGAACTGGTTACTATGATAATTTTAAAAACCCACAAATTCTTCCGGGTCCATATGCCCTTTGGTCATTACAACCAGAAATTTCGGTATATTGGAGGGATGGATATTTAATATGGTATGGTGGCGAAGTCGCTGAAGCCAGCGAAGAAAGATATTTATCTTCATCGTATGGTTTTGGTAAAAAATTGAGTGAGGGCAGGTCCTATGCTTATTGGCCAGAAAATAAACATAAAAACACAGAATTAAAACTAATCCAAAAATCAAATGGATTATATTTACAAAATTTGCATAATGATATGTACTTATCTGAGACAACAGGGTTTGTTAAACTACCTGAAAACAGAAAATATTTTGCTGTTTGGTCAAAAGATTTAGATACACCTATTAAAATTGAACCATATGAACAACCTGACGAAATGTTTAGCGGCGATAATTGCGCGGCCGACAAACCTGACGGTAAACAACAATATTGCCACGGTCATGGAAAAAAATTTAAGTGTCCAGATTGTAGTGGATATGGAGGGGATATAGATGCCTGCCGTTGTCCTAACTGCGCTCCTGGGGAATATTTGAATACACATGGTCATTGTATTTCTTATTGTACATGTACTAATGGAGTACCAGATTTATGGTGTAATCCAAAAGCTTATCCTTATCAAAAATGTCAAAGGTGTCATCCTGGTTTTCGTTTAGATCCACCAAGTGGTCAATGTATAAAAGTATAAAAAATAAAATAATACATATAGATTATAACATTAAAAAATATTCATATATAAATAATTAATAAAATTAAATGGTTATTCTTCATTTTAACATTATTAAAAACTTCCGTCTTTAATATCATCTTTCATGTAATCAGACGTATATATTTTGATAGTAATGATTAATAACATAATGAATAATACACCCAAACATAGATGAATAAGATTTTTATTACATTTTCTTTGGACTTGGATATCATTATTTTCTACAATAAGCATTGTATGTCTTAAATTATGATTATCATTATTATTAGTATTATGAATCTCATCAACAGGATCATTTAATAAAGCTGTTTGATTAGGTTGTTCTGCTTTTGGCATTTATATATTTATAAATTTATAAAGTTTAATTTATATATTTCAAATTATTTTACATAAAAAATAAGTTAAACTTATTTTTATTTTTATTTTTATTTTATTTTCTATTATTTATTTCTATTTTTTTTATTCACACCACATTCTCCATTCACCTTTTACCGTATCTTTCTTTGGATAAGTTTCTTTATTAGAATATTGTTTAGGATCACACGGTATCAAATGTTCTATATCAACAGGATATGCTAGAACATTATGTGAGTCTTTTTCGGCAATACTCCTCAAATAAATCCATTCTTCATCAAAATGATTCAGTGGTTGGGGGATAGTGTATGGAGCTGCGTCAACAGGATTATAATCTCTAATAGACGATTTAGGGACTATTTTTAATTTTCGTTCAGGGAGAGCATCACAAGGTTCAATCGTAAAATGTTTCACTTTCGTAACCCCTTGGGTGTGCCAATTGACATTTTTGCGAACGATGTGTTCAACATTGCCAGGTTTAAATACCTTTGCAAATATTCTGAGGTTGGTCATATTATATTTTTTTAAGTAAATTGTAAAAGTCTTTTCAAATTAAATTAATATTTATTATATTTATTATATTTATTATATTTATTATATGTTATTTAATAAAGGTAAAAAATATATTAGAAATTACATTATACATCATAATAGACATCATAATAGACATCATAATAGACATCATACACCAACAGCAACATCTACACCAACAGCAACATCTACACCAACAGCAACATCTACACCAACAGCAACATCTACACCAACAGCAACATCTACACCAACAGCAACATCTACACCAACAGCAACATCTGACCCCACATCTACCCATACAACAAACCCATCACCACCCTCTACTATATGTAATCTTGATAGAACATTAATAAATAGTTGTAAAGAATACATGGTCTCAGATAAAGAATGCGAAGAATTATATGTAAGGGATATTCAACGAGATAAATATAATTTATGTAAACAATATGTAGGTTCACCAGGTGGTAATACTATATGTCAAGCCTCCGATGAATGTATAATACCAACACCAACACCAACATCTACTACCGATGGTGATGGTGTGGACATTACTTGGAAAGGTCCAGACTTAGTAAATGGTAATGAGTATAAAGTAGTTTTGGGGGATGGGGATTGTGATAAAGAGGGTGATGTTAAAAATATGAAATATTATGAACAAGGATCGGGTGAAGGTGACCCCCCAGAACCGTTTGAGTCAGATAAAAATTGGTGTGGAAAACGCAAAGGTGTTAAGTGTACTTCTTATTTTACTATTAATAAAACGGGTGGTCTGTTACAGATGTGTTTACCACAAGTAGCGGGAAGCGAAGATACAAGGTGTTATTCTGATAATAATCCCGATGCTTTTGTTAAATCTTGTGATACGCCACCACCACCCCAATCACCTCCACATGTACCCCCCAGTGGTGATGGGGATGGGGGCAGAGGTGGTGGAGGTGATGGTTATGGTGGTGGTGGAGGTTATTCGGGTGGAGGTGGAGGTGGTGTACCCGACCCCGAACCTGATCCAAATAAAAATAAAAGACATCGCCGTCTGAGAAATCGAGATTCTAAATACTGGGTATGTGGTAATGATATACCATCTAATACTTGTTCCTTAATAACACCCGACGAATATAATCCATACGAACATTTTACGAGTGAAGGTGATTGTAATAATATATGCTCTCGGGGAACTATACCTCCCTTTACCCCGGGTTATATCCCTGAAACAACTACTAATCAGACTACTAATCCTACAACTAATCCCACTACAAATCCGACACCTAATCCTACACCTAATCCTACTACAAATCCGATACAAACACGAGAACCAAAACCAAAACCAATCCGGACATCTACAGATTCTACTGATAGTTCAAATACGATATGGATTATATTAATAATAATACTATTAATATTATTTATTTTAATAGGTGTATTATATAATAAATATAAACAAAATTAAAATAATATATATATATATATATATATATATTATCAATATGTTAAATAACTACCATATTTTAAACGAAAGTAATAGAAAAGATTATTATATAAGACCAACTGACAAAATATCATCGTCATTAGATAAAACACCAGCACCACCACCAAATTGGACGGGGGAAAAATTGATAGATGGGCATAGTTATAAAGTTTATGTTGGTAGTTCTAATAAAGAAACACGATGTCAAAATGAATCTGAGGATACGATGACATATTATAATAGTGATGATGAAAAAAATCCCCCTGGTGGTCCTCATTTATGTGGAAGTATACCCTTCAAAGGTTGTGCTTCAAGATTTACTAATGTAGTTGATAACGGTGAATTACACCAATGTGTTAACAAGGATGATAGTGTTTGTCAGGCAAATAATCATCCACTTGCAAATATTGTTTCTTGTGATAATTTTAAACCACCACCACCACCACCAAGTCCTCTTGGACCACCACCAAGTCCTCTTGGACCACCACCAAGTCCTCTTGGACCACCACCAAGTCCTCTTGGACCAGGATCACCAGGGACGGGTCCAAATAATAATAAAAGACATCGCCGTCGGAGAAATCGGGATTCTAAATACTGGGTATGTGGTAATAATCGTGTATTAGATATACCATCAAATACTTGTTCATTGATAACACCCGATGAATATAATCCATATGAACATTTCACGAGCGAGGATGATTGTAATAATATATGCTCTCAAGGAACTATACCTCCTTTTACCCCAGGTTATATTCCCGATCCGACACCTAATCTGACACCTAATCCGACACCTAATCCGACACCTAATCCGACACCTAATCCGACACCTAATCCGACACCTAATCCGACACCTAATCCAACACAAACACAAGAACCAAAACCAACCCCGACATCTACAGATTCTACTAAGAGTTTAAATATAGGATGGATTATATTAATAATAATAATAATACTATTAGTTATTTTAATAGGTGTATTACTATATAATAAATATAAACAAAATTAAAATATTTGTAATATATATATAAATAAGATGGTAAATAATTTAACGGGCTTAATGGAATTAGGTATAATGATGGTAATGGGAATAATTATAGGATTAATAGGATTAAAATATTATAAAACATTAAATCCATTAAATCAATGTTGGTATCAATATTATATACTTTTATTTTCTTATTTATTAATGTGTTATTTTTATTGGCGTAAAGATAGAGAATGTAAAGATAAATGATAAATATAATATAATAAATAACAAATTTAAATATTTTTAAAAAAATTAAAATATTGTAATATATATATACATAATGTTAAATAATTTAAGTGGATTACAATTTGGAATCATGGTGATAATTGCTGTAACTATAGGGTTAATTGGGGGGAAATATATAAAAACATTAAATCCGTTGAATCAATGTTGGACTCAATATAATTTACTAGGAATTGTAAGTATACTAACTATTTATCATTATTGGAGTAAAGGAAGGGTTGAACATGATAGTAAAGGAGGGTGTAATTGTAATGGCAAATAATTAATATATAATTAATAATATATAATGGGAGAAAGTTGGAGTTATATTATTTTTATAATAATGTTTACAATAATTACATCATTTTTATATGGGAAATTTATAAAACAATTTAGTCCCAAAGATTTATGTAATATTTATGTAATATTTTTTATAATATTATTTATATATTATTATTATTTATATAAAAAATGTAATAATAAATATAATGATAAATAATTAATTATTTAAAATAATTTGAATATAATATTATTATAAATATTAAAAAAAATAAATGTCAACACTTGACGAAATTAACTCTAAAATTACAGATATATTTCATAAATATTATAATAGTTTAGATAGTATTATTTGTGATAATGGTCGTGGAAATGTATTAATGGTAGATGGTGGTCCTCTACAATTTGATTTTACTGATAGTTATGAAATGGGCGAACGTGGTGATATAGAAGAAGAAAAAATTAAATTTTTAAATGATGTTATGGAAATATTCTATGAATTTAAACATTACGTTGAATTTATAAATTATGAAGAGATTGGTCCATGGCAATCTATGAACGAAAATGAAGAAGACCCTGGGTGTGCAACTGAATTAGATTTGAAGCGTTTAAAAGAAGAAAATGAACAAGTAAATCCAATCGGAGAAGTTTTGGATGGAATGAATGAAATGACAATTGATTAATAATATAAAGTTTTTATAATAGTATATAATTAAAATGAAATGAATACAGAAGAAATAGAAACGTGTTGTATATGTTTAGAAGAATTAAATAAAAATAATACTATAAAATATTTAAGTTGCGAACATAAAATCCATTTTAAATGTTATACTAAATTATCTTATAATGATTCTACTTTTTTTATTAAATGTCCTTTATGTAGAGTTAAAAATTTAAATACAGAAAAACCTTTTATAAAAGATAAACATAATTTATTGGCTTTATGTTCTGATGGTGTGGGTAGAAGAAAATGTCTAGGTATAAATAGAAATGGATCACCTTGTCAAAATCATTCATATATGTTTAATTATGGTTTATGTCATGTTCATAATAAAAATATATTGAATAGAAGATACCATAGAATATTTTTAATTTATTTTTATTATTTATTAACATATAATAAAAAAGGATGGAAAACTAAATTATATATGTTAGATATGGCTAAAAAATTAATTATAAAACATAATATTCATAAACTCGAAGATATCATATTAATATTTACTACATATTTTGAAAGATACAATTATACTAATGAAGGAACACCCGAACGTTTTTATACAGATAATCAATTGGCCATACCTGATAAACGATGGATTAATTATTGTTTTAGGAAAAAAATTATATTTTAATTCCTTATAAATTTAATTTGAAAACGTTTTAAGAAATAACACCAAATAATCAACAAATTACAACTATTAAAACTTTTAAACTATCAAAACGCAAAAAAAACAATGTCTCTCAACGTTTTCTTGAGTCAAATTGCCGAGGAGTTCTCTGGAAGGGAATTCACCGAAAAAGACCTGATGAATTTCATCACGGGATCGGTGATCATCGGTGCCGGTGTGGGTGTCAACGAAGAACACAAGAAGAAGGGCAAGGGGAAGAAGGAACCCAAGGTGAAGAAGATGATAAAGATGACATTCCGGACATACATGATGACCAAGGAGACCGATGTCTTCAAGGTCAAAGTGACTGATCAAGTGACGGAGAACAAGGAGTGGAATACTGACCACGCTGAAGAGATTGATGCTGGGGAAGAAGAGAAAAAACCCGAGAACTTCTTCGCCGTTCTATCGGTCGTTCAACACGACTTGACCGATGAAGAGGAAGAACACATCAAACAAAAGGTCCAAGAATACAACGAAACACATTTTGGGGGGTCTGATGACGAGGCTGAATAAATGTTTGGGGAGCAAATAAAACAAAAAAACAAAAAAAAAAGATTTAAATAATGGAATATATTATATACTATATATAAATGTATATAAAACGAAATATATACCCATTATTTAAAACTTTTTTTTCGAAACAATATAATGTAAAATCAATGTTTAAAGAAGAAGAATATAAATATTTTTATATAAAACATTTAAAATATAAAAATGATACATTTGATGAAATAAAAATAGAAACATGTCGAAAAAATGATATTTTTGAGAAAAATTATAAAGGTAATGTATCTGACAATTTAAGTTATGATATAAAGTATTTTTATGCTAATAAATATCCCAATAGACATAAATAATTATTTTTTTTTATAAAATTTAAATTTAATTTAATTTTAATAGTAATATGGCATTTGAAGATTTACCTTTTTCGGAAAGGGTTGGTGAATTTAATAAAATTAAATTAAAATATCCTAATGCATTCCCTGTAATCGTAGAAAAAAACAAAAATTCAGATATTCAATCAATTGACAAAACTAAATATATAGTTCAGAAAGATATACAATATTGTCAATTTGTAAATATAATAAGGAGACGATTAAATTTAAAACCTGAAATTGCTATATTTATGACTATAGATGGTGATTTAGCACCTTCGAATACTACAATATCTAAAATATATGAAACATACAAAAGGGATGATGGGTTTATATATATGGAATATTCAGCTGAAAATACTTTTGGTTAATTATTAAAAATAAATTAAAGACAACTCAATAATTATAAATATTAATATGTATATTGACAATGAAATTAAATTAGATTTTAAAGATGTATTAATTAGACCTAAAAGATCTAATTTAAAAAGTAGAAATGATGTAAGTTTAATTAGAACTTTTAAATTTAAACATGTTAAAGATTATGAATGGTCGGGTATTCCAATTATGTCTGCGAATATGGACACCACGGGGACATTTGAAATGGCAGTATCATTAACGAAACATAAAATGTTTACTTGTATTCATAAATATTACACATTAGATGATTGGATTCAGTTTTTATATCATACACCTGATTTAGATGATACTATTTATAATTATATATCAATTACGAGTGGTATAGGTCAAAATGATTTAGATAAATTAGATGAAATATTATCTAAACTGACTAAGATTAAATTTATATCATTAGATGTAGCCAATGGTTATACTGAACATTTTACCGAGATTGTTTCGCAGGTAAGATTAAAATATCCAGATAAAGTTATTATAGCGGGAACAGTCGTGACTAGAGAAATGACGGAAGAATTATTATTAAAAGGGGCAGATATAATTAGAGTGGGGATTGGTGGGGGTTCTGTATGTACAACTAGAAAAAAAACTGGGGTTGGTTATCCACAATTATCAGCAGTTTTAGAGTGTGCTGATGCGGCACATGGATTAAATGGTCATATTATATCTGATGGTGGGTGTACTTGTCCGGGAGATTTTTCAAAGGCATTTGGAGGAGGGGCAGATTTTATTATGAGTGGGGGGATGTTTTCGGGACATGAAGAAAGTGCAGGTAAAATGGTTGAACAAGATGGGAAACAATACAAAGAATTTTATGGTATGTCTAGTGCTACTGCTATGGAGAAACATAGTGGTGGTGTATCTAATTACAGAACTAGTGAGGGAAAAAAAGTATTAATTCCCTATAAAGGTCCAGTAGAAAATACGATTAAAGATATTTTAGGTGGTATTCGTTCAACATGCACATATGTGGGGGCACCAGAATTAAGAGAATTAAGTAAAAGAACAACATTTATAAGAGTTACACAACAATTAAATCAAATATATTCTTAATTTTTTTTATGTAACTCTTATTTGTGTAACTCTTATTTGTGTAACTCTTAAAAAATTTCATCAACTAAACCATATTTCAAACATTTTTTAGAATCCCAAATGATATCATGTTTTAATATTGTAGGTAATTCTCGTTTTAATAGTTTATTATTACATCTTTTATTCATATATTTAATCATATCATTCATTAATATATCATTATTTTTCATATCATCTATACATTCAGTATATTTCCCATTACAACCACTACGTATTTCATGTATTAACATATAAGAATGTTCAGTAATATATCTTTTTTTACCTGCTAATGCTATTAACACACCGGCACTAGATACACATCCTTCACATATAGTGATAATATCTATTTCAGAATTTAATATTGTATCTATCGCAGATATAGCATTAAATAATACCCCACCATCACTACTAATATGTAAATAGATTGGTTCTTTTTTTTTATAAAATGTTTGTTTCACGTATTTTTTAGCTTTATCAATACACTGAATCAATTTAAAAATAGATTTAGAATTTATATCACAATAAAACATTATTTTATTATCTTCGACAGAAACTAATAAATCACTTTCATCATCTGAATTATCTTGACATCTTTTTCGTTTAGACATATTATTATATTATTTATATTAAAAATAGTTTTACAACAATTTAAAACAATCTAAATAGTTTGAATAAATTTACAATATTTATCTTTTAATATTTTATAATTTACATGTTCATTAATTCTGTAAATATTTAATGTAATTTGGATATTTGTATCTATATTTTTATCTATTTTTTTTAGTATATTATCTTTATTATGAATAATATGTTCTCTAATAAAAGGTTTCATATCTATAAATGTTTCTGGTATATAATTATACATATCTATAATAAGTGAATTAATTGAATTAAATTCTATAATTTTATTATAATTCTCATTCACATCTCCCTTTATAGTTTCATAACCAGGTTCATTCCTTAATGGATTTTCACCCAATAATGATTGAATTGATAATAATATGGATGATATATCCATTATAGATGTCCATCCTGGTCCAGACCATGTCCCCAATAATGATAAACAAACTTTACCACTTGCATATAAATTAGGATGAATTCTAATTTTATTCATTGGTATATATTCCACATTGGGTGGATTATAAGGATAATTACTAGGGAAAAATATATTAAATAATAAAATAGAATTTTCATATTTAGTGTTTTCGGGTCCTATAATCAAAGCATATGCTTTTAATAAATTACTTTCATCAAATATAACTCGTATTCCATTTAAACCTTTCACAGATTCCATATCTTTTTTCATAATTCTTTGATAAGTTTTTTTCATATTACTATTAATAATCATAATAATTTTAAATATTATTTAATATTAATAATCTATCTATATCATTAAAATCTTTTAATTTATGGATTGTTTTTTCTTCACTTGTTTTTTCTCCAATACTCTTTTCATTCTTTTCTTTCTTCTCTTTTTTATTTATTTTCTCAATAGATTTATTGATTAAACCTTTTTTTTCATATATTTTTTTAGAATTTATAATATTATGATAATTACATTGAGCTTGTATTATATTCACAGAATTTTTAATTAAATCATTCTCTTTTATATTACAAGATAATAAAGATACACAATTTAGTATATAAGGTAACCTTTTATTTCGTTTATTTTTATCAAAATCGTCAATATATAATTTATATAAATAATCTACATTTTCTTTAATAAATTTATTTTTTTTATCAGTTTCTAATTTAATTAAATCCCATATAATCCAAATGATATCATTTTTATATTTATCTTTCACTTCTACATTTCTCATATTTATTTCCCAAGATATCTTATTTTTAATATTTATTTTTTCCCATTCTATAATCCAATGTATCCAATATACGATTTTATCATAACAATTTAATTTACTTTGGAGATGATGTAATATTTCATTACATATTAATTGAATTTCGGGTGGTTCATTTAAATTCACAATATTATCAGGTAATATATTCATTTGTGATTGTAATTTAGATTGTAGATTATTTAAATTAAAATCTTCTTTCTTTATTTTAACATTTGCATATTTAATATTCAAAGGTGATGATATTAATAATATTGTATAAACAATCATAATATTTATCACACTTTGATTATTTCTCATTCTCAATATATCATCCATAGATTTATGTTTAAAATGTTTATTTAAACATATATTCTTTTTATATGTTAATTTAATCATGGCTATATTATTTATGTGAATGGTTTTAGAATAATAAAGACATAATTTATCCCATATTTCTTTAGTATATCCAGAAAGAATACATTCGATTAACCAATTACATGCTGTTTCAGTATTTTTAGAATCTATACCTTTTAAAAAAGCATTAATGACATCATTCTTTTTATATCCTGAAAATGTTACAATTTTAAAATCTTTATAGTTTCTACAATCATCAATCATATTTAATTAAATTATAATTAAATTATAATTAAACCAAAAAAAAATATATATTATATATATATTATATATATATATATGAAAATGGAAAGAATACTAATTATAATAATTTCATTGATTATGGGATTTGTTTTAAGTGGCATTTTTAGTTCAAATTTAATTGAAGGAAGGATGGTCACACCAGCACCAACACCAACTGGAACACCAGCACCAACACCAACTGGAACACCAGCACCAACACCAACTGGAACACCAGCTGAAAAAAAAACCATAGATTGTAGTTATGTGGAAACTACATTAGATTGCTATAATTGTCAAATATTAAAAAGTATAACCGATCCAGTAGAATTAAATAAAACCTGTTTACCTTATGATTGTAGTGGAATTGAGTTGGTCAAGTCGGAGAATCATAATCTTGAACAAGCAATAGTAATTACTCCTTATTTATCGGACAATCAATCCGTGCCACAAAGTGTCAGGGGAAGATCAGCATGGGAGAAATTAAATATGACTTTTCCTACGTGTATATGTGAGAAATTTACACAAATTAAATGTTTGAGACTACTTAATTGTGGTTTAATTGGACCCATACCTGCAGAAATAAGTAATCTTCAAGAATTAGAGGTTTTAGATCTTGGTTACAATAAATTAACATCAATACCCGATACAATTGGAAATCTTGGGGTGTTAGATTGGATAAATCTTAGTAATAATAAGATAGAAGTAATACCCGATTCAATTGGAAGTTTGCCTTTATTAGAGTATTTAGATCTTGGTTACAATAATATAACAAAAATACCCAAATCCACGTTAAACCTCAAGAATACCCGGTACCTTAAACTAGATAATAATCAGATACAAGAAATACCCGATTTCGGCGACGATGTAGGTCGCAAATTAAGTATATTTGATCTTAGTAACAATAAGATAGAAGTAATACCCGATTCAATTAAAAATTTCTTAAAGTTAATTAATTTAAATCTTAGTAACAATAAAATAAAAAATATTGATTTTGTATCTTATTTTCACTGGCTGAATTATATGGATATACGGGGAAATTGCTTTGATGAAGGTTATAAAGATACAATAAACGCCATGGTAACATTGGTAAATACTACGCGAACTTGGAGAGGCCCATTAACCGTAACAATGGACGAAACAGGCATCTTGGGCGAAAAATGTAATTAGTAAAATCAAGAAGAAATAATTTAATTAAAAAAAATTGTATATATATATATATATATATAATAATGAATTTAAAGATTGAAGAGATTTTAATGGATAATAATTTTTAATATACATTTGGATTTGATTACAATGATTCGTATATTTAAAATGTTAGTTGAAAACATTTTAAATAATTTGTAAAGTTTGTTTTACAGTTGTAGTTCTATTTGATTTAATATAATCTAATAAATTTTCTATATGATAACTATCATCTTTGTCTTTGTGTTCTTTAAAATATTGTTGTAAACAACTGTTTAAATATTTATAACTAATAGATTCTTGGACTTTTGTACAATTTACTTTAATATCAGTATCTAAAGACCCAATTTTAAAAATATTATCTTCTTGATTATTTTTTTCAATATGTGATAAAATTTCAATAGATAAATCACGATTAATTATTCTATATTTTTTAATTTCTTCATTTAATTTTTTAATTTCGATATCAATTGTAGCCCATTTGGTAATATTTTCTTTAAAATCACTCATCGTTATGTTATTTATAATTATAAAAAATTTAATTAATTATCAAATTAAATTTTTTATCAATTATTATTTATACAATGATTTTATATTTAAAAATAATATAGATATGAGAATAATAAACAATGATAAAATGATAATTGAGAAAAATATAATATATGGATATATTTGAACAAATATATTATCAATGATAGGTTTAAATATTTTAATATTCATAATATCCATCGTGTCTTTATTATTTAATTCTTCAAATACTTTATCTGATATTTTATCTATAATTTTTTTAATTTGCATTATTATTTAAATATAAATATATTATTAATAATATATAAATGTTGGGATTTAAAAATATGATTCTATATATTATAACAATTTTGGATTTTACATCGGGTATTCCTATTAATCATAGAGGTCTTCAATTAATGGGTTCTAATAAAGATCAACAAGGTTGTTATTCTGATGGTGGTTATCAATGGTGTGATGAAACTAAAAATTGTATTAGACCATGGGAAACTAAATGTGAAAAAACTGAATATTGTCCTAATTCTCCATTACAATTATGTAGAATGAAGTGTCCCCCAGTGAATTGCCCTACTGGTGAATGTGCTTTAAGAATAGGTTCTTGTTGTGATTATAAATGTTCTAATAATTATAATCATTAAAATAATTATAATCATTAAAATAATTATAATCATTAAAATAATTATA
>Ga0209199_1002095_pt1 | contig 22159 bp, 22 predicted proteins | sample COGITO_mtgs_1105_7_FD_184805 | JGI IMG/M metagenome (GOLD analysis project Ga0209199, IMG submission 184805) | Pelagic marine microbial communities from North Sea - COGITO_mtgs_110523 (SPAdes) (version 2) | ecosystem: Environmental > Aquatic > Marine > Epipelagic ...
CACCCAGACCTCCTACATCACCCAGACCTCCTACATCACCCAGACCTCCCACATCAACACGGGCATCGGGTCGTCACCCCGTCGTGCCCTCAGCGTCACCCAGACCTCCTACATCACCCAGAAAAACTGGTAAGAGAAAGATGCCTACATCTCGTCCTCCACCCCCGGTGAAACCACCCCCTGTATCACCCAGTTCTTCCACAAAAAGAGATAAGAAAAAGACAAAAAAGAAAAAAGAGAAAAAAAAGAAAAATTCCAAATCACCCAGACCTCATACATCATCACGGGCATCGGGCCGTCGCCCCGCCGTGCCCTCAGCGTCACCCAGACCTCCTACATCACCCAGACAAACAGTTGCTGGGACTGGTAAGAGAAAGATACCCACATCTCGTCCTCCACCCCCGGTGAAACCACCCCCGGTGAAACCACCCCCGGTGAAACCACCCCCGGTGAAACCACCCCCTGAATCACCCAGACCTCCTACATCACCCCGGGCAGCGGGTCGTCATCCCGTCGTGCCCTCAGCGTCACCCAGACCTCCTACATCACCCAGACCTCCTACATCACCCCGGGCAGCGGGGCGTCATCCCGTCGTGCCCTCGGCGTCACCCAGACCTCCTACATCACCTAGACCAAAAGATGATATGAAACAGAAGAAAAAAAAGAGTTCACCTCGTTCTCAAAGCCCCCTTCCCAGTTCTCCCACAAAAAGAGATAAGAAAAAGACAAAAAAGAAAAAAAAGAAAAAAAAGAAAAAAAAGAAAAATCCCAAATCACCGTCAAATCCACGGTCACCCGCACCCAGTGGTCAAGGTGACAATCTTTCTCCATCAGGTAGAATGAATGTGAAACCATATGGTGATCCATACGATGATCCATACGATGATCCATACGATGATTCACAAGAAGATTCACAAGGTGACAATCTTTCTCCATCAGGTAGAATGAATATGAAACCATATGGTGATCCATACGATGATCCATACGATGATCCATACGATGATTCACAAGAAGATTCACAAGAAGATTCGTCTAGAAGAAGGAGTCCTAGGAGTAGTTCACCTAGAAGGGTGTCACCTAGAAGGGTGTCACCTAGAAGGGTGTCACCTAGACGAGTGTCACCTAGAAGGGTGTCACCTAGAAGGGTTTCACCAAGAAAAAGATCACCAAGAAAAAGAACACCAAAAAAAAGGTCACATGTGGTATCACCAAGAAAAAGCTCATACGATGATCCATACGATGATCCATACGATGATTCACAAGAGGATTCACAAGATGATCCATATGGTGAGTCAGAAGATGATCTATATGGTGAATCCGAAGATGATCTATATGGTGATTCACAAGATTATTTACAAGGAGAATCACAGGATGATTTTCCTATAAGAATATCACCAAGAAAAAGACCGTCTAGAAATAGCTCGCCAAGAAAAAGACCGACACGAAATAGCTCGCCAAGACAGACACCACGGGGCATATCACCGATAAAAACTCCAAGGAGAGCCTCATATGATACGCCGGAGGATACATCTTCTGAAAGAGAACCAAGTGACATTCCTATAAGTTTACAGAATAGCCGAAGTGGTAATACAATTATTAGTAAAGAACAGGGGGGTGAGAACTCTGCTACGTGGGTGGGTAGTCCCAATAAAATTATTGTATAATATTTTAATCTAAGATTATATTAGTCAATGAAAATAATATGTGTTGGAGATATGGGTAAAGGTGGGAAAGAACAGCTAAAGGTTTCTAGACTGATTGAGGACCTTATGGCTAAATATAAAATATCATTCGTAACTGGATTAGGTGATAATATTTATCCAAGTGGTTGTGTTAGTACAAAAGATAAACAATTTGTATCTAAGTTTGAAAGACCATATAGAAACTTAACAAACAAGATAGTATGGTATATGATTTTAGGGAATCACGATTACGGATATGGTAAAAGTCTTGGTGCATTTCGTGAGTTTGTAGATAATTCACAATCACAATTAGATTATCACAACTATTCCGTTGAACGTGGGTTGAAATGGCGTATGCCTGGTAAATATTATAGTTATACGGGGGGCAATATAGAGATATTTGCTCTAGATACTAATTTTGATAGGTTAAGTAAAGAAGATATAACCAAACAAAAAAGAATAATGAAAGATAAGATAAAGAGCAGTAAAAAAAAATGGAAAATAGTTGTGGGACATCATACATGGAGGAGTATTGCGGGACACGGGAACGCAGAGTTTGATGAACTTGAAGATTATTTGACAGAATTAAGTAGAGATACAGATATGGATGGATACATGTGTGGACATGATCATTGTAAGAGTTTGGTTTTGAAACGAGCAAAGGGGGGTAAAGAAATACCAATCATAGTATGTGGAACGGGGGGTGAATCATATGATTACAATATATATCCCGATAATATGAAAAAAGACAATTCGAAACTATATTTCTTTTCACCACATTTAGGTGTCTGTTTGATGGATGTAACCGATAAAAGAATTATTTATAATTTTTACAATACGAAAGGAGATATTGAATATTCTTATAAATATGAAAAATAATATTATCTTATCATTTAGTTTATCTTAATCTTATATTTTATCTATATAATCATAAATGAGTTATGATTATATAGTAGTGGGTGGAGGTATCTCGGGGGTATTCTTAACTTACAAATTACAAGAGACGGGTAGATCTATCTTACTTATAGAAAGTAGTAATCGTTTAGGGGGGAAGTTATTATTGAATAGAGAAAAAGGATTTAACGTAGAATTAGGAGGTGCAAGATTCAGTAGTACTCATGAAAAGGTTCTAACACTTGTAAATGAATTAGAATTAAGTAAAGATATGATTGAACTATCTGGTGATGGTGATATAGTCTACAAAATGAAAGACAAAGTTAATATGGAATCTCTTCATACGAAAATACTGAGTAAATCTAAAGATTTCAGTAAGAAATATTTACAAGGGATTACTTACAGACAACTTTGTTATGATATCTTAGGAGAAGATGTATCTCATATTTATCAGAACATGTTCGGATATGATTCCGAGTTTTTACATTTAAATGCTCACGCGATGATTATAATGTTCGGAAAAGATCTCTTAAAAAAGAGCACTTATTACATTTTGAAAAATGGTTATGAATCTTTAATAGAAAAAATGAAAGATTCGTTTAAAGATAATGTTGAAATAAAAATGAATACTGAAGTTGATGATATTGGTCACAATTTTGTTCTTTGTAAGAAAACAAAATATTATTATAAAAAATTAAGTTTGTGTATCCCTCAAAAACCATTACAGATGATGAACTTCTTTAGAGATAATCTATCATTAAACTCTGTTACACCTATCCCTTTATTGCGTATATATATGAAATATCCCTTAGATAGTAATAATAAACCATGGTTTAAGAATATAAAAAGAACAATTACAGACAAATATATAAGAAATATTATTCCCATTAATTACGATGACGGGACTATTATGATATCTTACACAGATGGGGATTTAGCAAGTATGTGGAACGATTTGGTAAAATTAGGAAATAATATTCTTGTAAAGAAAGTTCATGAAGAAATAAAAAGATTATTCAAGATTGAACCACCGAAACCATTAAAGATAAAATGTGCTTATTGGAATGAGGGAGTTCATATGTGGAAAGCTAGTGTAAATCTGAAACAGGAATATGAAAAGATTATTGAGATTTCTCCTAAAATATTCATAGCAAATGAATCATATTGTATGCATCAGTGTTGGGTAGAAGGATGTTTAGATGTATGTTATGATGTTCTAGAGAAGTTAGATAGTAATTACAAAAGAAATATCCCTAAAAAAATCATAAATAAGAAAGTAAAGCTATACAGTATTGATGAAGTACTAAAACAAAAAACATGGATAGTGTTAGAGTTAAATGATAAGAAAAAGATATATGATGTTAAAAAATGGTTAACCAAACATCCTGGGGGAAAAGATAATCTTATAAAGGGAATAAAAGCTAATAATCATTATAAAGATTCTAAGAAATATCCTCAATCACCAATGGATTTATTCAGTTCTATTGGAGCACATAAAAGTGGTAAGGTTATACAAAATATGTTAAAAAAAGAAAATGATTATGTTATCTTTGTTGGAATACTAAAAAAAATATAATAAGATATACTATAAGTAAATATGAATGATGATCTTATGTATTTTCCCACCACTAATTTGATAGACGGTTGCTGTAATGGCGATATAGATGTTCATCAACCATTGAATGTAGAAAATAGAATGGGAGATAAAAGAATAGAGATGATATTTATTGATCATTTATTGAATAATTCTAATAGAGATAATGTTCCCTATATTAAATTACTCAGTGATTTAAGAAGTTCAATAAGGAATAATACAAATAAATTAATTGATGATAACTCCTTTGTAAAACATTTAGTGGACAAATCCATTAAAGAATGGAGAGAAGATGTTTCTCCATATGAAATATTTCATAGTGATATAGATGATATTCCAGAAATAGATGAAAATTATCTGTTTGATTATACGAAACTAAAAACTGAAAAAGATGATATAAAAGATGTAAACAATAATATAGCTAATCTCGAAAAAATATTAAAGAAAAAAAGACAGAATAGTGAAAATAATATATTACATTACTCTGATGATATAGATAATGAAATAAGAGAACTTTACACTAGAAGCATTAAATCTAAAAATAGAGTTAAGGGACACTTAGATACTTTAACAAAAATAAGGGAGAATATTGACCCCAAATATATGAAAATACTATTAGATCTTGGAATGAAAAATAAATCTTCATACATGCAATTTTTTAAAGACTCTAGTGACTCTCCAATTACATTTTATTTGAATGATAAAAATAGTATAGGTATTCCTAAAAATATCCAGACAGTATTTACAAACTATATTCTTATTAATAATATGATCCACAAAGAACTAGAATATATTCAGTATAGAATGAGTGAGATAAACAGACAGGTGGTTGAAAATAATGAAATATTAAAAAACTTTGTATCGGGATTGAATAGTATTGAGCATATCAATGATATGAATACATCGTATATCAATGATGATGAAGGAGAAGGTGAGGTTGAAGAAGAAGATGAGAATGAAATAATAAAAAAATATGTTATAAGAGAGGATAAAGATGAAAACGCCAGAAAAGACACCGAAGATCATTCATTACTTCATAGATTATCATCATATTTTACCGGAGAAGAGGAACAACGTTTGGCAAATAAAGATAAGGAAGAAGTTTCATCTCTACTGCTGGAAAAACAGATTGAAAACTTACCAAAAAATAAGATAAATAATGAATACACACTGTTTGCCGATGCTGGAGATGATTATTAAAACTTCTTTATATATTCTTTGAACTTCTGAAAGATATCATTTTTTTTAACTGCACGTTTATTTTGGGGTATTGGGGTAATTACGTGTCTTCGAGGTCCATATCCCCACGTTTCTATATTTCGAGATGTTGAGATAGAATTAGCTAGGGCGAGACTCATCATAGGCATTATTTATCATATATTGTATTACTTTAGATAATAATACTTATATCAAATTTAGTTAAAGGATAAACAATATTGTAATGTAAATGTATCTCGCGTGTCGTGTAATAAATGGATTTATGGTTGGAATATTAGGATTTCTTGTAATAAATGAATCTACAAAAATCAGAAAATTAAATAATATTGAAAAGTTATTAAGTTGTATATCTGATAATGTAAAAGATATTGGAGGCTATCTTGAACAAAAGGATTTTAACGAGAATTTTAAATCAAATATTAATAAAGAGACGCAACTTAGCACATCATTTCTTCAAGAAGAAATTAATGAAGAAACAGGAGAAGTTAATCCTAATCTTATTTATGATGATGATACTGAAGAGAAATCGTCTGAGAGTTCTTCAGATGGCTGGAAGGAAGTCAGAACTGATAGTGAGAATAATTCTGAAGAGAAGAATGATGGATGTGATAATGATGAAACGGAAAAAACTAAAGATTGAATAAATAATATATATAATATATATGTTGCGCCTGAATGGCAACACTTGACAGGATATGACTCCACCGCCGAGCAGCAGTTTGATCTCACCGATGATATGATAGCAACATTAGATGATATGAAAAACAAACTGGGAATAACAGATATTCAAGTCGGACCTAATCCCGACGAATCAATATCATTTTACCAATATGAAGTAAATTTTACAACAACTAAGGCTGGTGCTTTTTTTTCCATCCCAATAAAAGTTATGCGGACTGGACCGATGTAAAAGTGAGAGTTTATAAGCCAGGCTACCACACTGTTGATTATGGGTCTGAGCATGACGCTACAATTGTGAAGATAGAAAAGTCTGCGCCGTTATCTGGATGGCAGGCTTTCTGATAGAAGTGATAATTATGAATGCGATCAAACTGAAATGGAAAAGACTACAAAGATTGAATAATCTCTAAATAATCTTTTTCAACATTTTTATCTTTAGGAATCTTATAAAACTTTTTGTTATACTGAATATATTCTCCATAGGGACCAAAACGTAGCTCAACTTCTTCCCCCTTATGATCTCCCAATATCTTAGGATATTTACTAAGATATTCTATATCATCTACAGTAATATCTTTTAGTTTCTTTTTTGTAAATGTAAGATAGTTAGTTAATCCTATATTCTTATCTTTATAGTTTACATATGGACCATATTTACCCGTTTTAATCTGGAGATTATCTGATGTGTTAATATCATTTGATATCCTTTTCATGGATTTTTGTTCTACAACTATGGGATTTAATAGATCATATACTTTTCGAATCACACTTATCCAGTCAACTTTACCCGAAGCAACCTTATCTAAATCATTCTCAATGTCAGATGTATATTTAGTTGTCACAATAATGTTGATGTTCTTATCAAGATAGTTCAAAACATCTATTCCTAAATCAGTTAAGACTATTTTGTTCTTTTGTAGAGGAGTGATAATCTCTTTACTCTCATTCATTATACTATTGTCCTCTAAAAGAGTGCAATTTTCTTCTTCAACTCTCTTACCTTCAATATTCTTTTTTGTAACATACTTTCGATCAAGTATCGTTGATATAGATGACGCATATGTTGAAGGACGACCTATCCCCGAGAGTTCCATCTTCTTAACAATAGTAGATTCATCATAGTTTTGAGGAATATTATGAAGCTTTTCTTTCGTAACACAAGTTAGCAATCTTGCATATTTAGTATTATTTGTGACAACTTTTTCCACACTCTTATTCCCTGAATATACCAAATATCCCAAGAAAGTTAAATATTTACTCCTTTCCAAGAATGTTCCATATTTAAGTGATTCTTCGGTGCTAAGATATGTATCATGAACATCATATATCGCTGGTTTCATCTGACTTTCATATGTTCGTTGAACTATCAAATCATATAGTCTTATTTCGAGATCTGAGAAAGTATTTGGATCCAGAGTATTATCTAATCTTGTGTTTCTGATACATTCGTGAGCATCTTGTGCTCCCTTTACCTTCTTCTTAACAGATGATTTATAATATTCTTCACCAAACTTAGAAGAGATATCACGTTTGAGTAATTCTTTAAAATCTTTAGATATTTCTGTTGAATCTGTTCTCATATAAGTTATAAGACCATTCTCATATAATTTCTGAGCAATACTCATTGTGCTTTTAGGTGATAAACCCAACGTTTGTTGTGCCGTCTGCTGAAGAGTAGATGTTATTAGAGGGGGTTTCGGATAGGATTTTTCTTTCTTTTCCTTGGTTTTTGTAACTTGAAACAAACGATTCTTGATAAATGAATTGTATATCTCCTCCATATCAATTTCTTCTAAACTATCCGATAAAAGATATACTGTTTCAATATCTCTTTTATCATTACTATGCATTGTACCATTGATGTCATAAACTAATTCTGGATCATGATTTTCGATTTCATCTTCTCTCTTCTTTATCAACCCTAAAAGAGCACTTTGAACTCTACCAGCTGAAAGACCTTTTTCTTTTGTATTGATGTGTCTCCATAGCAAAGGTGACAATGAAAATCCTATTAGACGATCAATACATCTCCTGGCTTGCTGAGCATTCACAGAGTTCATATCTAGATGATGAATATTTTCGAGTGAGTTCAGAATTGCTCGTTTAGAAATCTCATTAAATGTAATACGATTCTTATCATTATAGTTTAGCTTGAAAAGATTACCGCTGTGCCAGGCTATAGCATCCCCTTCTCTATCGGCATCGGCGGCTAACAAGATTTTCTTACCCTTTCCTATCTTTTTAATCTCTGATACTCTGGAACGTTTATCTGAGAGAACTTCATATTTAGGTCTGAAGTTGTCATCAATATCTATTCCCAATTCCTTTTTGGGAAGATCTATAATATGACCGAATGTTGCCATTACTTTTATATTTTTTGGTACATATGTTTGAATCTTTCGTGCTTTTGCGGGAGACTCAACAAGCAATAGTGTATCCATAGTTTATTATATTTATATGATATAATTCTTATATCAAATTTTACTTAAATAATTATTTATATATTATATTGGTAAATAACTATATGCGAATGATGAATATTACAAAGTATATTAATCTTCGTTGTATTCCTCATACAAGAATGATTAAGAATAAATATGAATGTAGAGATTTTATACCTAAATTAAAGGAGAATAAGGCAATTTACGCAAAGAGTTATACTGATACACTTAATGTTCAAGTTAATTCAGAGGTTCCTTTTCATGAAAGATATGAATGTAGAGATTTTGATACAAAAAATTAAGAATGATAAGATGAAAGATCATCGACCAAGGGTGCCACCAATTTATTTCATCGTTTCTTCTGAAGTTCTCACTGCCATATAAGAAACTCAAGAGTTCAAATTTAAAGGGATACTTACAACGGTTCGAACTTTTTTGTAAAATCTTTCAAATAGTGAGTTTATCTCTGTGATAATTTATCTCATTTATTATATAATATATACTTAAATAAGATGTTAAATCCTAGTACGTATGAACCAAGTTCAAGTAGTGATGAAGATAGTATAAACTCAGAAGATATATATGAACGTGATTATACGAATAACATAGGATATCATAGGAGATTTAAAGAAAATGAAGGTAGATTCATGAATAATGAAAAACATAGTGATTATTCAGAAATAAGAAATAAATATTTCTCACCCGATATAAGATGTGATAGAATATTAGTTGATAGTAACAATCACTCTACAACTAATAAAAACGAATATATTGTCAGATTTGATGAATCAACTGAGCATTCAACAGAGGGTTATGGTGTATACAAAAACGTTATAGGTTTTAAATTAGTTTCATGTTGTATAAGTAACCGTTTGAATACAGTTCACAGTAATAATTACAAACTTACAGTCTTGGAGGCGGATAATACACCTCATACTCTTGAACTTACATTGGGGGTCCATACAATTTCTTCACTAATAAATGATTTGAAAAATCAGATGGACACAATTTCCGGACATAAGTTCACGATTATTAATAATACGGATAATGTTATAACTATATCTGAAGATGGGGGAAAGTTGTTTACACTGGGGTTTTTAGATAGTTTGAATGATGAAGAGTCCTCAATTGCCACACTATTGGGATTTCCATATGAAAATAAAAATGATGCGAGTACATATACTGCAACACACTCTGTAAAACTCAAACCCGGATATGTAGACTTAGTTATACCAGAATTGCCCTACATGGCCTGTAAAAAGAATCCCCAATCAAAGAATATAGTTGAAAGAATCGCAATTACAAGTGAAACAAATCAATATATACATCATTCTCCTGAAGATTACAGTATTACTAATTATTTCACACCCATTAATTTGGACAGGATAACTATTCAACTCTTTGATGAAAATAAAAATATTCCATACAATGTATTAAATGATAATTTTTTTGAGTTTGAAATTATAACGTTACATAATATAGATATTTTATAATTGTAATCTACTGTTTCTTCTTTGTGGGTTTCTTTTTCTTCTTTGTGGGTTTCTTTTTCTTTTTAGCAGGTTTCTTTTTCTTTTTAGTAGGTTTCTTTTTCTTCTTTGTGGGTTTCTTTTTCTTCTTTGTGCTACCCCTTGATGTTAGAGTATTTCCGGATTCGGATGAACTAGTATGTTGTAACGTATCACCGCTTATAGAACTATCACCTTCGAAGAGAGTCCTTCTTACTGGTCCAGAAGATGTTCTTGAAGATGTTCTTGAAGATGCTCGAGACAGAACGGAACCTACACTTTCTATATAGGCATCATAATCTATACCCAATTTTATCTTTGACAATATTTCAAGGGTTATGTGATCTCCGACACCATCTTCTTCTCCATTATCAACCAGATCCTCATAGTCTTGTGAATCCGCGTATTCAATAACGTGTTCATTCACAACATCAAATAGTTTTTCTTTATCATAATTTTTTAGAATAGATTTGACCTTCATTTTAGCATTCGTCATTCTTTCCTTTATCTCTTCAATATATCCGGGGTCTTCATGAGAATCTATCCGCTGTTCCATGTGAGTATTGTAAATAAGCTCTGTAATGCTTTTACTCAATAATCCAAAATTATCAAAACTGATGCTTCTCATTATATAATATATATATATATATTTATTTTTTGTCGGTGGGTGGTTCCATGTGAGCAGACAATATACGATCCACATCTCTGATCACCGTTCCCACGGGTAATAAATCTTGACTTTTCCAATGCATTTGTCCGTTGGTTATCTCAAATATATTTCTAAACTTCAAAAGCAGATGAAGTGGTATCTGAATTATTTTATCTTCGGGAGTTTTTCTGGGTGTTTCATTGGGGGTCTTGTTCTCTTGAAATTTATCGTTGACATCTTTGACATCTTTTAAATCTTTCTTAGATTTCTTATCTCTCTTGTCTTTCTTCTCTTTATCCATTTACTTTAAAAGATAAAGAATAATAAATATATAAACGCAACTAATTATTATTAATAATGAATAAATATATGGAAAAAAATATGATATCATTTGTAGCATCTCATGGAATCCTCGATACACACCTATCCCCATATCTGTGGCTTCCCATCTATTCCTCAATAACTCTACTATTCTATTTCATGAATATTAATACTATTCATTTAGCCGTGTATTTAGGCTCAATTCATCATTTTTCAAAAGATTTAGATTTATCATATCTAACGATGACTATTTCTTCTCTACCTCTAATTTATAATAAAGATAATCATATATCACAAAAAATAATACTCTATTATTTAAGTCTGATACACACTCCTATCGCATACTATCAGTTTTTCAAAGAAAATGAAATAACTCTTTATACATTATCTCTACCACTCGTAACATATGTTTCTGTTCTAAAAATAAAAAGATTCAATGATATTTTATTACAAATGTTACAGAATCCAGGGAAAGATATAAAAAGATTTGAACAAAGGATATTTTTATCTATCTTATTTTCTCATATTGTAGTGCACAGTATTTGAATTTGATGCGTTATAATCTTTATTAATTTAGTAAATAATAGTAAAGAGTAAATGTTCTTCCCCAAAGGATATAATTTGGTTGATCCCATTGATTATTACACGGCGAAAGATTCCGTTCTAAAAGAAAATAAAGAACTGAAAGATGAAATTGAGTTTTACAAATCTATCTTTAAAATGAGAGATTCGTGTATATTTAATCTTTCTATCAAGACAAAAAATGGAGAAAGAGTATGGTTTGACCGAGTTAGAACAAGCTACAGCGAATTATTGACATATGATATGGATGATGAACTTAGAGATATGATTTACAATCCACCCAAACCTGAGAGATAGTTTATGATTTAAGAATATAGATAATATAGAATATAATTATTATACATGTTCGGTGCTTTAACTTTTCAAGTTTCCATATGGACGCTCTTTAATCGTATGATATACAACGGATTGTATCTTTTTTGTAAACCACTTTTCAAATATGATGATAGCAAATTAGAACGTATAAGTTCAAATCTCGTATCAAGTATTCATGGATTGAGGTGTGTAAATTGCGTTGTTCAAGAGGTTCGTAATGGAGACATATTGTTTACATATAATCCAGCAGTGAACTACGATTCTATATTACAGTTTTCTATCGGATACTTTATATACGATTTGTTAAATGATATGAGGATTAAGAATCTTAAACTATCATTCTTTATACATCATTCGTTATCAATATTTACGGGATTGTATCTTTACTCTATGGGATTAACTCAATTGTATCTTGTGGCATTATTCGTTGAATTGTCCAACCTGAACCTTAATATAAAAGATATCATGGATATTCTAGACCTAAAACACCTTCAATTGTATACGATAAATGGTATATTATTTAGTTTAACTTTTTTTGTATCAAGAATACTCTATGGTCCCGTGGCACTACGAAGTGCGTATATTCTGAGCAATGAAATAGATCCCAAGAACGGATTACATAATATACCTCTGATCCTCTCTACCTCTTTTGTAACTCTCAATATTTATTGGTTTTATAAAATAGTCAAGATTGTAATTTATAAATATCACAATTTATAATATACACTAAATATAAATATGAAAAATGATATGATAAAAATGTTAATGATGGGGTTGATAACTATGTGTATATTTGCGTATATAGATTCGGGGTTTTTCTTAATTTTAGAAGAAGATCTTACCGAGTATATGAAGGATTCTAAATATTTAGATGAATATACTCGTCCAATATTATTGGGTGGCATCGGTTCTGCCTTAGCAATAATAATATCAAAGAGTATTAAAAGATATATAATACTACCCAACTTCAAGATTTTGGAACACCCACTAATAGACGCACTGGGTATATTAATAGGCACATTTTTGGTCATTATAACATATGAAATCCTGAAAAGGAACTCGATTTTTTCTTAGTCTTCTTTATCCCTCCTTTAGTCTTTTTCTTTTTCGTAGGTTTTTTCTTTTTCGTAGGTTTCTTCTTTTTCTTTTTCGTAGGTTTCTTCTTTTTCTTAGTTCTTTTGCTGGAGGCTCTTTGAGCTACAGATGATTTAGAACCCGATGATTCATTCTCTTCTTTTTTCTGAGCCATATACTCATTGTAAGACCACTCTAAATGAGACAACTTTTGAGAATTATTCTTGTATATGTAAAAATCTGTTTCATCTGGAAGATCATCCACTTTACCGCTGTCACTCCATTTAGCATATAGTTTCACTCTCTCATCATATGATATCGCAGGGATATCATAGTGTCCATTCAATCTCTTGGATGTAAATGCACGAAAAATATTTTTAAACTTGCGATCACTTTTTAATAATCGTAGTTTCTTTTTTATATCTTTTATTTTCAGATCATCTTCTGTGAATCCGGGTTTCGGAGGCAAGGTAGTAAGTGCCTTTCTAAAAGTAGTGTCTATCATCAAATCGTGTGCTATGTCCTTGTGCTTTGTAAGTCTTCCGTTAAGCTTCATACCCTGTACCTCTTCGGGAATAGGTGAAAGTCTACTCATATTATAATTTATACATAGATATTTTACTTCCCTTTAGTCTTCTTTTTCTTCCCTTTAGTCTTCTTTTTCTTCTTTTTACCCTTTTTCTTTGTTCTTTTGCTGGAACCCCTTGGTTTTTTCATGAGTTCTTCGTGTTCACCTTTCAACTTTCTCATTTTAAAACCCATTGTCCCTTCATTTGTATAATATGTGTCGGCCTTCCCTCTGACAACCGCCAGCGTTTTGGCCATAGAATCCATCTCTGTCATTATTTCTTGCCATTTCTCTGTCCATAATTTTCTGACTTTAAAATGTGGTGGACCAACATACTGATCTTTAACAGTTTTATTTAATGAGTTGAATAATTTATTCATACCCCTTCGAAATGCGAGTCTCGTTTTACCTTCTTTCTCTCCCATCGCTTTTGTGTAACTGGGTTTCGGTGAGGATTTCGGCACAGATATTCCCTCTAATTCTCTCAGTAGAGATGATTCTGAACGCATCAATGTACTTGGAGATTCTCTATTTGGAGATTCTCTATTTGGAGATTCTATATTTGGAGAATCTCTATTTGGACGACCGCCTCTCTTAGCATATGTTCTTCTCTTTGTCTTTCGATTCATTCTTCTACGCTGTAAACTTCTTAAAGTAACCATTATTATATAATATATAATATTATATTTAAAGAAGATTTATTATTATATTTGTATAAATAATGTGGTGTGATGAGATTATTCGGTTGTTTAATAATAGTTACGATTTAAACTTGAGTATTCAACGAGCTGAGTTCTTTCATGAATTATTTAATTCAACATTTAGATTTGAAATTACTCATAATGATATTGATGATGTTGATGATATAGATGATGAAGAATGTTCAATAATAATTACTAAAATAGATGATGATACAGAATATGAAATCGAAAGATTTATCTTTTGGTTTCATAATATTTTTTGTAGAGAATTAGTTAATGAATTAAAAACATTGAATACTGGTAACAATGAATATGATGATATTGTTTACAGAGTAGAATCACTTGAAAGAGTCATTGATGCTTTCAAATACATACAAAAAATAGATGATTTTGAAGACTTCTTTGAGTCATTAAGGATATACATTGAAAATATGAATATGAATAATTAATGTATTATCTTTTTTTATTAGTTCTTTTCTTATTAGTTTTTCTCTTATTAGTTCTTCTACTATTTCTTTTCTTAGTGAATCTCTTCTTTTTCTTAGTTCTTCTCTTATTTCTTTTCTTAGTGAATCGTTTCTCAATGAGTCTTTTAGAATTTCTAAGAAGAGTCTTTTTCATAGAATTTCTTTTTGGTCCCCCCCCTATTGTTGCGTTTTCTTCGTCAATTATAGCTTTTATATTGCTAAAAACAGCATAATCATTACAATTGGTTTCCTCTTTGTAACTATTAAATACTATATTGATATTATTAAACATTTCATTTTCTTTTTTACAAGTCTTTCTGTATCTTCTTATACTACAATTTAATTCTTCACTTTTAATCGTAACAATTCCACCTTTATTCAGTCCATTCAGTCCATCCAGTTCCATCTTTTCGTATAGTCTTTTAGGATAATTTTCTTCTCCTCTAATAGATTTTAATTTATCAAATGATGAAGTATCTTTCAGTGTATTAGGTAGATTACTATCACATAGGTATGATTTATTTTTTATTTGATCGCCAGATAATTCATGATTACATCTTACAATATAAAATGCTTTTAGTGTTTTAAGATAGTCTAATTCTTTCATAAATATTGCTGCTGTTTGCATAGTTCTGAATAATTCTGAAGTGAAAACATACGAAGGTTGCAAATGTGGTATTAATTTGTTAACCCTTAATTCTTTAACCCTTACTGCTGTACTCGTTGTATCTTTTATACCTTTATCTGTTAAACGCGCATCAGTAACACCCAAATTATAATATGTATTATGTCTCCCCTGACCATGTCTTGAAATAATAATACTAGTAATATTGTTAGCCTTTAAAGATTCTGTAAGATTTCCGTCTAATATTTTAAGATATATAAGTTTTTTATCATCTTTATCATTTTTATCATCTCTATAAAAATCTAATTCGTCATTCCCTATTTTCCCCTTCGTGGATTCTATAGACCCAGAATCTACGACGGTAATTTCATAACCATTTCCACCATCCGTTTTTATGTGAAATGTTATATTATTAAAATACTTCTTATTTTTCAATGTCTCTTTGACTGTGATTTCACCGGCGACATTTTGAACCTTCGTATCTTTTATTAGGCAATCAATGCGATTACTATGACTAAATAAAAAGATAGTTTCTAAGGGTTCCGAAATGTTCATTTATAACTTATATATTAGTATATTTTTTTTCTCCCTTTTATTGATTTAATTATCTAATACATCTTCTTATACATTTTCTTCAAGAAGAATAATTCTTCCTTCCACATATCCTTGTTCGTCTTGTTACTGAGTTCTTTGAAGTCCTTTTCCAAGTTTTCTTTGTTCTCTTTCAACTTCTCAATCTCTTCTTCTGTAAATGTATAGATAGGTAACTTGATAAGATAATCATACTCATTTGTAATTTTATTGAAATCTGGTAGCTTTTCACACGGTATACTCTTACCATTAGAACATCCGGGAAAATTATTCTGTTTCAAGATTTCATTTACAGTTACTTTAGGTTTCCTGAAGATTGAGATCTTTTCATCGAGAATAGATTGAATGAACGCACACTTCGCACCAATAATCTTAAGTTCTTCTTCTAATTCTTGTATTTGATGAAGACGTCTCTTTTCATACAATTCCAATCGTAGATGATAATACTCTTCAAGAATATCGTTTACATGAGAATATTTTGTAATTGTGCCCTTAGCATTGTAAAGATGCATGTTACTCACAGATGTATACTTAGTCGTCGTAAGATTAAAATCCTTTTCAATCGTATCAATATCCCCCTCACTCCACTGAGATGAGTTAAGATATCCAGGCTTAAGAGTTACTACAAACTTAACCTCTGTATCTGAACAATGATTCTGATAATCAAGAACAACCGGTCCCTTCTTTTTCTTCTTCAGATCCTTCTCACCTCTCTCAGGCATAAGACTTTCCAAAAACTCTTTGTAATCTTCTGTCCACCTACCAATAGGGAGTTCAGAAATCTCAATGACCGATGGACTTACAACTTTATAAAGACCCTTAGAAACATATGTCTTTTCATCCTTTTTGAATACTGCTCCCTTGAAACCCTGGAACCACGGCTTAATATCTGTAAATGAACCCCCATCCAGTTTCTTCCCAATACTTTCAATAATATCTAGAGGATTGTGCTTAGGAATATTTGTACTGAATCCAGTTCCTATTCCTGTCATGCCGTTCACAAGAACCATGGGAATAACAGGAGCATAGAACTTCGGCTCAACGAGAGTCCCATCATCTTCTACTCTGTCTAAAATAGGGAAATCACTCTTGGGGAAGATCCATTCAACGATCTTGTGAAGTTGTGTGTGAATATACCTCGGACTCGCCGAGTCGGAACCACCCATAATCCTTGTTCCAAACTGACCCCCTGGAACCAGAAGATTCATATTATTTGAACCTACAAAGTTCTGAGCCATACCGATAATCGCTCCCTGAAGAGAAGCTTCACCATGATGATATGCGGCATTTTCACTTACATACCCAGCAAGCTGAGCAACTCGGATCTCAGATGTTAGATTTCTTTTCAAGCACGAATAGAGGATCTTTCTCTGACTTGGTTTCATTCCATCAAACGTTCCCACTGAACGATGCAAATCACTGTTGGAGAAATGAATAAGTTCTTTGTGAATAAAACTTTCAATGTGAATCTTCTTCTCATCACTTTTAAGAGTTTTGTTTTCATCGTAATTGTAAAGCCATTCTTTCCTGTCATCGGCGAGTGTCTTCTTGAATGCTAAATCCATCGATTCATCGCTTTCTTCGGTCCAGATATAATCGTTGTTCATCATATTCCTGAAATATTCTTTCGCCTCTAAAGAAGTACTTGTTCCAAGTCCCTTGTAATACTTACACTTCCATTTTGTGTATCCTGGTGTTTTCTTTATCCAATCATTATAATCTGTTAGATTGTAGAATGACTTAACACTCTTACCCTTTGTGACTTTCACAATAGGGGTGATCATACTTGTCACAAAGTTCAGCTTGATTAGAGATGGCCACATCGTATTGAATAGATTCAAGACTAATCCCTTGATATGAGAACCATCGTGATCTTGATCTGTCATAATCATAATCTTACCATATCTCAGAGGTTTTGTATCGGTGTATTCTTTACCACTCACTAGTCCGATAATCTTCTTAAGATTTACAATCTCGGTATTGTTCATGATTTGCTTTATTGAGGCATCCTTGACATTCAAGAGTTTACCTCTCAACGGAAAGACACCGTATTTGTCCCTACCAACCTCTGAAAGCCCTGAAACCGCCATAGACTTTGCGGAATCCCCCTCAGTAAGGATAAGGATACATTCATTCGATTTCTTTGTTCCCGCCCAATTAGCATCGTCAAGTTTCGGAACATTAATCTTATTTTTCTTTGACCCATCGGTCTTTTTTTGTCCCTTACTATCTTTGAACTCCGCAAAGGATACAATCTTATCAATAATATCGGTAGAAGATATGAATGATTTAATAAGTTTGTCTGAAACTTTTGGTTCGGAACCAAACTTACTCGGTGTTGTAATAAGTCTTTCTTTCGTCTGAGAATCAAATGATGGATCCTCAATCGTGGAGTTAATGAAAACATACAAATGATTCTTGATATAATTGTCGGGAACCTTCTTCTTGTGCTTCTTCAAGAGAATATCTGCGATCTTTGAAACGATTTGCTTCACAATTAAATCTACGTGTTTTCCACCCTTCATTGTGAAGACACCATTTACAAATGAAACTTGCTCAAACTTATCAGATGTAGATAGGGTAAGTCCTATATCCCATCTCTCATGAATCGTATCATAAACACATTTAGTCTTATCATTCAGATACAACTTCATGTAGTTCTCAAAGGATTTAATCTTCAACTTCTCATCATTGTATGAAACAGAAACACTTTTATCTGTCATCCCTGATAGGTCATATATCCTTCGTTCAAATAGAGAAATAATTATATCGCTGAATCCCTTGATACCGAATCTCTCAAAATCTGTGAGCCATGTAATCTGAGTATAAGGTTTCCCCGTAAACTTTGTAATCTTTGGTTTATTCACAACCTTCATATTATCTTGAAAATCTTGAACATATTTTAGAGAACGTTCAACATCAACTGTCTCAACCCTGAATCTTGTAGAGAAGATATTGGTTAGTTTAGCTCCGTAGCCATTCTTTCCACCCACAATCTTACCTTTTTCAGAATAATTTGATGATGTCAGAAGTTCACCAAAGATAAGTTGAGGAATCATTATCTTATTTCCATCACTATCAAGTTCTGTAGGATGTTCAACTACTTCTATACCCTTACCATCATTGTATACAGATATTTCTCCAGTATTCTTATCAATGTTTACCTTCATCTTTGTCACGGGGAATTGAGAACCATTAATCTTCCCTCTAACCCATGCATCTCTCGAGTTTACCAAGATCTCATCAAATATTTTGTAGATTGCGGGGATATACTCACCCTGAATATATTTGATCTTGTCCTCTTTAAGAACAGGTATCCTTTCTTCAATCATATGTTCTCCACCCACATATGTATCTGGTGTTTTATGAATATGATCACGAAGTTGCATCTTTGTGTAAACTTCATTCTTGCTCATTTTGATATATAATTACTATAGTAGTGTGTATTTAAATAAGAATCAAATTTAAAATATTTTATAGATTATAAAGAAAAGATGAATATCTACAATGATTTTACTGGTGATTTGACCGGCGATTTTTATTCTCTTGAAAATAATATCGCATATGATGTAAAAGATGTGGATGATATAGTTGAGGGTGAAACACTATCTATCTTTGATAGAGTGGGTAGTATTTCTACAAAAGAATTGTTAAGAGTTATGTTCATGATACATCTCATTATTGTTGCTCTGATCTTGGCTGCGTATTATGATAACAAAAATAGCATTGATTATTCTATCACACGATTACAACTGTTAATAGTCATAACATCATTGTGGTTATTACTTTATTGTTTCTGTTAGATTATCCCTGTTAAGTTTATTACAACCAACCACCATTATATGTTCTTCTTCTTGTTTTTTTCTTTTTACCCTTTGCTCCCTTTCTCTTAGGAGTCTTTTTCTTAGATTTATTTTTGCGTGTTGCTCCTTTATTTCTATTTTTATCGAGTTCAGGATATTTTTCATTCAACGGCAGAACATATTTCCTATACAAAGATTCTATTTCCGGGTCTTCATCACTAAGTCCTAGATCTTCTCTATACTTGTCAATTAGTCCTAATGCCTCTTTTTGCAAGATATTCATTTCAAATAAATCACTTGGAGATGGATGTTTTAACTTGGGGGCTTTCAAGTATTTCGCCTGTGCTTTTAGATTGTTAGTGAGTTTGATGATAACATCTGTGCGTGTCATATTTTTGAGACTTTCATCTAACTTTTGAATCTTCATCGCCTGAAATCCTAAACCAGGTTCTCCCATACTTTTTACAGAAACACTATCCTGATAATTTTTTTCAGCATTTACAAAGTCAGAAAAAAGTATATCTAACATCTCAGAAACTGTTTCAGATGATACCGAAGATTTATTCGGAAATATCTGTGAAAGAATAGCTGGGATCTGGGAATAAGAAGCTGGACCGTATAAAAGACCCATAACCGATCTTATCTCCGATTCTCCTATGATATGTTTTGTTCCCCCTGTTTTGTGTTTTTCCATGAAATCTTCAACACCTCTCGCAAATACATTCCCAGGAATGGTAACTGAGATCCATTTATCATTTAACGGTTCTAATAGATCCATGAATGCTCTGGCGTTAGATACTTGGGGGACATCAGATACAAATTTTTTTAATTCTTTTTTTGCTCTATTGTGACCCTTTTTGATGCTCTTCTTAGAACCTATCCCGAGACTATAAATACTCTTCTTACTCTCATCAAACGCGCTCGCAGAAGCGCTGTAGGCCTCTGATGCCATTTTCGGAACTATTTTACTTATTTCATAGGGTGATCCCATTATTCTGGTTAAAGCACTTGAGCGTCTTTTTTTTCTTCGTGGGGGCATTTATTATAACACTACCATAGATATTTTTTTGGGATTAATCTGTGGATACTTTTTCAGTTCGTTTCTCAACAGATTCATCAACTATCTCCGCGAGTGTTTCCCCAACAATATTTCTCTTTTCTTCAACGGTATCTTTTACATTTCCAACTTCTGTCATTATATTACTTCTTAAGTTCTCCTCGATATCTTTCTGATCACTTAGACCACTTAATAATGACAAGATTTTATCATTTTTAAGTCTATCCTCCAACTGAGTATTCATATTATTCTCATATTTATCTGGTAAGACTTGAGATAACTCTTTCTTAAAATCAAACTCTTTCTTTTTCTTGACTTCACCCTTCCCTGAAAACTCTTTCTCAACCTGTTTCCTCTTTATGTTCTCAATTGATTTACAAAAGGCTCTGTAAGCATCTTTGTGACTTCCATATTCATCATATTTTCCCGATAGTTGAAAATATTGCCAACCCTCAGTCTTTAGTTGTTCTGTTGTTATCGCGTATTCAAAATAGTTTTTATCTAGAGAAAATAGCTGTAAGAATCCGTTGCTCGCGGTAACAGATAAAGATAGTGCCCATGATATCCAATATGAAATATTGCCAAAATTCTTAGGAAGTTTTGCGGGATCCATTTGTCCTAAGGAAAGAACGGCCGGTAGAAGAATAGAACCCGTCGTAACAACAAAACGAAAAATATTGTAATATTTCTTTGTATAGATCTTTCTTTTTTCGTAATCAAGGACCTCAGATAAAAAACGACTCTTTAAAATTGAATTCTCAGTTTTAGAACTAAGTTCTAATCCTTCAATAATCTCTAATACTTCATCTTTGTATGAAAATCCCAAATTGCTCATTATAATATAATTATAAGATTTTATTTATAGTAAATGAATAAACCAATATTATGAGATATATGACTTATTTATATATTGTTTCATTTTAGGAGATACTATATTCTCTAATTTATTAATCCCTCGTTTAATCTTGTAACATTCACTATAAATCTCTATGTGTTTTGCGTCTGAAATATTCAAATACTCTACACAGAAACAAATACGATTCTTGCAATTCATTACATTTGACAGACATTTTCGTCCAATCATCCTAAAAGATATTTAGATATTTTTATTATATATATTTTATCAAATTTTAACGAATGAAAGAACAAAAAAATTTTAGTATATCCTATCAACAACGCTCTATCAATTTTAATAATTTGATTATGGAAGACATAAAAAAATTAATATAATTTATTTTCTAATCTTAATGAAATGCTAACTGTCTAATGATTTTCGTAGAAACATATACGCGGATATGGTGGGATCTGGCCGGCTCTGTATCGGTAATACGTGTGTTTTCTTTCTACACCTGTCCTGATATGATCCATGTAGGTCCAGACACTCTTCC
>Ga0209199_1002103_pt1 | contig 22131 bp, 53 predicted proteins | sample COGITO_mtgs_1105_7_FD_184805 | JGI IMG/M metagenome (GOLD analysis project Ga0209199, IMG submission 184805) | Pelagic marine microbial communities from North Sea - COGITO_mtgs_110523 (SPAdes) (version 2) | ecosystem: Environmental > Aquatic > Marine > Epipelagic ...
GATAATTCCTTGCCTATATTCTCTTTGATTCTTTGAATTCTTTCTTTTATCTCTTCTATGGGATTTTCTTCTCTTTGTATTACATCCTCTATATCTATTAAACTAAACATTATATCGATTAGCTTCGATTCATTCTTTCTTCTTTGTTTATTTAATTCTCTTTTTAATTGATTAGGTGTTATCATATAGAGCTGGGTTATAGTGGGTGTAGTGTTATACGTTATCTGATATAACTATTATCTTTATTATCTTTTTATATTCCTTTACATATACTACGTTACTTACCTATACTATCTTTATTGTTATTCTTAGCTATATTTCTTTTAGCTATGTTTTCACACTTCCAGTTGGTTTAGGAGAATTGTGGGGAAATGAAATCCTCAGGAACCTCTTCAAAGTATCTAAGGAACTTACTTCTAGAGGAATGTCTTAATCTTCTAAGTGCTTTTACTTTTATTTGACGAACTCTTTCTCTAGTCAAATCAAACTCCTCACCAATCTCTTCCAAAGTAGGAGTACCATCCTCACTACCTCCAACAAAATCATCGAAACCATAATATCTTTTCAAAATATCAGCTTCTCTCTTTGTAAGTGTTTGGAATAAATCTTCAAAGGCTTGAGTATAAAACTCAGAATTAATTCCCGTTTCAATCTCTTCAAAAGAACCAGACTCCATTGAATTAAAATCATAATCACCTTCAATGAAATTATCTTTTGAATAAGCTCTTAATTCTTTAATATCACCAATAGTACAATCTGCTTCTCTAGCAATCCACTCATTGGGAACATAATCAGTTTCACAATATCTTTCCAACATCTCTTCATATTTGGGAAGTTGTTCTTTAGCCCATTCGAATTTTTCTTTTGGAATATGAACCAATGGTGGTAATGGAACCTCATCATTTTCTTTTTGACCTCTTCTCGGTCCCGATTCCGTTACTAAGTTTAAGTAATCTGAATTCTCTACGATATCGTTCTTAAAGGAATATCTATCACAAAACTCTCTAACCAAATCCCAATTATCAGAACTGAATAAAATTTCTTTATTTTCAATTCCATTTCCTTCCAACTTCAAATGTTCTTTCCAAGCAGAACCACTACCATTGTATTCTAAAATATCGTTGGTAGTTTGTCCAAAGTATTTCTTTCCGAATTCCGAAGTCATTAAATAAACAATACAAAACTTATCACTCATATCAAATCAATTACAGTACTAACATACGACAATTATTTGATATATCCAAGGAAAAAGTGATTTATTTTTAAATATAATATGTAAGTAGAGCTTCTTCTCTTTGTTTATGATATCGTTTTGGGTTGATATCTAAATCTAATAATTGGATGAGTTTCTCACCTCTATTCCAAGCATCCACTTCATTCATAAATTGGTACATATTGAATTCTTTGGGTTTCTCCATATCATCTATATTCTTATAGTGATTATATACCTTTTTTGATTGAGTTTGTAATACATGCCCAGCTTCGTGAAGTAGAGCGATTAATCCATTTTTCTCTAAGTTATAGTTTTGATGAATACATATGGATTTTTCACCTTTATACTCTCTGTAATATGTAACTGAATCTATCATTACTTTCACATCTAATGATTTTAAGAATTCAACTACTTTTTGAAATTGCTTTGGGTATTTTCTCATATAACAAATATACTAAAAAATATTCACAATTCCAAACAAATTAGAATTTATTCTTCACCCTTAAATAATCTAATCAGATGATTGATAAATCCTATGGTAAATCCTATCACCCAAACCGAAGTTCCGATTGGCCAAAAGAAAATATATCTAAATCTCTTATAGTTATCCATTGGATATTCGTTAGGACCAAATGATTCCCAATATAGAGACCACATCGTTCCAATAAATAAGTAAATTGCTATATTCTCTATCATATGAATTTGTTTATTTGATTCTTTGTTTTATTTGAAATATCTTTGAGTTGTTCACTCATATAATGTTTAGCGTATTCTTCTAACAGAGTATCCAACATTGTATAATGAGAAAAAGCATCCGATTCTATTGGTTGATTTCCCCACTCATTTTTATCCAGCCATTCTTTTGATTCTATACTCATTAACCTCTCATTGTTTTTATGTACTCTTCTTTGAATAAACTTTCATACCAATTCACAATTTTTGATTTGATATTTGAAATTCCATTGAATATTTTTCCTAAGTAGATATCACTTATTCCTTCTGGTGTTAAATTATCCATTGGACTTGGAATCATATCTTCCCATCCATTTTCTTTCAACCATCTCCAATCCACTTCACCATATGTTGATTCATCAATTTCAATTTCTTCACCATCAACCGAAGTTATAGTATAGATATTTTCTTCAACTGGTAAATGTCTGTGTTCTAATATATAGGATTTCAACCTATATTCTGCTGCTCTAGCATTGGTTCTACTCTCCCAACCTAAGTAAGTATTCCAAACCATACTCACAATTAGTAAAGGTACAGCGAATCTCGTTGTAAACTTATCCCAAAATATTTTGAACTTTCTTATCATTTCTTATGTCTTTTGGATTTAATCCATTTATTATATTCTTCACCTAACATATTCAATACTTCTGCCTGTCCTTCATAGTAATGACCTTTATCTAATATCTTAGTAATTAGTTCTCTACATTGTAAGACAACATCTTCTGGTATCTTAGTTTGTTCTTCAACCAACCATTTATCAAGTTTATTGATATTTTTCAATTGTTCTTTATCTATAAATGTTGCGTTATTGTACATATTAAAATTCTAATTCTTTTGGTTTCTTTATCCAATTTTTCAATGGATGAGCTTCAAATTCTTTTTTAACTTCCTTAACATGCTTTTCTTCTGGTGTATCATGTCTTAACCAATCAGAATCCCACTCAATTGTATTCCAAAATTTATGAATATCTCTACCACACTCTTCGAATCGTTTCATCATTAATTGTTGAGGAAGATTTCGGTAAGCTTTGGCTCCCTTCATATTTTCCTCATGTTCTTCTATATCGAAATCCATATTATCTAATTAACCAAGAAGATGATTGAATTTTAACTCCCAAACCATCCATTAGTTCAATACCATATTCCTTACAAACCTCAGCTTCAGGAATAGTATCATTATTTTGGTCTCCACCATTAGCGAATACCAAATCATACACTTCACCGAACATTTCTGAGAATTGTTTAAGAGTTTCACATTGAGTTCTATCAGTATCTTGAGAAAGTAGAGCATAATCTACATATCTAATAGCTTTTACGATATCTAACCTTTCATCCTCATCCATAAAAAACTCAGAACCTTTCAATTCTCTTTGTTTATCAGAATTTACGATAACCCATAGTTTATCACCATTTTGTTTAGCCATCTCAAATAATTCTAAATGTCCTTTGTGTATTGGATTGAAATATCCACTTACGATAATTGCTTTCTTTTTTGCTTCCATATTAATATCTTTTTGTTTTATCAGTTTCATCCCACATTCTACGAGCCAATTGTAATTCTCGTTTCAATTCTGAGATTTCTTTTCTTTTTTCAAACCAATCATTTCTGAGATTATTAATCTCTTCTTGCTTCTTTTTGAGGTCTTTCCTCAATCTAATATTTGTTCTGAACCACTTTATCATTATAATAAGTGAGGTTTAGCTTCATTCTGTCCAGCATTGGTAACTACTACATATTCTGGATAAAAATGTTTCAAATCTTCAGCTCCAGCATAAGATAGTGCTGATTTTACTCCATCCAATAATCCGTTCACAATAAATTTTACACCACCTTTGTATGGAATTGTTGTAGATTCTCCTTCAACATTTCTTGATTTCTGTCCATGAGTTACTTTGGTTTCCAATGATGCTGAACCTCTATATCTTTTATATAATCCTGATGGGGTTTCCAAAATCTGACCAGGAGATTCATCGGTTCCAGCTAATAGTGAACCTAACATCACAGTTTCAGCTCCAATTGCTAGAGCTTTACTCATATCACCACTACTTCTAATACCTCCATCAGCCATAACTGGTACTCCACCCACTTTCAAAACTTCTTCTAATGAAGTTACATTTGGAACACCAAACCCAGTTTTGATTCTTGTTGTACATAGTGAACCTCCACCAATTCCAACTCTCAAACCATCAGCTCCATAAGCTAATAAGGTTTCAGCAGCTGATTGTGTAGCTATATTTCCAGCTATAATATCTACGTGAACTAACTCACTTTGTGTTTTACACCAATGAAGCATATCGATAACATTTTGGTGGTCTCCATGAGCTACATCAATTAGTAGAACATTAGCTCCAGCTTCAACCAATGCTTTTGCTCGTTTCTTATCCTCTTCTTGAACTCCGATAGCAGCCATAATTGGAACGTGAGGAATTTGACCATGCCAATCATCGTACATAACTCCCCAAGCTTCAGCTATTGAAGGTTCTACAATTGTTTCGTGGTGAATAGCTGTATATAATTGTTCTACGATATCACATTGGTGAACAATACTCATAAATCTATGAATACATCCTACTCCACCCAACTCTGCCATTTTCAGAGCCATATCAAACTCACAAACTGTATCCATTGGTGAAGCTACGATAGGATTCAACAATCCATATCTTCTACTCAACATAGTTCTGAGATTAATATTTGTTCTTGATTTGATATTCGAAAATGCTGGAACCAGCTGAATATCATCATACGTCAATGCGTAATCCATAACTTTTTTCCTTTTTATTATAATTTATATACTATTTTATCTTCCATCATTTGTGGAGCGTTCATCATTTTTTTATACACATATACTCTATGCGATTTTGCTCTTTCTTTGAACTCTCTTTGAGCGTATTGTTTAGCTAACACCAAATTATCAGTAACTCCTACGGGATAGAAATCTGCTTTATTGAATGCTATTACTATGAATATTTCCATTACTTCAATTTTGCTTTAAACCATTTTACCAAAATACTAGCAGTTCTATAATTAGTTGCCAAAGGTACATCGTGTACATCACATAATCTCATTAACATTGAAATATCTACATCGTGTGGATGTTTATCCAATGGGTCTCTGAAGAATAATACAGCATCTACTTCTTTTCTAACTACCATAGCAGCAATTTCAGCATCTCCACCTAATGGACCTGAGTTTACAGTTTCAACATCCTGTATTCCAGCATGTCTAACTTTCTTACCAGTTGTACCAGTTGTTACGATATCAATATCTTCTCTATTAAAGAAAGGTAATCTTTTTGATACAAAAGCAACCATATCTGCTTTTTTGTTATCATGTGCTATTAAAGCGAACTTCATATATTTAAACTTTTTATTACTACTAATATACAAAAATTATTTTATATATCCAAATATTTTGATAAATTTGTATCACTTAAATCAGAAATAATATGTTCAACTATGTTTTGAGGTAATTTATCAACCCAATCATCATCTTTATCTTTATTTCTGTAAACACTATATGCTCCTCCTTTATTTTCTGAATTAGAATCTTTTATAAAAGAAAAAGTTTGTGGGCCTAAATCTAAACCTAACTCCCAAAACATATCGTATGTATTTCTTAATGGATTTTTGATGAAGTCTGTATAGTTAATCAAAGTAACTCTATCCCAATATTCCATTTTTAATAATTCAAATAGATTAGCTACTTCTTTCCATTTCATATATCCATAAAAATTCTCTTCTAATCCTTGATTTTTTAGATTAGCATTTTGCCATTCCGTTTCAAAGTTCCAATCTTTTTTGAACTCATTTGGAGCATTTTTCCAAGACCAAAGTGTTGCCATTGGATTTCTAACAATACCAACTAATCTAAAATCAGTATCCTCTTTAAGTAAGGTTTCTAAAATATTATGATGATGTGCTCCCTTATAAACTACAACATCTTTACTAAGTTCAGATTTGTTAAAATTGGGTACTAAACCTTCTTTAATTAAGTTTACTTGGTTTACATAATCATCAGTAGAATTGGATATTTCTTCAAAAAATCGTAAAATATCTTCTAATTTTGATGATTTACTTAAATAATTCTTAAAAGCATAGGAATATAATGGTTGGTGTTTATATGTTAAATCTGGGTTACTATTGAAGATATTACCCAACCAAGAAGTACCACTTCTAGGTACACCATGTAATCCTATTCTCTTCATTTTTAATATTTTTTAATCAACACATCAAATCTCCAATCTGAATTTATCATAAACTCAGGCTGCTCAACTACTACTACTTCGGTATCTAATAAAAAATGATTTAAAGATAGAAACCATTCTTTTGAATACCAATTACCAATCATTGGGTTTTTATTTATAACTCTACGGAAATAATCAGTTTTGTATTCAGGTGTATTAATATAATCCCATTTTTTACTTTCATCTGGAACATCTCCTATTAATATAATCCCATCTTCTTTTAGATTATTTAACATTTTTTTAATCAACTCAATTAATTCTCTTTCATCAAAATGTTGAGCTGAGAAATACATTATCATTTTATCATATATAGTATCTTTCAAATCATATTTCGTTACATCACTCCAAGCATATTTCACATCAGAATAATTATTATTCAGTTGTTCTAATAATTTCTCAGAATAATCTATTCCAAATGCTGATTTAGATATCTTAGATAGTTCACCTAAAACCATACCATTCCCACAACAAAATTCTATTATATCATCAGTTTCTTTCAATTCAATCTGAGATTTTATATGACTTATTGTTTCTCCCCATCTGACTTCAGATATTGGTTTACCATTTTTGGTTCTGCCAACATTTGTTTGATTGTTATTTGTATTAACTACATCAGTATTGTAATAATTTTCCCAATATCCAACTCCAGACCATTTTACATTATAATCCTTAACCATTTCTAATGTCCTTTCTTTACCATTACAAAATAAAACATCTAATATAGATAACCCAATTACGAATTCCTTAGAATTTTGTTCATATTTTTTTAAATTTGGTTGAATGAATCCTAATTTCATTCCCATTTCTTCAAATTTATCACTAAATATAAACTCTTCACCACCCGGCGCATTAATATAATGAGTAGCTCCAATAGCATTAGCAGTTTCCCTACCCCAATCACCTTTACCTAATGGTAAATCAGAAAATTGGAAGTTATGTTCACTAAATCTACTGAATTTTGTTTTGATTCCTAAATATTTAGATATTGCTATCGTAGAATTTATATTAAAATCACACAAATATTTGGTATTATCTAAGATATCTATCAATAACTCTCTAATTTCCTTATAATCTTTGAAGTTTTTATAAAATTCTATTTGAGATAGTAACTTCTTCTGCCAATTACCATTTTGAGATAATTCGACATCCATCATATTACATTGATAATCAGCTTTAGAAATCTCAGGTCTTATATAGAATGGTGTTGATTTTGAAATATCTAATAATCTATTTCTACTCATCCAAGACTTCTTTCTAAATTGTACATCATCAAAAAATACAAAATGGTCACTACTATCTATTAGTGAAAAATATCCCAAATATGGGAAAAAGTAGGTTTGCATTACAGCTACCTTCATATAACTTATTTTTTAAATAATCTAAACTCTAATGCTACCCTAGTTACATCCGATTCTTCATTAATTGCTAAACCATGTATCATATGTGAAGAAAACATAAGTACTTGTCCAAAATAAACTTCAGCTCTTTCTAAATTAGAACCATCATTCCACTCTTTGATTAAACAAACTCTATATTTGTTTGAACCAACTTTACCACCTTCAATTGTTCTAAGTATGTTAGCTTCAGATATTAAATGTGATTTAGGTGCTATTGGTAACGAAGATTTGTTAGTTACACCTGCAATTGGAACCCAAAAATTTAAAAACTGAGAATTATCTCCCTTATCATAACTTTCGTACATATCTTTATGTGGAGGATTATAATCGTTTGAATTAGGTCTATTTATTCTAACTATTATATGTTCTTCCTCATTCTTATTAGGAACCTTATCAGTTAATTCAAATCCTAACAATTTTTCAAACTTAGGAATCATTTCTTTTATAGGAAATCCAAAATCAGATGAAAATAAATCTCTGGTTTTAGATACTATTTTAAAATGTTCTTCATTTGTTTTTACATACTTATGGTACTTTTCTAATTTAAATCCAGTTGTATCTATACTCAATTCGGTTTCAATCAATGAAGCAATAGTCTTTGTTATTTGTTCATTTAGTTCAAAATATTCAGAAAGATTTAAGAATTTTGAAGATGTATGTCCATCACCATACCAATTTTGATTGAATGTAATATCACTTTCTTCGTTTGATAGAACTAAATCATCTCCAATTTTGAATATTTGATTATCGGAAGCATCTACTGAATGGTTTAATCCATTTATAGTATATTTTAACTTCATTTTTTGTATATTTTGAATTTACTTAAATCTGGATAAGGAAGTTCCAAATCCTCATTATGTTTTTTCTCACCATTTGTATTATAGAATTGACCCATAAGTAACAACCCTCTAGCTGCTAGTTCTGGCATCATATAGAAATTCCATCCTAACATATCAAAGTTATCCTCAAAATAGGATACTTCTCTTCTACCACTATATCTTGCTCTTTTAAACCAACGATATGCTTTTACACTATCGGTTAGGATTGCTCCACCTTTGGATAGTTTGAAATGTTTGTAAGGACCTGTAAAGGATACACACATATGAGATTTGGGAATATACATATCAGCTGTAAATGTTAGAGCTGAATCATATACATTACTATTGGTTAGATTATATGCACCTTTTAATGTAGTACCTTTTATAGTTTCCCACTTTATATTTAATCCAGAGTGAATGATTTCACAAGGAACTGATGGGTATGTTCTTGATGGACACCCTACCCAACCATCTTTAATACTTTTCTTAATATGATTTTCATAATACAAAGCAAGAAATAATGCGTTACTCATATTATCTACAGTTACTACATACTTAGCTCCAGTATAATGAGCTAACTTTTCTTCAAATTCTTCAGTAACTTTATAAACTCCGTTTGCCATATCTTAAACTTAGGTTAATTTTAATCCACTCTAATTTTCTAGTATCGTTATTTAGTTTCAATAAATACCAATCATTACCTACTTTTTTTCTATATTTATCCATTCTTACTAATATACGAAAAATATTTGATAATTACAAATCTTTATAATAAGAATATCTGAGATATGCTGATATCAATCCAAAAACTATTACAACTATCAATGTGAGGGTACTCATGCTCTTAACCTTTTTATATGTTCTTTCGCTTGATTTAAGTTAACAACTTGTGTCCATTGTGTTGGAAATGTTAATGATTTATCATTTATAACTTTTGGAGCTATATCCAAATCAAAACTTCTACCAATATCCAATCCCCAAATATCCAAATCATCTTTTAGTTGATGAGCTATCCAACCAGCAGCTACATGTCCAGTTGAATGTAACAATATAGTTTTACCATAATCATCTCTAATCTTTTGAACTTCTTTTATATTATCCCCATATCCATCTAATGCAGTTCTTAATGGTGTTACTATATGATGGAAATTTTTAATGTTATATTGTTGTTGGAAGTATTTCATATAAGCAGGACCTAAAAATACTATCTGATGACCTAAATCATTTAATCTATTGAATAACTTAGGTAACTCACCCATTATAGCAAAGTGTCTTAATACTCCTGAATGGAAATACATATGATTAGTCTTTTGGGAAAATAGATTAACAACTCTAAACCTTCCAGTTTGAAGTGGATGTTCTTGTGCATATCTACCCCAAATTGTACCTAACCCTACACCCAATGATATCCCTATATCAAACTTAGGTGATATATCTTTATTTTGATGGAACACATCAATGAAAGTTCTTAACTTTTCTCCATGTGTTTTTTGATTTACAAAGTAACCAAAACTATTTTGAGACATTAAACCTTCCCATATTTCTTGGTAGTTACCTTCAGTAAGATATTCATCTAATTTTGATAATGGTAATTGGTTCTCCCAAGGATTAGTTGGTACACCACCTATATTATCAGCAATCTTAGTAGCATTACTAATTATAAATTTCCAACAATATTTATCTATCGTTGCATGATAGATTCTTAGAAAATGATAAGGGTCATTGTTTTCAATTCGTTGTAAGAACCATTCAAGAGTTGGTAATATAACAGGAATACCAGGTATTTTTAGAAATCCATTTGGTGTATCCTCTATATTGACTATCTTTCTTAGATGGTCAAAGTTTGTTAAATTATTTGAACCAACCAATTTTCTTTCCTTCTTTAATTCTTTTATTATATTCTTCTACTGAACCAGGGTATCTAAATGCCCAAATACAAATTAATAGGAAGGTGAATCCAGCGTACCCTACAATCCTAAGTGGAAGTGTAAAGAACATTGAAATTAGTGAAATACACATAACTCCTACCATTGCATATCTACCTCTGGTTGGATATACTTTTTTGGTTTCCCAATTGGTTAGGTATTTTCCGAACAATTTATGTTCGTGTAACCATTTATTGAATTTCTCAGATGATTTACTAAATGCCCAAGCGGCAAGTATCACAAAGAATGTTGTTGGTACTCCAGGAAGAAGTACTCCGATGTAGGCACAACCTACGAAAAATAGACCAAGACCTATCCATAACGCTTTTCTCATAATCTTTATTTATTTAATTTAATGCGATATCGTATCCACTAAACTTATCCATATAGGAAGTAATTTTAGTTCCATTTCCATCTCTGAAAACTTTACCATTTTTAAAGTATCGTTTTACCGAACCTTGTCCTCCTAAATGAGCAGCTGCAAGGATACCACTCTCAGTAATATATATTCCATTTATAGTTTTTCCATCAAAAACATCAATATACTTTTGGAGCTTTTCTTTATTGTGATTTAACAAAGCCATCATAGCTTCTTCTTGTAGTTCTGGATTAGATAAGAACTCCTTTCTTGATACATCATATCCTAATCCTTTTAGAGTAGATTTACCAAATTGGTATCTTCCCATATATCCCCAAGGATTCACAACATCATATCTATTTGTTGATTCTCTATGTCCAATAGCATCTAAGAATTTTTCTAATTCAAAATTATGATATTGTTTAATAGAATCTCTTATGAATTGTTTTCTAAGTAATATCCTTTCACCATTTGCTATGGTTGCCTCAATGTTATTTACAGTTGGATATTTCTTTTCACCATCAGCCATTCCAAATGATAAAATTGCTAAAACAGTTGTTACAAATATTATTAGAATCTTTTTTTTCATATCAGTTTCCCTTTAATTAAACAAAAAATACTACAAAAACCCATTCGGTTCTTATAAATATTAATTTTTTTTATTCTATATCATATGGAATTCCGTCAAAAGTTTGAAATTCCAAATACCAACCTCTTATTTGATTCAATAATTCTCTTTCAATGTCTGTATAAGAACCTCTAGTTTTTATTGTAGATATCGTTTCCCGTATTTCATCTACCATATCAGATGCTAACCCATTACTTCCTTTAAACGTATCAAGCCAAATATCAAGTTTATTTAGAAGTTTTAATGACTTGGAATTTAAATCATATGATATCATAGATTATCTAAATAGTTTCTTAGGTTATTATAAATCTCTTTACCACTTTGAGACATTCGTTGGTAATCAAATTCCAAATCTTCAACCGAATCTTTAATCTCAGTTAAAATATCATTTACTTCATCTTGAGTAAAAATCTTTTCTGTGTATCCACTTACTTTTCCACTCATACCAATTCTGCTTTTTTGTAGGTTATATATGTTTCTCTAAGAACATTTAGTCTTAACTTTTGGTCCTCATTATAATTAGTTCTATATAATATAGAACCAATCATCTCAGAATCTTCTAACTTCAACCAATTTTGATTTTTTATTTGTTGTAACCAAGCTATCTGAGCTTTGGTTAAATCCCATCTTTTTTCTTTCATCTCTCTTTGGTGTTAAAGGTTTCTAATATACTTTATTAGTTCTATTATAATGACAATCTAGCAGTTCTTCTGCTACCTCTAATGAGATACGATTCTCATTGTACATTCTCCAAATTAATTTATTCATCTATGCAAACTCTTTTTGAATTAAACTCTCCAACTCTTTACTTTCCAATACTATTGGTTTAATAAACTCAACATCATGTTCGATGTACTCATACTTACAATGCTCATTGGATTGAGCAGCCACTAACTCTGTAAGATGACTCTTTAACTCATCAGAATACAATATAGTATCTGAATTAATTACAATTTGAAATTCTTGTCCACCTTTTGGTTTCCAATAAGGTGTTTTGGTATCTGAATAATTTTCGAAATACTGAGCCATTACTTTTACTGTACAATTCATAATTTATGGTTTTAAGGTTTTATTTATTTTAATCCGTTTAATAGTTTCTTATAATCAATAGCAAAGATACCTAAAGTACCGAACATCATTCCCATAAAAGAGAATGCAATTTCGTTATCCACACCAGCGAAACCAATGTAGTTTTGAACGAATCCATTCATAGTTCCGATTGATAATCCGAAACCGATAATAATCATAAGGATAGCTTGATAATTTTTCATTTTATTTGTTTTAAAGGGTTTAACTCTCTCACTCAATTACCCTACTAACATACGAATAATAAATGAGAAATCCAAGGAAAAAGTGAATTATTTTAATAAATTCTACTATCGGTGATATTATAATTGTATAGAACCCCACAATCCTCATCCTCATCAACAATGTTTTCGGTAACTTTACAATAAGCTGGTAAGATATTCTTTAATCCATCTATATCAATGGACCTCCAATAACCAAACCTAAGTGTTATTCCCTTACCTTTAGTAAAATAAGCATCATATCCTATTTCAAAATCAGGCGAACCATACCACTCTTTAATCTCTTTAAACTTTTTATATCCTATTCTCATATCTTAAAGTTTTACGATTGATAATGAAGGATTAAATACTGTTTTATATCCTTTAGTATAAGATGATATAATAGTATCAATAAAATCTTTTAGAAGGTAAGTTCCATCAGAAGAACCGAATCCATGTCCTTCATCCCAATCATTAGTCCATTCTTCAGCTATCTCAACTGAAGTATCAACCAATTCAGAGAATTGAATTTGTTCATCACTAATCATTTGTTTGAAAGAATCGATACCAAAGGCTCTTGATACGATATTCGAAGGGTGTACTAAGTAATTCATTTGTTTTAAGTTTTAAGGTTTATATAAAAGGAGCTACAATCACTCCCACTCAATTACAACACTAATATACGAAATTAATTTGACATATCCAAGGAAAAAGTGATTTATTTTCAAAAAAAAATCCCCACTAAAGAAATTAATCAATAGTGGGAACTTACACCTTTAAGGTAGCTTCCGTCAAGGATTCTTTTACTTCTTTTTTCTATCCGATGAAATTAAATCATCGAATTGTTGTTGAAGTTTTTGTATCACACCACTCATATGTTTAGTGGCTTGGTTTAATTTCATTTCTAAAATCTTTTTTGCTAATTTTTCTTTTAATCCCATGTTTATAAATATAATAAATTATTGATAATCCTCAGGATTATTCTTTTTATCTTCTAAATATTCTTGATAAGAAGTTTGTATATCCTCTTTTAACTCATTAAGTTTATTATAGATATCATCTCTGTATTCATCATCATCCCAAAACTTATCGTGGTCGATATCCATATCATAATCTTCTATATCATCCCAATCTTTTGCGTATAAAAATGCTCCAATTGGGTCAGAACCTTCATCTTCATAAGTACCTAAGATATAACAATCTTCTTTAACATCAGTTAAAACCTTTGCTAACTTCTCTAAGAATAGTTGAGGTACACTCCATGCTGATGTTAATCTTAATTCAATATACTCACAATCATCATCATAATCAAACTCAGAATACATCCATTTAGCACCAACCTCATCAATCATCCAACCTCTATCGTATTCCTCAGGTGATTTATCATAGATTTTATTACATAATTCAGATGCATCTACTTGATACTCACCTTCCTTTGGTGTAAATATTTCTTTTAACTTTTCTGCTACTTTGATATCACCATTCTTAATGTTGATATACGTTTCCATATGATTTGCCATAATTTATTCTTCTATTAATTCGTATGTAACATCATCTGATATAGGTTTATCTCTTACGAAATCCATATCATCTTCTACTTCTTCGATGATATCCCATTTATTAATCTCATCACCTTCTTTGTATGCTTTAGCTTGTTCATCCGTTAACTCGGCTTCATACCAAATGTAAGTAACTTCAGTTACCATTCTTCTCAATTTAGCCATTACTTATTCGAAATTCATTATATATCTAGCAACAGCTACTGTTTCATCAGTTTGTTCCTCTGCTATTAAATTCATACTACAATTAGTACGATTTCTTAAATATTGTTGTTCTGTCCAACTTGCGGTTCTATCTGTGATGAATTCCATTGAGTAGGTTTCATCTCCTTCTGTTATAAGGTATGTTAATTTATTCATATTTTGGTGTATATTGTGGATTAAATCCTCCGTATTTGGTATATTCTTTATCAATCTTCCCACCATCGATAAATATTTCATCACTTTTGTATCGTGAATCAAACATTTCGTTGGTTGGATATTCTATAAAGGTATCATACAATTTATTCGAAAACTCTTCAGAAAAATGTTCTTTGTTATCTTCCAAAAACTCCTCAGCTTCCCAATTACTTAGAATATCTGATATGTACTCATAAAACTCTGCTTCAGTTTCCCCTTCATATGGTGGTTCAACCTTCCTAAAATCCTCAGAATCCAATGTGATTGGCTTGGATACATTTGTAATTGTAAACGATGTTCTTGTTCTAAAATCTAATTTCATTCTGAAATTTCTTTATGACGATTATTATACATTGTTCTTAATTTCTCTCCTAAAGTATAGTTGTTAGGATTATCAGTTATGAATGATTCGGGTATATTGAATACCTTTTTATTTTCTTCATAGACTTGTGGTAGTTTTTCTTTACTCATCTCCATCGTATTTTAGTTTTTTGATTTCATTTAACAAATCGGGTTGTGTAAGTAACAACTCTTTGTTATTTTTTAAAGTTTGAATAGTAATATCATTCTTTAACTTAGTTGTACTCCAACCATGAGCTCTTGATGTATAAACAACTTGTTGAGGTAAATCATCTCCGGTATATTTCTTACCTATATAATCTTCACCTAAGATTCTTATATCAGGTTTAAAGAACTTAATTAACTCATACAATTCCTCTTCAGTTTGATAAGCATAAACTGCATCAACTGATTCCATTTCCATTAAGGTATTGTATCTTTCAGCTCTTGGTACAACTGGTGTGTATTTGTTTTCTCTATCTAATGATGGGTCATTCTGAAGAAACACCATAAAGTAATCACAATGTTTCTTAGCTGTTTGGAATGTGTACACATAACCAGGATGTATAATATCAAAATTACCAGCGGTAAATCCAACTATCTTTTTATCTGCCTTTCCAATCATAACTTTTTATTTTATCTAATATACGAATAATATTTGAATTATCCAAATTAATGAGTAACTATTATTTCACCAGCATTCCAACCAGGTACATACCAATTGAAATCATGTGTTTCTAACATCTTTATTACCTTCTTAGATAAGGTATCTGATTTGCCTGTGATAATTCTACATTGAAATATAGTATCGTGTGATTCCATTAACACAAAATCTTCAGCTCTATCAACTGCCACATCATGTGTTAATCCATGTAAATCAATTTCGTTCATTATATTGTTTTACCATTTTGTTTAACATTCGTCTATTGTGGTCTGTGTAAACTCCCTTTCTTGCCAAACCTCGTAACCATTTTACTTTAATTTCTTGAACTCCTTTCCAATCATCACCTGAATACCATTCAATTAATTGTTGGAGATATGCATATTGTTTGGGTTTGAAAGAATTTACTATTTTATGCATTATTTTCCCAATCTTCAGGCCATAGGTATTTACCTATCTTTTTACCTACTACCATTACTACACCTGCTACGGCTAACCACATTAATGTTTCCATATTATTTTTATTTCCAAAAGATTTGTACTCCGAATAAACAAAGAGCAAGAATCAATGATACAGTTGTTTTAGTATTTATTCCCTCATTCAAAAAGAACCAAGTCATTACTGCAAATATTACAATACCACTTGCTTGTCCTATGAATCTACCAGGCCAAAGTTGACCATCAAAGTATTCTGCAACCATCCATGTTCCTTTAATGAAAACGTATGATATTATAGTACCTCCAGCTAATGATACTAAAAATGGATTCCTTTTAAACCAAGGCCAAACAAACTGTCCATTGGTCTGAATCCAAATTATTGCCTGAGCTAAAGTGAATAACAATAACCCATAAATGAGATTCTTCATTTACACTTTTCTCTTTCTCATCTTACTCACAAAAGTTCCATCTAAAATAGATTTTAGTTTTTTATCTAATTTAGCAACTAACTCCATATTACCATTAGGTTTAGCTGATTCGGATTCTATTGTTTGTGTAAGATTTTTTATTATATCTGCTCTTCTTTGTTTCTTAGTCATTTTGTTTATTTAAATATTCTAATACCTTTTCTGAAAAAAGTGTATCGTAAAGTTCTTTTCCAACCTCTTCAGGTTGAATCGTTATTCCTTCTGATGCATATTGTAATGCATTTGCTATATCAAACTGATGATAAATCTTTGATAACTTTGATATCTCATCGTTTATCATATTAGCATAATCTTCAGATTTTACATATGATTCCCATTGATAATCGAAATCATTTCTAAGATACAATTCTTGTTCTAATTCTCCATCGGATAAATCTAATCCATCCAATAAGTTTTTTGTTCTACCCATTTTTGTTTATCTATATAAAGTTACTACACTACCGAAGTAATGGTCAAATACTTTGATTAGGTTTTCATAATCTCCACTCTGCATTTCATTCATTATGAATTCTTGAGGGAAATCAAGTTGTGTAGCCAATTTCTTAGCCATTCCCAATAGGAAAAATGCGTTACCTTCTGGTCCAGTCAAATCAATTTCAATTCCGTTACTCTTTGGTTTTTCTTTTATCATTACTTAGTTTTTAGGGTTATACTCTCAATCATTAACAGTACTAACATACGAAAAATAAATGAGAATTCCTAATAAAAAGTGATTTATTTTAACTTTAATAATTGTTTAACTTCAGCTTTACTAATCTCACCTATCTTCTTTCCAATTGTGATATAAACTGATTTAGTACTATCCCAATCATACTTATCCAATATATAGTTTTCAGTTGTGAGAGTAATCTCTGATTTTTTAGAAACCTTTTTTAGATTTACAAGCAAATCAGAAAACTCTTTTTTATCCAAACTTACTCTTCCAAATGATTTAACCAATTGACCATTTATGTAAGTTCCATCTGAATTAGTATCTTCAAATGTTAGTGTTGATATTTCATTTTCAGTTGTTAGTTTAAATTTATCTCCTTCAAAGTATTGACCTTGCAATATTGAACTGAATAAAAATGGTGTTACGATTAAAAATAATTTTCTCATTTTTTGCTTTTAATATTATTGAACCTTATCTAGTACTCCGACAGAGAATCGAACTCTGATTACCAGGATGAAAACCTGGCGTCCTAACCGTTAGACGACCGGAGCATAATTTGTGGAGAATATCGGAGTCGAACCGATGACCTCTTCGGTGCAAGCGAAGCGCTCTAGCCAGCTGAGCTAATTCCCCTCCTATATATCCCCATCGGGATAATAACCATAATCATCAAAATTGTTTCCATTTTTGTGTTTTGGTTTTCTTTTGAAATCTTTCTTAGATTTCTGAACCTTCTCGGTCATCTTCTTTCCGATATGATGTGATGCTTCACCTTGGGTCATGTCATCCCAATCCACTTTTTCATCGTATCTACTCTTCTTCTTCATAATACTTTAAACTATCGTTCTTTATTTATTTATTGTGCCTGAAAAGTTCTAATGAACTCATCAAGTCTTTTATTTGATTTTTTACTCTCTTCTATAACTTTTATAACTTCAGTACCAGATGTAACATCTGCTCTGAATTTATATTCTAATTTATCTAATCTGGAATCTAACAAAGCTATAATATCTTTCTGATTTCCTTCTACTTTTCCTTCCAATACTTCTAACAATGTTGTCAGATTTTGATTGGACTTATCAACTACGATATCGATTTTCTCATCGGTATCTTCTAAGAATGATTCTAAATAATCTATTCTATTTTTTAAGTTAAATATAACTACCACCGTATACCCCAAAAGGAATACTATTACCGATGAAACTATACCTAACAGTATATAATTTATTTCCATAATTTTTATTTTTTAAATTTAATTCAATATTTCAATGAACGATAGTTTATTCTTGCAGAAGGTGTGAGATTCGAACTCACGGAACCTCTCAGTTCGCTGGTTTTCAAGACCAGTGCATTCGACCACTCTGCCAACCTTCTAATATTATTAAGAGCTACCCTTATGAGACTACTCGTCAGTAGTTTTTACTTTTAAACTCAGTTACGGCCATACCTTTGACATCTGCAGATGTATTAGGATTTTACTTTTTCCTCTCTTCAGTGCAATTCATCATCATCTTTCGAGTCTTATATCACGCACTGTAAACGTTTAGACTACTAACAACTAATTTGTGTTCGTCAGTACACCCAATAGGAGTCGAACCTATAACCCTCGCCTTAGAAGGGCGATGCTCTATCCAGTTGAGCTATGGGTGCAATCTATAAGTTAGGGAAGGGCTACCTACCGAAAGTAGCCGGCTCTTTGGTATAGGTTATAATGTAATTGTTGTGGTATGAAAAACCCTATACTATGGTGGTACAACCATAAAAGACCTCATTCTCCCTTCCCTTTATATTGTTACAAATATCCCACAACTGGATATTCGTTATACTATCATTAAATCAAAGAACTTCTTTTCTTATTAGATTACTAATATACGAAAACTTTTTCGTAATTCCAAATCTTTTTTAAATCTTTTTTAAATACTTGTAAATCTTCTATTAGATTCCCATTGTACTCTTTTACTCTTACCTGCAATTGCTTTTTTAGAAACTAACTTATTGTAGTTATCTCTTAAAGAATTTAGTTGAGGTCCGCTGTTTTTTGCACTCATGCTTTCTTAATCTCTTTTAGTTGTTATTAAAATTTTCTCCAATCAAATTTATCTTTAAATACAGGTTTTGGTTTCAAAATATTATCTATGTTAGATAATAAATTAGTAAACTTTTCTTTCATTTCAGAATCAATTTGTGTACTATAATTATATGGTACTTTTATTTTTATAATATTTGATTTAAATTCAGTTCCATTTGGCCTTAAAAAGTCAACTTCATCTCTAACTCTGAGAATATCATCCCATAAATTTACTCCGTTTATTTTCTTACCTTCTTCCGTTATACTTCCTTCATCATGCTTTCTAACGTAACTTAAAACTCTTTTCAAACTTGTGTATGCTAATCCTAAGTTATCCAATGAACCTAAGAACTCTAAATCATCTACAAAATTAGAAGTCATTTTTATCTTATCAACAACCTTCAAAATAGATTTGGTTCTCATTACATATGGATGAAAAATACAAAATTGATTTAACTTAGATGAATGTATTATAGATGATATGTTTTTAGGTTTATCAAAATAATCCTCAGTAAAACTCCAAGGTTTATTATATGGATGACCTTCGATATAACCAGACCAAGTAGCTTTAGATTTTGGAAAATCAAATGGTGTTTTTGTTTCCATCATTTGGAATAATGATTTTCCTTTAAATAAAACAGAATTACCATAAGCAAAATCCAAATCAGGAGTTTCCTTAAATATCATACTTACAAAATCCAAACATTCCGAATCTAATAAATCATCATCATCTAAACGAATCATAACTTCACCACTTGCAATCTTAGGTGCTATCTTCCAACTCTCTTTAAATAAGTGATATTGTTTACCTGAATTGATATAGGTTACTAAATTATCGGTTCGTTCTTTAAACTCATTTACTATTTGTTGATTTAATTTACTATCCCCATCATCAAATATAATTACCTCCCAATCTTTATGAGTTTGTAATTGTATTGAAGTTAGAGCTTGTTCTAAAAAATCAGGTCTATTACAAGTCCTTACTATAATTGATATCTTCATTAATTACCAAATTGAAAATCCACCACATTCTTTTAGGAATTTGATGAAAGCATCTATTCTACTTTTATAAACTTTGTGAGCAGGTTCTACAACTTTACCACTTGGTAACACAATTGATTGTCTAATTACATCACCATATTCGTATTGAGAATTTAGTTCCTTAATTTCTTTTTCACTATTATCAACAAAACCACCTTCTAATGTACTCCAACATTCAGTAAACATACCCATCCAATCATCACCATCTTCGAAATCTATCATTCCAGTGAATCTTTCCAATGCAGCTGATAACTTATCACACTCTTTTTGTGTTTCCAAACCAGCTCCATCATTGGAACCCCAACCATCAAAATCAATATCTAATCCGTAGATGTTATCAACTCGTTCACAAAGTTGAACAATAGGTCTCCATCCCCACCAATTACTTCTAAAGTAATCACCAGGATTTTCTTTGTGCCATTTATCATCTATCTCAAACCAATCATCTTTTTCCTTATCAGAAATTTTATTCCAATTTGGGTATTCGTGCTTTGGTGTTCTGTGTATTGGGTTTCTACCCGAAATATCTACTCCCATATTATATACTTAAATGTGTTAATTTTTCACGCAACCTCTTCATATGTTTACAAGGTGAGTAAGGTCTGAACTCTCTTGCTTTACATTCACAATCTGATATTTTATAATCAGTTACTTTCACATCGTAGTGGGATAACTTTCCAGTCTTTTTATTCCTACTACCCATCTCTCTATAATACCAACTACTCTTCATCTTTAACTACGTTTACAATACCTTCAGTTGGTATGATACAAGCAACTACTTCAAACTCTTCTTTGGTTATGATACCTTCCATTAATGCAAGATATTCAGATGATACATTTCTACCAGTCCATTTATTAAATACTACCATTTATTTATATTTAGTTTTACAATTTCCACAATACATTCTATAAGGTGCGTTCCAAGAAGTACATTTATCACAAGTCCAAATGTTATCTGATGGTAATCCTTCATAAGTTCTTACCTCCTCAGTTTTTTGGAATAGGTTAAGAAACCAATTTACTAATCGAACCACTGTGACCTATTAGTTTTGATATTCTTTATACCCTCATCTTTATACTTAGGATGATTCTTTTCATATTCAGCCAATCTATCTGCTATCTTAGCAGCAGCTGCATCTTCATTCTTTTTACCAATCTCACCAGCTTTCTTTATATCTTCCTTAGAAAGTTCTTTACCTTGAGCTGCAGCTGAAATAGATGCGTATCTCTTAGTGTGATATGAACTCAATGGTTTGGTGAATTGTTTTAGATGTTCAGCTTTTTGGTCTAAGTAATCTAAGAAATCATCAAAGTTTTCTTCACCCAACTTATCCAACTCCTCTTCAGAAAGTTCGTTATTTGGGTCAAACTCTACCATGCAGGTTCACTTATTATTCCAATTGAACCTAATTCATTTTTTACTTTCTTAGCTCCGTTGTTAATTAGTTTAAATGCAGCTCCGTTCTCTATCCAAGCTTTAGCTTTATCTTCATCAATGAATTTTCTTTCAACGATTTCACCTTTAATCTTTTTTGAAATGGTTACCATCTCAGTAAATTTTTCAGTAGGTGTTTTTTCAATTTTGTAAGTTTTGTATCTAGCCATATAATTATCCGTTTATAATGTTTATCATATTTAGGGGAACGTTGTAAGAACCTTTACCATTTACCATTTCACAAACAGCTTTAGTTCTATTGATTTTAGTTACTTTCAATTCATGTCCAGCCATCTTAGGATGGTCAACTGAAACGATAGCACCAACGTAAAGAGAATCTTTCTTCTCTAATGCCAATAGTGATTTTTTTGATTTGATTGTTTCGATTACCATAGAGTTTAGATTTCTCAACTCACTAATCGATAATTTTGATAATTCTGAATAAGTCAT